>Ga0181596_10003119_pt1 | contig 15606 bp, 10 predicted proteins | sample 041ome_6_FD_148655 | JGI IMG/M metagenome (GOLD analysis project Ga0181596, IMG submission 148655) | Coastal salt marsh microbial communities from the Groves Creek Marsh, Skidaway Island, Georgia - 041402US metaG (spades assembly) | ecosystem: Environmental > Aquatic > Marine > Intertidal zone... | reverse complement strand
CTGACCGAGATAGAGACCCGAGCCCGTCCCTACGGCATTAAGGTGGCTCCGAACAAAAAAGTCTATGTTGCCTACAACGGAACCAATGCCATTGGTGAAATGGATCCCGACACCCTGGCCGTGCGTTATTTTGAAATACCCGATGAACGGACTCGGATTCGCAGACTCGACATCGCCAGTGATGGCAGTATCTGGTTTGTGAACTCGTCGCTGGGCAAGCTCGGACACCTAGATCCGCGGACCGGTACGGTGCGCCAATGGGATTCACCCAGCGGCCCCAAATCCCACCCCTACGCCATTGCCGTCATTGATGACGTCGTGTGGTACAACGAATCGGGCATGCGTCCCGATGCCCTGGTGCGCTTTGATCCCAATACCGAAAGCTTCCAGAGCTGGGCCATTCCATCCGGAGTTGGCATTGTTCGTCACGTCTGGGTAACCCAAGACAAAAACCTGCTCATTCACCAGAGCAGTTCCAACCGCATTGGCCTGGTGCGTATTCCCCGCTGAGCGGGACTCAGGCAGCCGAGCGCGCCACGGCCAACAGTCGATCAATGTCGTCTAAAGGTGTTGCAAAGCTGGTCACAAAGCGCCTCATTCCGGGCAATACCGGCCATGGATAGTAAATAAAACCAGCGGCCTCCAGCGCCTGATCTACGGCCGGAGGCAATATGGGAAAAACCTCGTTGGCCTCGGTAGGCCAAGGCAGACTGACACCGGGTATTTGATCCAGCCCCTCAGCCAGGCGGCTTGCCATTTGATTCCCGTGACGCGCATTGGCCAACCACAAGTCGTCGGTAAGAAAAGCATCGAACTGAGCCGCCAAAAATCGATGCTTGGACCAAAGATGCCCTGCGCGTTTACGCCGATATGCAAAGTCATCGCTAAATCGATCGTTGAAAAAGACCACGGCCTCAGCAGCAATAGCGCCATTCTTGGTCGCACCAAACGTTAGCGCATCGACACCAGCCCGCCACGTGAGATCTGCGGGCGAGGCCTTGGAACTCGCCACCGCGTTTGAAAACCTCGCGCCATCGATGTGCAAGCCGAGATTCAGCTCCCGGGCCAACTCGCCGTAGCCGGCAACCTCAGCAGGCTGAAGAATGGTTCCCTGCTCAGTGGCATTGGTGAGACTCAGCGCTGCAGGTTTGACATTGTGAACACCGTGCAGCCGGGCCAACTCGACCTGGGCTCTAATGGCATCGTGGCTGGGCTTACCCTGCTCGCCAGGGACACCGATTTGTCGTGCGCCACCCGTAAAAAATTCTGGGGCGGTATTCTCATCGTTAATAATGTGTGCGCCCTCATGGCACAGCACCGCTCCCCAGGGTGGACACATCGCACTCAGGACCAGCGAGTTGGCCGCGGTGCCGGTGGCTACGAGGAAGACCTCACAATTTGTTTCAAAAATTTCACTGACGCGGGCCTCAATTGCCTCGGAGAGACAGTCTTCACCATAGGCTGAAGCTGAACCTTCTGAAGCCAAAGCGAGAGCCTCAATAATCGCAGGATGTGCCCCTGCCTGATTATCTGAACCCATGAAGATCGTTTTTTTCGGGTTGCTCTGCGCCCCTTCACCTGACTGCTCATTTGACACGTTTTACTCCAAAAGCTGTGCGTAAAATGAAGCGTCACACTGTATAACGTTTCTTTGTTCAGTCGACACCAAAAGCTTGAAATGCCCCGTTTTTACCACTCGGGGGCGGAACATTTTTCTGCGTCAGCCTGTTGTGGCGTGACATCCAACTGCGGGGTTAATGTGAACATGAGGCGGGCTCAACTCCCCGGGTGATTACTCAGTGACAGGCAAACCCAGGGCCGCCATGGCATCGGGTGACAGCAACGGGGCAAACGGCTCCTGTGCCCACCCCTGCGTCGCATCGCAGCAAAAATGCACGCGCGCGTGTACACGCTGAAACCGCCACACGTCCTGCTGTTTGATGTACCTCTCGTCATAACCGCCCACGGCAAGAAAAGCTCGATCACCTTCGGAATGGATCGTCGTCATGTATTGAATCAGGCGCCAGCTGCCGGTGGCATGGTCACCATCGACGACAATAATGGGGTTCAACACCAGGTGCTGGTTAAGCTTGAAATAAGGCCAGACCTCTCGATACATCTGCGCAATCGCGTCGCGCCCTTCAAATATACCGTCCTCGCCTTCATCGAGGATCGCATCTTCGGTGAACAAACCGGCAAATTCCTGCGGGTGTTCACCGCTGTCCGCATACTGGCAGTAACAGGCTTTCAAGCGTTTGATCGCTTCGATGTCCCGTAATTCCTGAACAGTGGGCACTGCACCTGGTGTCATCGCTGGTTCACTCCGTTGTCACGACATTGAGGGGCGCAAGTTGGGAAAAGTGCTGAGGACTAGCGCGTTCCAGGGTGGCCGCCATCCAGATCAGATCCCGCTCACGACACCATGGAGCATAGAACTGCACCCCCAACGGACAGCCGTTGCCGTCGAGTCCCGCCGGCACACTGATAGCCGGTAGCCCGGAATCATTGGCGGGCAGCGTATATCGACAAAGATCCACACTGAGACCAAAAAATTCATCGTAGGGCAGTTGGCTTGACAGCGCATAGTCGCTCCCCACGGGAGGGCAGACATCGCCCAGGGTTGGTGTTAACAGTAGATCAAAGCCCCGGTCCCAGAATTGGCCCCACTGTCGGGTGGTGGTTGCATTCGTCTCCATGGCTGCCAGAAAGTCATGCAGGGAAATATCTTTAGCCGCCTCTATCAACTGCAGCGTCTGATTGCTGGTATTGTCTTGCGTCAGGGTCACGCCACAGGCAGCTGCCAGCTCAGGTATCCAGCGTCCCAGGGGTGCTATCCAATTCGCTATGCGGTAGGAGGCATAGACCTGCTCAAAATCACAAATCTGCTGATCATCTACGGCCTCGACGCTGTGGCCCGCATCCACCAGCCAGTCCGCCACGTGCAGGACCGCATCGATGGCATCGGCCGGTACGGTATCGGGTCGGGACCAATTACCCGTGGACACCGCGATTCGCAGCTTGCGGTCACTAGGGGACAGGCTTTCTGCCAGCGAGGTGTCCTCAGGGTAGGGCATGAATCCGCTCCCCTGGGAACGGCGTGTGAGTAATTCGTGAACATAGGCGGTATCGCGAACACTGCGAGTGACAATGCCCTCGGAAGCTGAGGGCATGATCGCCTCATGAGTTCCCAAAGGAAGCGGCAATCGACCCCGGGTTGTCTTCAGGCCGATTAGGCCCGTCCAAGCCGCCGGTAACCGAATCGATCCCGCGCCATCCGAGGCGCTGCAAATTGGGAGCCCACCCGCAGCCACGAGGGCCGCCGATCCGCCTGAGGACCCACCTGCTGAGCGAGCCAAATCCCAGGGGTTTCGAGTAATGCCAAATCCCAGTGTCTCGGTGACTCCTGCCATACCGTCTTCAGGCGTCGTGGTTCGCCCAATAATGTTAAAGCCCGCAGATCGGAAATTTGCGGTCAAGGGATCATCCTCGTCAGCGATGAACCCTTTTAACCAGCTATAGCCAGCCTCCTGCGCTCGACCTTCCATTCTCGAACCAAGGTCCTTCATCATCATGGGCACCCCCATAAAGGGGCCCTCAGAGACACGGGGTTCAGCAATAGCGTCGTCAAATACCTCAACGACAGCGTTGATTGCAGGGTTGACCTTGCTGACGGCCGCCCTCGCCTGAGCCGCGAGCTCCTGAACTGATACATCTCCGGATCTCAACAGGCCTGCCAGGCCGGTGGCATCCAGGCCGGCGTATTCCTCCCATGAAAGGGGTGCCTTAGCTGTCATTGTCCACCCGCCATCACAAACGCCGGCAGTTGATCCCTGGCAAACACTTCATCCACGGTTTCCGGTCGCTTGGCCCAATCGGCTTCGGCCCCACGAACCAGAACTGTCCCCGGGCGAGGCAGGGAATTAAAATTGGCAGACATCGGTTCGATATAAGCGCCGGTATTCAATAGCGCGACGATATCGCCAACTTGCAGTGAGGGGGTCCGAACCTGCTGAAACAGAATTTCGGCATTGCAGCTCATGCCCACAAGGTCGTAACAGTCGTCTTTTGCTGCATCGGCCTTGCTGGCAATCACAAAATCAAAGGGCGGTGTGGCGTTGAGTCCGCCCACACCAAGAAAGACCTCAGAGGTGTCCATTTCCGCCCATTTCCGTGGGCGATGCTCGGACTCCTCCTTAACATTTTTTACAGCGGCAAGATGAATCCCGGTGTCAGTGTGCAAGCCACGACCCGGCTCAAGCTCCAGTGTAATTCCCTCCGGGTCAAAGCCTTGGGTCGTCAACTCAGCCTCCAAAGTGCTGGCGATGACAGCGGCAAAATCCTCTAGGGAGGCTCCCTCATAACCCTGCACGGCCACATCGGTGTCCCGATCGGATTCGCTGGGGAAGCCGCCGCCCAAATCAATTTGCTGTGGGCTCCAGCCGGACAACTGATCACGGATTTGAGCAATAATCTCCACAGAGTGACGGGTCCAGGCCTCCCATACCTCGGGGTATTTGCTGTGGCGCCCCATGTGAGCGTGAACGCCGACCAAGTTAATGTGTTGAGAGTTGGCAACGTGTGACAGCAGCGTTTTCAGTTCTGATGTCGGCACACCATATTTAATCATCTGGGTGAGCTCTCTTATCTCCGCGCCAGGCAAAAAATCCGACTCCAGTGTTAAATCCTTAAGGAACGGTTTGACGCGAACCATCACTCTTGCCTCACGGGCATAAGCCCTTGCCGCTTCTTCGCACAAGAGCAATTCGCGGGTGCTGTCCACCACCACCCTGGCGCCCAGTTCAACCGCACGATGAATCATCTCGCGGTCTTTCACGGACCCGTTAACCGAGATCATCTCAGGGGGTACGCCCCCCCTGATGGCGCCCTCCAATTCGCCGGGCCCGAAAATATCGCAGCCACTGCCCTCGTCACTGAGCACCTTCCGCAGTGCAAGCAGTGGGGCGGCCTTAAACGCACACATGATGCGAATCGGCCCTTTGCGCCAGTGCTCTGCCAGAGCCTGCTTATAACGTCGCAAATTCTCACGGACATGACTTTCCGACACTACAAAGATAGGCGTACCAAACTTTTCGGCGAGATCTACGACGTCGCAGGATTCAATAAACAGCCTTCCCTCGCGGATGCTTAATGTGCGATTCAATGATTCTATGGGTTTTTGCGCCGTTTCATCGTCCATCATTGCCTTTCCGCTCCCCGCCAAATCCCAACATTTTTCCGGATAAAATCCGATTTTTTTCAGTATAAAGCGATTTTTCCTGCTCCAGGCACCTTTTAACTCAAATATTTTCGAGTTATAGTATCGTCGAGCCTCCCAATAACGGTCCAACAGCAGGTACCTGTTTGTACCACTTTAAGGGCATTCCGCTGAAGGTGCTTGCGGGGGCAATCTGCGAGAACAAGAATTGCCAGCAAGGGAGCCGCCGCATGAAGCTATACAACAAGAAACCTGTTGCAGTTGCAGTCGCACTGGCGAGCGCAGCTTCTTTTCAGACCACGCTTGCCCAGGAGTCATCCCTCGCACTCGAGGAAGTTGTAGTCACAGCGACGCGCAGAGACCAGAGCCTGATAGAAGTTCCCTACAATATCTCAGCGCTCACGGCTGACGAGTTGGCCCGGGCTGGCGTCACCAATCTGTCTGGCGTCATGAACAACGTGGCCGGGATCGTTTTTTCTGACCAGGGCCCTCGAGGCAACGCAATTAACAATGGCATCGTCATGCGTGGCTTGAACATTCGCGCTCTCGCCACCAACGGAATCTTCAGCAACCTGGCGGTCCCGACTGTTTCGACGTATATCGACAACACACCTGCATTTTTCAACCTGCAGCTGGTAGATCTGAATCGCGTGGAAGTGCTGCGTGGACCCCAGGGAACGCTGTACGGTTCAGGCTCGCTTTCTGGCACCGTCCGATTCATACATAACAAACCCAACACTGAAGAACTCACCGGCTATATTTCTGGTGGTGTTGAGTGGCTAGGGGAATCGTCTGATGAGACCTACCAGACAGAGGGTGCGATAAATATCCCCCTCAGCGACAATCTGTCACTGCGCGTTGCGGGTGCCTACGAGGATCGGGGCGGGGTTATCGATTACACCGCCATTTATCAACGTCAGGGGCAAGACCAAGAGATAGTCCTGCAGGACCCAAGTGATCCACTGCGAAGCCCCGCGGCAACCCGCGTCGTTGAAGACGCCGACTCTGCAAAAAGCTACACCATTCGTACCAGCTTACTCTGGGAGCCCACCGATAACTTCAGTGCCCAGGTGAACTATCACCACCAAAACGTGGATGCTAACGGTGAAAACTACCGAGAACTGGGCTCCGAAAAATATGAGTCTCTGGATGCGTCAATAAACACTTTTGAACAGGACGTCGACTTGGTGAGCTTGGAGATTGAGGCCGACCTCGGTTTCGCAACATTAACCTCCAGCACCGCATACACCAAGAATGAAATCGATACCGTCCGGGACATTGGCTACATTGCCCCCTATCTCGATTCAATACCGCTTTACTATCTGTTCGGCGTGGGGTCAGCCACACGACCAAGTTGCGCCTTTTATGGCTGCTATCCAAGATCCGGAATTTTCCCGGCCCTGGAACCTCAGGATCGAGAAGACGTAACTCAGGAATTTCGACTGGCCTCCAATGGCGATGGCAAGCTTGACTGGTTGCTTGGCGCCTATTACAACGATCAGGAATCAGATCTGGTTTCAGACGAAGAAGTGCCCGGTTACGCGGCATGGGCTGCTCTCGATGGCTCCGCAGACGGCGCAATTTCAGCCTATTACGACGCAACCATTAATCTTCCACCGGGCTACAACTTTGCGAACACTTGGCTAAATCCGGTCCTCTATGCACTCACACCCCAAGCAGGAATTCCCGGGCTGTATATTGCGCGGCAGTCTGAGTTCAAAGATCTGGCACTTTACGGAGAGCTGACATTCCACGTCACAGACAACTGGCAGATTACCGGTGGCGCCCGCTACTTTGATCAGGAATATGAAATAGCGTTACAGCAACTGTTCACCAACTGTGGAGCAGCCTGTACGACCGTTGACCAAAGTGCGATGGATGAGCTTGGCGCTCAGTTAGGCTATGACCTAAACGCCCTGTGGGGAGTATCTGCAACCGATAGTAAACAAGATGAATCTGACGTGATCTTCAAGGTCAACACGTCTTACTCCATTAACGACCACAATATCTACTTTACCTGGGCCGAAGGATTCCGCCACGGCGGTGCAAACGCACTACCCGTTGGATTCGACATCATTACGCAGGAAATGATTTCCTACGAGGCAGATGAAACCCAAAACTGGGAGCTCGGCGTCAAGGGGTACCTGCTGGACGGCCAGCTACAATACTCAGCCACTGGCTTCTACACAGATTGGGACAGACCCCAGATAGAGGCGTTTATTAGTATCGCCGCCCTACCCGCCGTCCTCAACTCCCGACAGGCCGAGAGTAAAGGCGTCGAGCTTTCGCTTAACGGCAACATAACCGAGCAGCTCTCGTTCTATGCAGGCTATGTTTATACCGACGCGGAACTAACCGAAGACTTTTCACAGGCAGCGGGAACCGTCGTAGGTTCAGCAGGCTCGCCACTGCCCAATATTTCCAAGCATATGGCCAATGTGTCGGTCGACTATCAGATACCAGCTGTCATTGGATCATTTGATCTTGGCTTCCACATTGATGGTCGTTACCGGAGCGATGCCAGGAACGATATTGAGGGCGGATTTAATGACGCTTTGCTGGACTCCTTCAGTATCTGGAATGCGAGCATCAATCTCATCAGTGACCAGTGGACGCTCACTGCATTTGCCAACAATTTGACAGATGAAACCAACGCCATAACAACCGTTGCCATTCAGGCTGGCACCAATTACGAGGCCGCCGAGCGTCCTCGCAGCCTTGGCCTCAGAATGCGCTACCAGTTCTGATCGCCCATGGCGTCCCCGGGAGTAGCCGTGTAGTGTAAGGGCTGCTCCTATTCATTCCCTTGGGCGTGGCGTTATGCTTTGGCCGGTGACATGACACCTCTGCGACGGACAGATGCCAATGAATAACGAGAGTCTCTCGGCTCTTCTATCACGGGGACAACACGCGCTTCGCCAAAACAACCTTTCCCTGGCCGAAAACTCCGCACTGGAGCTGCTACGAATAAGCAGTGATGAGCCTCGGTTCGTGTCTTTTGCCGGGCAGGTCTACCTGGCTATGGAGAACTGGCAAAAAGCGGAACGCTGTTACCGGCGTGCCCATACCTTGGCGCCCGACCACCTCCCCTTTCTTATCACGCTCGCTGAAATATTATCCCGGCTGCGCGGCCGGATGGACGAAGCAATCCGCTGTGCCGAAAAGGTACTGGCAACCCGTCCAACTGACGCCCGCATCCTGATGTCAATGGGCTCAGTCTTCAGCCAGGCCGAGGATTATGACCGCGCCTATACGTTATTTCTCGACGGCCTAGAACTTGAACCTGATAACGCTGACCTCTGCTATATGGCTGCCACCAACGCACGATTTTTGGGACGGCTTGAAGAAGCTGAAGCGCATGCTGATCGCTGCATCGACCTGGACCCCAATAACTTCGAAGGGTTGTTTCTACGTTCAGATGTACGCAAACAAACTCCTGACAACAACCACATTGCACAACTTGAGGCCCGAATCGCAGCTGGCATTGAGGGTCGGCAGAACCAGTTCCATCATTACTTCACGTTAGCCAAGGAATATGAAGACCTGGGTGAGTACCAGAAGTCGTTTTCTGCATTGAAGAAAGGCGCAGCAATCCGCCGGCAGGGTATGGCCTATAAAGTTGAGCACGATGTAGCGGTGATGGAGGCACTAAAAAGCACTTTCGATCCAGCTTTTTTCAGCCGTGAACATGCGCCCGGCAGCTCAGCAAGCGGACCTATTTTCATTATGGGAATGCCGCGTACGGGCACGACACTTCTGGAACGCATTATCGCCAGCCAGGGCGACGTCACCGCTGCCGGTGAACTCAATGAGCTCAGCCTGATGATCAGCCATATCGTGAGGGACCTCGAGGGCGACCCCAAACTTAACAAGCTCGATTTGGTTCGTGGTTCGAGCCGGCTTGATTTTTTTAAGCTGGGCGAGACCTATCTGCATGCAACCAGGAAATACGCCAACGGCAAACCCTTTTGGATTGATAAAATGCCCATTAACTTTTTGTATTGTGGCCTCATCCATCTGGCCATGCCCAATGCCAAAATGATTAATCTGGTTCGTCACCCCATGGATACCTGCTATTCAAACTTTAAAATGCTGTTCAACGCGGGGGCGCCCTACTCTTACTCTCTCGAAGATCTCGGACACTATTACGTCAGTTACTACCACCTCATGCAGCATTGGCATCATGTGCTACCTCATCAAATTCACCAGGTTCAATACGAGTCTCTCACTGAGGATCTTGAAACCGTGTCAAGGCAGGCGCTGAATTTTTGTGGATTGACCTGGAACGAGGCCGTGCTCGGCTTCCATCAAAACTCTGCGGCATCAACAACCGCAAGCGCAGCACAAGTCAGGCAACCTCTCTATAAATCTTCCGTAGCGCGATGGCGCCACTACGAGCAAGAACTGATGCCGTTACGCCGCATTCTCGAGGACGGCGGCGTACCCATACCATGAGCACAGAGCGCGATCTAAGCAAAGGAACATCGAGCACGCGTGATTTTTATGAACGTAATTCGGCCCTCTCCGATGATCCACACAATCCTATGAAACAACCCCGATTCACTGGCGTTCCCACCTTTATGCGCACGCCCCTGGTGAGCGATCTGACGAACCTTGATATCGCCCTGGTGGGCATTCCCTATGACGGTGCGGTTACCAATCGACCCGGAGCGCGTCACGGACCACAGGCCATTAGGGCCGCCTCCACGTTGATGCGCTCGATTCATCACGTCCATAAATTTAGCCCCTACGATTTGTGCCGCATCGGTGACGTAGGCGACGTCGACCTATCCCGAATGTATGAGCACGAACACGTGGTCAACGAAATCGAGCTGCAATACCAGCGCCTCGTTGAAGCAGAGGTCATACCACTGAGCGCAGGGGGAGACCACTCAGTCACCTATCCTATTTTAAAAGCCCTTGGGGCCGAGGGTCCGGTAGGACTTATTCATATTGATGCCCACACCGATACCTGGGACGAATTCTCTGGATCAAAGTTCATGCATGGCACGCCCTTTCGACGTGCCTGTGAAGATGGACTGATCGATGCAAAACGCACCATCCAAATTGGGATTCGTGGCGCACAGGAAACCAGTGAGGGCTGGGACTACTCACTGGAACAGGGCATGCGCGTGGTTTTCATGGAGGAGTTCACAAAACTGGGCGTTCAGACGGTAATCGATGAAGCGCGACAGCTGGTTGGCAATCACCCGACCTACATTAGCTTTGACGTTGACGGACTTGATCCCGTCTACGCACCAGGCACCGGCACTCCAGAGATTGGCGGCCTGACAACCATTGAAGCCATGGAACTGCTACGGGGCCTGCGTGGATTGAATCTGATAGGCGGTGACGTAGTGGAGGTCGCGCCACCCTTTGACCCCAGTGGCAATACAGCGCTTGTAGGCGCCACGTTGATGTATGAGATTTTATGTTTATTGGCCGACGCAAAAGCTAACAGGAAATAACGCATCGGCTCTATTCGGTAGGTCTCTTGCATATCTTGTTGCCCGTCCGAAACGGCACCATGCCCGCCGAGTCGGGTCCGCCACAGCAATGAGCCAGTTACATAAGCTTTGGGTGGTATGGCAAAGGGGGCTACAGTGAGCGACGTGGGCAGCACGATCCCTAAAACGCGCCTGTGGACAAGCACACTACGGGCATCGAAAACCGCTGGGGCATTAACGGCAGCAAGGGATTGACCGGATCCCATCAGTATCCGTGGGATGACAATATCGGGCACCCCATCGCCCCTCCCAAATTCCCGGAATGATGCCCCCTTGCGCCAAGCTGGCCGGTGAGCGACCGGTGCGGCCCCCTTCAGCAGCCCTCAGTTGATTCAGGCGCCTCCCTGCGCGTGAGCACACTGGGGAAATAAGTGAGTAAATAGGCTTTCGCTGCCCGTCCGGCCTCAAGACTCATGGGCTGGGTAATTTCGTCGGAACGCAGCACTGAGAGGGTGAAAAACAGATCTATGATTTCGACAACATGAAAAAAAATTTCGTTGGCCCGAGGAATTTCAGGCAGATAAAAATGACGATTAATTGCGCTGATCAATATTTGACCAATAACTTCGTCATTAAGTCGATCGGAAAGCTTAATGTCGGCGGGCACACGTGACCCAAGAATTAATTGTCTATAACCCGCACTCGCTTCATAGAAACGATGTGCGCGATCAATCGCTTCATCAATGATGCTCAACCAATCATCGTCGAGTGAAATTTGGTATGGCTTTGCCAACTCGGCATCCAGTTCTTCGGAAAAGCGTTCTCCCAGCGCCTGATATACCGCCGTTACGTTGGGGAAAAAGTGATACGCAGACCCTGTAGGGATTCCGGCATGTGATGCAATGTCGGCTAAAGAAAGCTCATCCATTCGATGCACGTCAAGTAGCGTCCTCGCGGATTCTATCAGTCGCTGTCGACGCTCCCGCCCACGCGCCTGGGTCACTGATCGGGCCTTTTCAGCGGTCTTCATCACAAATTAATGTCCAACGCTTCATAATTGCCTTCAATATAACTCGAAAAAATTTGAAATAATCAAGTTGATAGATGATACTGTACCAAATATATCTTTAATAACTCAAACTAATTCGACTTAAACCATCGTTGAGCAGCAAGTATCACCCACACAGCGAGGCGGGCTTAATGCAACAGCGGTTAAAACTCGAAAGTCGACCGGCACAGCGAGGATGATCCGTCACCATGAACGAATCTGCAAATAGTCCAACGCAGCAGGTGTTTGGGTTTAATGCCCTGAGCGATGCATTCATTGCAGACCCCTTATCCTTCATGCACAAAGGCCTTTCAGAGCACCCGGTTGTCAAACATGAGACTACGCTTGATCCGGTTTACAGTATTTTCCGCTACGAGGATGTGAAGCGTGTGCTGCTTGACTGGGAAACATTCTCCAGCGAGCCCATTAATACTGACCTCGATGCGCTTAACCTGGGCCGGGCCACTGAAAATTTCATTTTGATGGACCCTCCACGTCATACGCGTCTTCGCGGCCTGGCTCAGCAGGGCTTTTTTCCAAAGGTAATCAGGGAATTTATTCCCCGCGCTGAACAAATTGCCAGCGAGCGCTTCGAATATGCCCTTGAGATGGACGAGTTTGATCTGGTTAATGATGTCTCGTCGCAACTCACCATAGGCATGATTACGGGGATTTTGGGATTGCCCTCGGACGATTGGTCGATTGTACGAGATTGGACCAATACCATGCAGCGAAACACCATGGCCTCGTTTTGGCTCACCGAGTGGGATGACGAGAGGGCTGACGGCGTTGTTCGGGTGACGCAGGAAATGGCTGACTATTTTCATGATCATCTGAAATTCCTGCGAAAGCACCCTCAGGATAACAACATCCTGTCTGCTTTGATGACTACCGAGATCGATGGGGAGCGCTTCAGTGACGAGGAGATCGAATCCACGGCAATGCTGTTGCTACTGGCCGGGAATGAGACCACCACCAACCTGATCACAAACTTTGTCCGCTGTATGGTTCACTACCCCTCCCAGTTTGATCTGCTCAAGAAAGATCCCGGCCTCATTAACCCTGCGATCGAGGAGACGCTGCGACTAGAGCCGTCTTTGAGAATGACCATACGAAGCGTTTGCAAAGATGCCGAATTCCATGGGGTTACTATTCCTGCCGGTAACTCAATAGCCTTGTGGTTCCTGGCGGCCAACCGTGACCCGATTGTTTTCGAAAAGCCTGACTGCTTTGATATGACAATCAGACGGCCGCGGCACCTGAGCTTCGCTGGCGGCCCGCACTTTTGCCTCGGCGCACCACTTGCACGTATGGAGGCCAATGTTGCGGCAAACACGTTGCTGCAACGAGTCAGGAACATTGAGCTTCTGAGCGAACCGCAGATGTCTGATAACGGCAACCTCAACAACATTTTGTCATTGAAGGCCCGATTCCAGGGTCTATGAAGGCTGAGCGCGTTATGACCCCTCCACGTACTGTCATTGGCTACTGCGACCCCCTCACCGTCAGGCCTGGAGACACGGTTGCCTTTAAAGTCAGTACCGAGACGGAAACGCCCTATCGTGCAGACCTGGTGCGCTTGCGAAATGCCGATACCCTGACCGACGCCAACCGTTTTTGTGAACACGCCATCCCCGCGGCCTTTGCTGGCGACTATAGGGGGTCCACACAACCCATCTATACGGGCTCATTTGTTGAGGTGGCTGAGGCAGCCTTACCGGTATTTCCGCATAGCTTTTCCGTTTCTCTTTATTTTCAACCCACCACCGCCCACAAGGGTCGCCAATATCTCCTATCTCGCTGGAATCAGAAAACAGAGCAGGGCTGGGCAGTGATTCTTAATGAAAAAGGATGTCCTACCCTTTTGCTGGGCGACGGCGGCGGACGCACTCTGGAATTGTCTACCCATATGTTGGCAGCGGATGGAATCTGGACGTATGTCGCCGTCAGTTTTGATGCCCAAACGCAGCAGTGCCAAATTTTCACCTCTCGCGCCAGCAAGACCGGTAATACATTACTGGACTGGCCTTTCCGGAGGAGCCTGACAGTCCCGGAAAACTTCGCACCCGCCCAAAGTGGACCGCTGCGCATGGGTGCCGCTCATAATGGGCCGGGCAATGGTCAGCGGGCACGCCCAACTGGATGTTTCAACGGCAAGATTGAGCGACCCCGACTATTTTCCGGGGTACCGAAACAGCAAGGCTACAGGACCCAGGGAGATGAACTGCTCGCTTTAGGCGCCCTCCCACTCGGGCCCGAGCAGGCCGAATGTCTACTGGCCGATTGGGATTTCTCTGAAAGCATAGGCAGTACACGCGTATTTGACAGAGGCCCCCATGGCTTACACGGCGAAACGGTTAATCTGCCGCTGCGCGCGGTAGCGGGTATCGAGTGGAATGGCACGGTCAAAAACTGGGTAGATAACCCCGTTCACTATGGCGCTATTCAATTTCACGATGACGATCTGTATGACGCCGAATGGCGCACCGATTTCACCTACCAAGTCCCCGACGACCTTCCCAGTGGACTCTATGCCGCCCGACTGAGTCATCAGAAATCTACTGACCATATTTGCTTTTTCGTCGCCCCAAAACGCGGCAAAGCGACCAGTAAGGTTGCGCTACTGATGCCAACGACCAGCTACATAGCGTACGCCAACCATACGCTGAATATCGCCTGGGACGACCGATTCCCGATGGTCCACACCAGTCCGGAAGACACTGACTATCTGGAGAACCATCCGGAAGTCGGCCGGAGCACTTACTGCTATCACACTGACCAGTCTGAGGTTAATTATGCCTCGCGACTCCGCCCCATGATTCACCATCGCCCGGGCGGGCAGGCCTATAATTTTGTAGCTGACACCGACATCATCGACTGGCTGGAGCATGAGGAAATACCGTTCGATCTGATTACCGACGACCTCTTACATGAGGAGGGCCTGGAATTACTTCGCGACTATCAGGTGGTAATCACCGGCAGCCACCCTGAATATGTCACTACGAAAATGCTCGACGCTGTTGAAGCTTATACCCAGACCGGAGGACGACTCATGTATATGGGTGCGAACGGCTTTTTTTGGGTGACTTCTCATCATCAGGAATTACCCGGCGTTATTGAAGTTCGCAGACTCATGCCAGAAGGCGAGACCTTTCATGAATTTGATGGCGTATCAGGTTCCCTGTGGGCATTGAATGACCGCGCGCCCCAGAAGCTTCTCGGCGTTGGGTTTGTCGCTATGGCGTTCTTTGGACCCAGCTACTACCAACGAGAGAAAAACCTCGATGAGGACAAGGTCGGGTTCATTTTTGACGGTATCACCGATGACATCATCGGAGACTTCGGCAATCACTTTGGCGGCGCGGTCGGTGAAGAAATTGACCGTACCGATTATCAAATGGGCACCCCTGATGACACCATCGTGCTGGCTCGCTGTTCCACGCTACCCGGCATCGTAGAACCTGACGACTTTTATACCGTTGACGATGTCTACGCTGAGATGACCTTCCGAGCGGTCCCTGGCGGAGGTGCCGTTTTTTCGACCGGCTCAATTGCCTGGTCATCGGCACTCAACCACAACAATTTTGAAAACAATGTCGCGGCAGTAACACGCAATGTGCTGCGACGTTTTTCTGATCCCGCGCCTTTCTAATATAAAAACCAAGCGAGGTTAAATGACTAATACAGAGGCAAACAAACCAGTAGAGGATGTTGCAAGGCGCGCGCTCGCCTCCTGGGGGCTATCGCATGCCGACCTGTCGCTGCTCAAATTTCGAGAAAATGCGGTCTTTAAGGTCTCAGTCAATGGACGGCCTGACTCCGTCATGCGCGTCCACAGACCCAACTACCACGACGAACAGGCGCTTCTGTCAGAGATTGCCTGGATGCGAGCCCTG
>Ga0181596_10003097_pt1 | contig 15656 bp, 10 predicted proteins | sample 041ome_6_FD_148655 | JGI IMG/M metagenome (GOLD analysis project Ga0181596, IMG submission 148655) | Coastal salt marsh microbial communities from the Groves Creek Marsh, Skidaway Island, Georgia - 041402US metaG (spades assembly) | ecosystem: Environmental > Aquatic > Marine > Intertidal zone... | reverse complement strand
AGCCAGCAAGCCCATCATCCACGACCAAGTCATCAACCAGTTTGAAATATTTCGGAAAACTCATTCCTTCATAATTGTCTCTAGCTGCAATCGCAGATCGTCAGAAAGCATTTTTTCCCAGTGTCCGTTCTTACGACTGATTTCATCAAGTTTGATAGCCTCATTTGCAGCATTTCGCGACTTTTCGAGGAAATTTGCGGCCTCCGCCGACAATGCCAGTTGACTGAGGATTTGCTCGTCATGAGGCATCTTCAAATTGGCTCTTTCGTACCAATCGACCGCATTTTCTGCCATTTCCGGCGATTTGCTGATGAGATATGCGGACCAGAACGCACTCGCACGACGACTCGCATCTTTGACGGAATGAGGATCACGTTTGGCGGCTTCCCCCCAAGCCTCTTGAGCGCGCTCAAAAGCCACCATATCGTCAGGATTTGCTTGCCAGAGAGAAAACTCCAACTCACCCAGTGACCGCCAGGGAATGGCCGAATACTTGTCCGCGGCTGCCGCTCGAAGAAACGCATCCCGAGACCTCGAAACATCACCATCCAACATCCAAGCAGAAGTCGCCTTCTCCATGGCAACCGAAGAAGCTCGCACGGGCCCTGTCGTTGTGACCCACATCGTTCCCACGAAGCACAAAGAACAGACACCAGTGATCAATATTCGACTGGAACTGACTGCACAGCATCCCTTTTGATCAGTCAGGGAAACCGCAACCAGAGATAATCCGATCAGAACAATTCCCGGCATCTCCATTCCACCGGCTCCCAGCAAATGAATGCCCAGAACCAGAAAACTGATTTTGACAATTTGTGGTGGCATCTTGAGAGAGACCGCCTGCATCAAGACATCCAGAACAGGCACCGCCAACATCAAAGCGACAAGTTCCCAATCGGCAACACCGACGGTCAAGAGTTGACCCAGAAACAATCCCAGCAACGCCAGTTCGGCTCCCAAAAACCAGGGGGAAGATAACCAACCCTGAAAGAAACTTTTCTGTTCAATTGCCGCAGCCATCTTATCGGACTTGAGATATCGACCAAGAACCAAAACTCCCGCAGCCAACAATCCAACAAGAGAGATGAAACCCCCATTCGCCCAGATGTCCAAAATAGCATTGTGAGGATCGGCAATCTGTTCACTGGAGGCGGGCAATTTATGATGCAGGTAGATCTGTCGAAAATTTCCCGGACCTGTCCCAAAAATCGGAGACTCTGCCAATGCACACAGTGAACCGACCCAATACTGCAAACGAAACTGCAACGAGCGTAATGCGAAATGAGAGTCATAACTAATCTGGTCGAGATTTTGAAATCCGTACGTGACTAATACGAGTCCCAGAACCGCGATCCCTCCCAGAGCTCCGAAACGCAAGCGACCAATTTTTGTTGGTGAACCATATTTCTCCACGCAAACTAGCAGAACTCCCAGACTGCACGCGGCATGTGCGGTGCGACTTTGTGTTTGCCAAAGAGAGTAGACAACTGCGAGTAAAACAGGCACAACGATCAAACGTGGACCTGAATTGGTCACCAATGCCGCTATCAACAACACAGTGACCACCGCAAGCAACCCGCCGAGTGAATTGGTGAGCGCCCATCGTCCCACAGGCTGTCTGTTATCAGCGAGACGACGTTCAAACATCTGCCTCGACGCACCTTGTGTCGGGACGTTCATCTGCTGAAAATCGAGTTCAAGTTGTCGAAACTCTTCCTGCTCAAATCGGGAGAGCGTTCCGGAAGCAGCTTTATGAGACAAGTCATCGTAACTTTGTTGCATCGATTCATAATCGGCCAGCACAATCCGATACGCGACAAAGTGTTGCCACAATCCAATCCCCGCCAGAGAGATTCCGACCACGAGAATTAATCGTAACAGGTCGCTTTTTGCTTCATCTGATTGGAGTGACTGGCGAATGGCAAAGAACGTACAACCGATTGCCGTCCATTCCCAGCAGAGATTGTATGCGGCCCTCAAATCACCACCGCTGCTCAGCAACCACAACAAGGAACACCAATGGCCGATCACAATGATCCATAAACAAGAATCCAGTCGGCTCCAGACAAACGACTCCCCTCGATGTCTCCAGAACCAGATCGCACATGCGACGGGAAGCAAGAGCGACAACTGCGAGATCCAGAGTGTCTCACCGAGAATGGCACTCTCGACCGGAACCATCCACCGCCAAGTCAATAAGACTCCCAGCAAAAGTGGGATCAACCACGGTCCCGTATCGGCAGGATGTGGGAGACTTGCGGATTGATTTCGATTCTCGGTCATCACACCGCATCCCGATCCTCTGGAGCGTTCAAGACGGTTGCTTCCAAAATGGCCACGATCGACAAAACGCAAAGGATGAGAGCCACAATGAGAAACGCCGAAGTCCAATCAGGAACGCGATATAACAAGATCCCCCCCAACCCGGTGGTAATTGTCGCCAGATGCACCGTCATGACCGCCTTTGGCTTCGAAAGTCCCAATGCGGTGAGACGATGCGAAAAGTGACTTTTGTCGGGATGAAAAGGACTTCTCCCTTGAGTCAAACGAATCAGTATCACCGAGCAAGTGTCGTAGAGAGGAATGGCCAACACACACAGCGGAGCAAGAATCACATGCCGACTTGCCGTCGACTCATCGTAGAACGTCCCGAGAAGTGTGAGCGACCCCATCAACATCCCCAAAAACTGGCTGCCAGAATCTCCCATAAAGATTTTTGCTGGCGGTCGATTGTGAACCAGAAACCCGGCCAGTGATCCCGCCAGGATCAGCAACATCCCGGAAACCAACCAGCGAGGAATCAGCGTTCCAGTGAGCATCACAAAGGCAAACATGATCGCCGCGATGAGACCAATCCCCGCAGAAAGCGCGTCCATGTTGTCCAGAAAGTTGAACGAGTTAATCAACAGCATGATCCAGATGATACTGAACGCCACACCAATGGCGGGTATCGGGGCAAAAATGGTCGCGCGAATGTCTCCCACCAACACCAAGGTGATTGCCACCAGAAATTGGATCCCCAACCTCGGTTTCCACGAAAGACTAAGTTTGTCATCCAGCAATCCCATCACAAACAACACCGTGCCACATCCCAGAATCAGCCAAAGTCGAGCCGACCGCTGCATCACACCGGGCAAGTGTGGCAGAACGATGTCGGGTAAGAATGCAGGAAGTTCGGGTTGCTTCAAGAGCCACCAGACAACCAATTGACCGGAGGCCACCGTCAGCACAACGCCCAGCCAGATACCGATCCCTCCTCCCATCGGAGTGGGAGTGATGTGGACTTTTCGTTCGGCAGGCTGATCAATCAATCCGACTTTCGGCGCAATGCGTCGCATCGCGCCAGTCGCCAGGACTGCGATGAAAAATGCCGGCGCGAAACAGGCCAAAACAAAAAACAGCATGAAAGATCGATCGGATAGAGAATGAGGACACTTCTAGTACGATTTTCGGCGATAAAATGCGGGATTAAACAGAGAATCGTAGCGATTCCCGTCGAAAGTCGAGATCGCTTTCGGATTGTATCGATGCCATTGTCGGATTCCCAGACCGTAAATTGACCTTCGAATTTAGGACTATGGTTCTGTTAGACTCAATCAACTTTTAATTATGACTCAGCGAGACCATCATGAATCATCTTCCATACCTCAAAGCGGCCATTTTCTCGTTGTTAATCTTCTCTAGCACGACCGTCTCCGCCGAGCTCATAGCCGGCGCGGCGAAGATTGACATTACCAGTGAAACCGCGGGCCCCGCTAGCGGGCGACTTCACACCAGAGCCATTGTCATTTCCGATGGGACAACCACCACGGCAATCGTGGCACTTGATGTTGTTGCCATCGGTGAGATCGGTCACATCAAAGACGATTTTCTGCCCAAGGTGAGAGCTGAAATTGAGAAGTCTCTTGGCATTCCCGCTACGAATGTCATCGTCAACGCCAGCCATTGTCACGGCATCCCCGCCGACGATACCGACCAGCGCACGATCAAAGCCATCAAGCAGGCACACGCGAATATGGTTCCCGTCAAAGTGGGAACGGGTGTCGGACACGAAATTCGGATTCAGGAAAACCGTCGCCTGATCATGAAAGATGGCCGCGAAATTGATGTTCGTCACGCCTATTCGCTTCCTCCCGATGAAGAAGTCGCCACTGTCGGTCCCATTGATCCAAACATCGGAATCTTGAGACTCGACGACATGAAAGGCAAGTCCGTTGCCGTCATCTATAACTTCGCCTGCCATCCGATTCAGGGCGTCCCCGGAGGATTGAATACCGCAGACATCACCGGATTCGCCTCAGACGTCATCGAAGACAATTTGGGGCAGGGGGGTGTCGCTCTGTTTCTGCAAGGATGCGGCGGGGACATCAATCCCGTCTATTACAAAGATGTCGATCATCCGCGTGATGCAGAACCTCTCGGAAATCAACTCGCCCTCAGCACGCTCAAAGGCGCCCGCCAGATTAACTGCGTGTCAGTTGACAATTTGAAAGTGGTGAACGAAACGCTGGAACTCCCACGAGCCGACTATGCCGACGCCATCTCGAAATTGGAATCCGAACAAACTCAACTACTCAATTCGCTCAACGGCACAAGCCTCAACCTGAAAACCTTCCTGCCTCTAGCGGTCAAGTACAAACTGTCAGAAGACTTTCCGTCCTATTATTCTCATGGTTACTTGCGTGAAAAAAACATTGATCGCTCTGACCTGGCATCACTCGATGCAGAAAACCGCCGTAATCTGGAAAGCTATGTCCGCAACATCATCACGATGGAACAACTGACCCGGGTGAATACCAACTTGCGACTGCTGAAAAAACATCAAGCTCAGAATGTTGCCGCGGGTTCACGAACCCTTGATGTCGAACTGGTTGGCTTGCGAGTCGGTGATTTTCGATTACTCACATTCCCTGGGGAATTAACCGTTCAGATTGGCTTGAATCTCAAAAAGAATTCACCGCACGCGATGACATTTATCGCCGGCTACACCAACGGCTACATCTATTACGCCCCGACAACCAAGCAATTGGAGAACATCGGCGGCGCGCAAGAAGACAGCGATTGCTTACTGGCTCCCCATTGGCAAGCAATCTTCGAGAAGAAGGCGGTCGAAATTATACAAGGGCTGTGAGATTTTTGTTGCTCGCATCAATGAATTGGAATATAAAGAAAACTTCACGGGGAAGATTCCACATCCCTGTTTATTGAATTCTATTTCTCATTTCTCATCTTCTTTTTTGATGGAGATATCTCATGAAACGTCACTCGCCCACGACAGCGACTTCTAAACGTCAAGGCTTCACACTTATCGAGTTGCTCGTTGTGATTGCCATTATTGCCGTTCTGGTAGCATTGCTGTTACCTGCTGTTCAACAAGCCCGCGAAGCAGCCCGAAGATCCAGTTGCAAAAACAATCTCAAACAGATCGGATTGGCACTACACAATCATCATGAAGTTTACACGCGACTTCCCCCCGGTGGGCATAGCGACCAACAGCCGATCGGCAATGGCGGAGGTGGATGGGGAAGCTCCTGGATGGTCTTTATTTTGCCTTACATGGATCAAGCCCCCTTGTTCGACAAACTCAGATTCGACGGACAAAGCGGTTGGGGCGCCGCGGCCAGCAACAATGCACTACAGGCGGACGGACTTGTGATTAATACCTATTTCTGCCCGTCTTCTCCCATGGAAAAATTCGCGAGAAGCGGTTACCAGAGTCGAAGACTGATGGCTCCCAGCTATGCCGGAATCTCCGGGAGCGTCAACGGATTGATCCCCGGATATTCTCACAACGATTGGCGACAAGGTGGCTCGTCTCCCGGTTGTTGCACGGGAGGCATTGCTGCGTCGAACGGTATGCTTTTCACTGGGGGATTCATAGAGTTCGCCAAAGTGACCGATGGGCTGACAAATACTTTTGCGGTGGGTGAAACCTCGGACTTCCTGTTCACTCTCGATGGCACCAAGCGAGATTATCGATCCGGTGGGAATCACGGCTTCATGATTGGTTCCCCGTACAATTACAAACCGACAGGCGGTGCGATGGGTGGAGATTGGCGAACATTTAACATGGTCACTCTCCGCTATCGAATCAATCAAAAACAAGGTTGGCCCGATTGGCCCGGGGATTGTGGAGCCACTGGCATCTGCGATAACTCGTCCACAAATACGCCATTTACTTCCGCTCATACTGGTGGTGCTCAGTTTCTCTTGGGAGATGGAGGAGTCCGATTCGTCTCCGAAAATATTGATTTCGGAACTCTTGCCAAACTCTGCACCAGAGACGATCGGCAATCCGTCGGCGACTTCTGAACGTAGGCTTGCAAGCGACCGTTAATCTCACATGGTAGATTCTACAGAGAATCGATTTTTCGAAGATTGAGGAACCCACAACCATGATGTCTCGAATATTGCGCTCAGGATTTTTCATCTGTCTGGGAGGTCTGTTGTTCGCTGGCTGTACAGAGAGTCGCTCCGAGCCGACTTCAACAGTGACAGGGAAAGTGACTTATCAAGGAACCGCCTTGACTGCCGGTGCAAGGCTGATTCTGGATGATAAATCCAAGGGCGTTCGCATGACGTTCATCCTGACAGACGGAGGTAACTTCACCGTTCCCGAAACCGCAAGTTTTCCGGCTGGCACGTACGCTGTCGGTGTCCTTCCCCCGGCAGGGGAAGAGGTACCCACATCTGGAGCCGATTACGACGCCTTGATGACGAATTCATCTGCTGCCGGCACAACCGAAACTTCAGACAGCGATTTCCCACTTCCTGAAGAGTTTCAGGATCCCGCCACCAGTGGCAAGACGGTTGAGATCTCATCAGGCGAGCAAACGGTAGACATTGCTTTTGAGTGAGAGACTTTGTGCCACAAGAATGGAGAACGCACATCGTTCTCGACTGCGCTCAAAAAAACTCCCGACGGAATTATCCTGTCGGGAGTTCATAGTCATTGCTGAAACTTCTAAGTTTTGTTGCCCGGCTTCGCCCCCTTGATCACCTTACCATCTTTGGTAATCGTGCCGCTGTCGTCGGGAACCTGATAGAGATCCTGAAACTCTTTGACCCGGCGTTTCAGATCTTTGGCAACTTTCTCATAATCCGAGTCGTCGTAGACACTATTGAGTTCGTCGGGATCCTTCTGCATGTCGAACAACTCGTATTCATCGAGATTATAGTAGTGGATCAGCTTGTGATCTTTGGTGCGAACACCATAATGACGCCGAACACTGTGAGGCCCGGGATATTCGTAGTAGTGGTAATACAAAGCCGTTCGCCAGTCTTCAGGCGTCTTGCCTTTGATCACAGGAACAAGAGATCGACCTTGCATATCGTTGGGAACATCGGCTCCGGCGATATCAAGAAACGTCTCAGCGAAGTCGATGTTGGAGACAAGCTCATCACTTCGTGTACCGGGCTTGGTCACGCCGGGCCAACGAACCATTAACGGCATACGATACGATTCTTCATACATAAACCGTTTGTCGAACCAACCATGCTCTCCGAGATAGAAACCTTGATCCGACGAGTAAATCACGATGGTGTTTTTCGCCAGCCCGGTGTCATCCAGATAATCGAGAACCCGTCCCACATTATCATCGACCGATGCCACACATCGCAGGTAATCCTTGATGTAACGCTGATACTTCCAGCGAATCAGATCTTTCCCTTTCAAGTTCGCCTTCTCAAACGCTTCGTTTTTCGGGCCGTAAGCGGCATTCCAGGCTTCGAGCTGTTCCGGTGTTAAATTTCGCGGCGCTGTGAGTTTGAGGTCGTAGGCTGTCATCGTTTTTTCGATCGACATATCCTGCGTTTTGGCGGCTGTTGAGCGACCGATGTAGTCATCAAACAACGTCGGTGGTTCGGGGATCGTCACATCGTCGTACATCGTCAGATGTTTGGGACCGGGTTGCCAGTTCCGATGCGGAGCTTTGTGTTGAAACATCAGCATGAACGGCTTGTCGTCATCTCGTTTTTCTTTCAACCAGTCGAGCGTAATATCGGTGATGATGTCGGTCGTGTATCCGACATGTTTCACTTGCTCGCCATTTTCAATCATCGGTGGATTGTAATACGGGCCTTGGCCTTTCAACACGTGCCAGTAATCAAATCCAGTGGGGTCACTGCCGAGGTGCCACTTGCCAACCATAGCCGTTTGGTAACCCGCCTTCTGCAACAGCTTGGGAAAGGTTTGTTGTGATCCGTCAAATCGATTGCCATTGCGAACAAACCCATTTATGTGCGAGTGCTTTCCGGTCAAGATCACCGCTCGACTTGGTCCGCAAATTGAATTCGTGCAAAAACAATTTTCGAAGATCGTTCCGCCATTGCCGATACGATCCAGGTTCGGAGTCTTATTGATCTGCGAGCCATAACAGGAAATCGATTGTGCCGCATGGTCATCAGAAAAGATGAAGACAATGTTCGGGCGTTCTGCGGCGAACGATGTCTGGTTTGAGAAAAACGCCAATCCAAAGACCAGCAAAAACAAAGCATATCGAATGGAACGCTTCACGAGACAAACTCCTGAGAAGGTCGAAATTGTGACAATAGGGTGAAAAGTTATCTTCTCCGGTATGACGGTTCAGTTCAAGCAGCCATTTAGGGCAAGATGAAGTAAGCCAACTGCGTCAAACTGACACAGATCTCCTCTTTTCTGCAACAGTGTCTGTAAATGTGACAGACCGAACTTTGCCTTTCTCATCACTGTCCAATCAATACACGGGCTGCGACTGAACCTTATCTCACTGACATCATTAGACTTAAGAATAATCCAAGGAATAGGGGGCTGGCATTGGCATGGTGGCTGCATACGATTCTTATGACGTCTGTGAGTTCTGTAACAGTCGGAATCACTTGTCACTTTCCCGCACAAAGGAGGGCAGTCCTATGATTGCCACAATGACGCGCGAACAACAAAAAGTCGCCAAACGAATTCTGGCGGCTGATGGTTATCTCGACCTGAGTATGCCCGGTCACGCTTTGCGTGAACTGGATCGCATTCAGGATGCAGAGAAATTCGAGGCTTCTGTCTACTATCTGAGAGGCTCTGCCTTGAAGGCCCTCGATGATTACTCCGCCGCAATTCCCTGGCTGGAAGAAGCCGCTCGCTTGATCCCCGCTCCACTCAGCCGATTTGCCTGGAGATCCTTGGGTGAGTGTTATACCGCACAAGGGGAAGAGGCGATGGCAGAACTGGCTGAGTTAGCCGCCGAGACTGCCGAAGTGATGGGAGAAGACTTTAACCTGGAAGACGAAGACGTCCACGGCTTAGTCAATCCCCCCGACATGCGTCCTCAAGGCCGACTTGAGAATCATCCGTAACAGGACGATCAGGAGATGTGATCGGGGAGAGGTGCCTCGATTTTTATTTGCTCTTTCGTTGTGGGATGTTCAAACTCCAACGCGAAAGCGTGCAGGCAGATTTTGCCCCCCATCAAAGTCGGGGAGCCATACTTTTTGTCCCCCACAATGGGAGTGCCGATCTCTGCCAGTTGCACTCGAATTTGATGACTGCGACCCGTTTCGGGAATCACTTCCAGCAGTGACTTCTTGCCTAACGTCTTGAGGACTCGGTAACTCAACACAGCCGATTGGGAATCTGGAGTTCCTTCCACGACCGCTCTGACAATATTGGTCTCTCGATCTTTCAATAACCAATGAGACAATCTCCCCGACTTGGCTGTGGGAACTCCTTCGACCAATGCGTGGTAAGTTTTGACCATTGAATTTCGGCGTAACTGGTCCGACAATCTCGATGCGGCCTTTGAAGTGCGAGCGAACAAGACCACTCCCGATGTGGGACGGTCGAGTCGATGAACGACTCCCAGATAGACATTACCGGGCTTGTTGTACTTCTCTTTCAGATACTGCTTGGCTTGCTCGAAAAGAGTCGGCTCCCCGGTCTCGTCTCCCATCGTCAGCACGCGCGCCGGTTTATTGACAACGAGACAATGATTGTCTTCGTACAACACTTCAATCGGCGGCAGTTGAGTGAGAGAATTCATGATGGAAGAGGAGCTATTCATACCTTGAGTCGCTCGCGCAAGCGAGCCGGGGAAAACAAACGAATTCGGAAGGTCATCGAGACAACCTGCATGCCAACTTCTTCTTCTCTGGAGGAGAAGAGGTCTGCGAGAAGATCTCAAACCCCCGGCACTTGTCCAGCTTCCTCGGCTCGTTTGGCGTCTAACATCTCGACGACACGCGACTCCACCTCGGCAACCGGAATCATGGTCGGTTCTTCATCGGATCGCCATTTGACTTCCATGTTACCTTCGGCCAAACCACGCCCGCCGATCACAACACGCAGTGGGAACCCGATCAGTTCCGAGTCTTTGAACTTCACACCGGGACGGGCAGGGCGGTCGTCGAGAATCACATCGACGCCTTGAGACTTCAGCGAATCGTAAAGTTTCTCCGCGGCGTTCATTACTTCTTCGTCGTCAACTTTGAGAGGAATGATATCAACTTCGAACGGTGCCAAAGAGAGGGGCCAGTCGATGCCGTTGTCATCGTGACGAGTCTCCACAATGCCGGCGATGATTCGATTCACGCCGATGCCGTAACAACCCATGATGATCGGGTGTCGCTGTTCTTTTTCATCTGCAAAATTGGCATCCAGCGATTCGGAATACTTTGTTCCCAATTTGAAGACATGACCGACTTCGATGCCGTGTACTCGTTCGAGAGTTCCCTCACATTTGGGACAACCATCACCCGGCTCTGCATTGCGCAGATCGTGAGTGACAGGATTCCCCGCCTCGTCCGTTGGTAATTCGTAATCACGACCAAGATACACATTTTTGAAATGAGCATCTTCTTTATTGGCACCAATCACGGCAGGCACAATCAAAGGCACATCGTGGTCGGCAATCATCTTGATCGAAAGTCCTTTGGGCCCTGCAAAGCCGACCGGTGCTCCCGTCACTTTTTCAATCGTGGCATTGCTGGCCAATTCCACAGAATCCGCGTTCAACGCACGACGAATTTTGCCTTCGTTGGCTTCATGATCACCTCGCAACAGCACGGCCACCGTCTCACCATCGACATCATAGATCAAAGTCTTGATGACATCGCTTGGCTCACAACTCATTGACTTGGCGACTTGATCGATGGTCCCCGCTTTCGGTGTGGCCACTTCTTCAAGGGGCAACATGTCTGCTTCGGAAACTGAAGGAACTGTCGCTTCACGCCCAGTATCTGCGCGTTCCATGTTGGCCGCATATTGACAAGAAGGACAACGAAAGATCGAATCCTCGCCGTTGCCGGAAGGAATCATAAACTCATGCGACGCATCTCCGCCGATGGGACCACTCTCGGCTTCGACCGGCAAGTATTCCAATCCACAACGAGAAAAGATTCGGCAATAAGCGTCGTACATCGCGTCATACGCCACATCGAGTTGCTCAACGGTAGCACTGAAACTGTACGCATCTTTCATCAGAAATTCGCTGGTCCGCAAGACACCAAAACGCGGACGTTCTTCATTCCGAAACTTCGTCTGAATCTGATACATCGTGAACGGCAGCTGCCGGTAACTGCTCACCAATTTGGAGACCAGATCGGTAATCACCTCTTCATGTGTGGGGCCGAGAGCGTATTGTCCTTCCTGGTTGCCACGACGAATGGGAAAATTGATCAGCACATTTCCAAACGCTTCACGGCGTCCGGTCCGTTCAAATAGCTCAATCGGTTGAAGAGCAGGCATATGAAGTTCGACGGCCCCCGCACGGTCCATTTCATCGCGGATAATCGCCTCTGCCTTGCGAATCGACTTCCATCCCAGCGGGAGATAGGTGTAGGCACCCGCCATCAATTGACGAATGAGCCCCGCGCGAATCATCAACCGATGACTGGGGATCTCCGCATCGGAGGGATTTTCTTTCATCGTGGGAATCAGCGTTTGCGACCAACGCACGGGCGTATCCTTCGTCCAGAAGAGAAATTGTGGTGTTTACCGAGAGAATCCGACTCCCGGAGAGAGCGGCATTCTAGCAGAACCCGGAAGATGCGGCAAAACGCCTGCACCGGGAATTTTTCACGAATAACGATTCCTCGGCGATATCGGGGCAGACTCCCTTGAGAGCCAGACACCTGACACCTAGAATCGAGGACATCAAAACGACCTCAAGGTTCATCCTCTCAAAGGATTTGAACCGACTCGATGAAAGACAGGCTGCCCGGATGTCCGACACTCAAACCGAAAATCGACGTTTCCTGAAAGAACTCTCTGATGGAGACAGTGTCGAGGAAGTCTATCTTCTCGCCGAAAAACAGCTACGTGCCAATCGCAACGCCGATTTGTACCTGCTGGCGACACTGCGAGACAAAACGGGCGTGATGAGCGGCTTGATGTGGAATGTGATCGAAGATGAGATGAATCACATCAACACCGGGGATTTTGTCAAAATCCGCGGAAAGGTCCAATCGTATCAGGGATCGTTACAGATGATCCTGACGCGCATCGAAAAAGTGGACGAATCGACCGTCGATCCGGCAGAGTTTCAGCAAAGTTCATCTGTCGAAATTGACAAGTTGATGAACGATGTGCGTGAAAAGCTGTTGGGAATTTCTCACCCGGGCCTCCGATCCATCATGGAGTGTTTTCTGGTCGACCAGACACTCATGGACACATTCGCAATGTCGCCTGCCGGCATTAAAGCCCATCACGCCTATCAAGGCGGGCTTCTCGAACACGTGGCCAGCATGATGGAAGCATCGACACGAATTGCCGACTTATACGAAGATCTCGATCTCGATTTGTTGTTGGCGGGCTGTTTCCTGCACGACCTGGGTAAAGTCAAAGAGCTCTCTGCCGAAACATCGCTAAGTTACACCGACGAAGGCCAACTCATCGGTCATATGACGATCGGCGTTGAAATACTGAATGAAAAAATTTCGGAAGCGGAACGACTTTCTGGCGAACCTCTGGACCCCGAGATTGGTCTAAGATTGAAACACATGATCATTTCGCATCATGGTAGCTACGAATTTGGCAGCTCTCGCTTGCCGATGACGCTCGAAGCGATCGCCTTGCATTACATCGATAACCTCGATGCCAAAATGCACGAATTCTCTCGGACGATCAAAGACGATCCCGATGGACAGTCGCGATGGACACCGTTCATCCCCCGACTGGACCGTAAGCTCTACAAAGGCGAATAAGTCTCTCTCAAATGAGAATCTCGTTGTGATACCGAGCTAAATCGATCACACTGAGACTGCGCACTCATAAAGTTCCTGGACTATCCGGGAAAACGATTGCGCTTTGAGCAAAAGATAAACAGTCCGGCATTCTGACTTTTGGCTTTAACCTATGAAAAGGTCTCGTGATCTTTTCCAGCCAGCAGTTTGGGAAAACACCGGCGAACACATACATTTTTGAAGAAAAACATTATGACGATTGAACAGGAAGTCCTGAACCTCCTCTCCGCGAAAGACTACCAACCGCTGAAGTATGGCGAGCTCGCCGACGCCATGAACATCACAAACAAGGCACGAGGCAAGCTGCGCCGGACTCTCACAGAACTGATTGCCGCGGGACGAGTCCGACAACACAGTAACAAAACCTACTCCCTCTCCACCGGCACTGATTTGGTCAGCGGCGTCGTGAAACGAATGGCAAGTGGGGACGGGTTTTTCCGACCTCACGATCAAGTCCCCGACAAAGAGTTGCAAGAGTACTGGGTTCCTGAGGGCGAAATGCTCGATGCCGCCTCGGGTGACGAAGTCCTCGTGAGAGTCACCAAGCGTCGCGGACGCAGCGGCAAACTGGTCGCCCAGATAGTCGAAATCATCGAACGTCAGGCGAGCACGTTTGTCGGAACCTATTTCGAGAAAGAGGGACAAAGCTACGTTCAGGTTGATGGACGCACCTTCAACGACCCCGTGTATGTCGGAGACCCCGGTGCGAAGGGAGCGAACCCCGACGACAAGGTCGTGTTTGACATGTTGCGGTTCCCGACTCCTCGTCGGCCCGGAGAAGGAGTCATCACGAAAGTCCTCGGCCCCGGTGGTGATGTTGAAGTCGACACACTCTCGATTGTCTACCAGTTCGGCATCCCCAATGAATTCCCGGAGGACGTTCTCGAAGATGCCCGACGACAAGCCGACCGTTTTGATGACACCGATCTCGAAGGACGAGAAGATCTCACGAATGAGACGATCATTACCATCGACCCGGTCGATGCTCGTGACTTCGATGATGCGATTTCTCTCGAAGTGAACGAAAAAGGACACTACATTCTCGGCGTACACATTGCCGATGTCTCGCACTTTGTGCGTCCGAAAAGCCCATTGAACACCGAAGCCGTCAAACGTGGCACGAGTGTTTACCTGCCTCGCAAAGTGATTCCCATGCTACCCGAGATCATCTCGAACGGCCTGGCATCGCTGCAAGAAGGGAAAGTTCGATTCACGAAGTCATGCTTTATCGAATTCACTCCAGAAGGCATTCCCGTCTCAACACGACTCTCAAATACTGCCATCAACGTCAAAAAGCGGTTTGCCTACGAACAGGTCATCCCCTTGTTGGAATCGGGAGAAAAAGGGCGGAAGAAAGTCGGCCCCAAAGTGTTCGATTTGGTGGAACGGATGCAGAAACTCGCCAGAATCCTGCGATCACGGCGTCACGATAAAGGAATGCTCGAACTCTCGATGCCCGAAGTAAAGCTGACCTTTGATAAGGAAGGGCGCGTGACCGGTGCCGTCGAAACGGATCATGACGAATCGCATCAGATGATCGAAGAGTTTATGTTGGCGGCGAACATCGCGGTCGCCAAGGAACTGACTGATCGAGGAATCCTCTTTCTACGACGAACGCATGCCGACCCGGATGAAATGAAGCTGAAAGCCTTCGCTGAGTTCGTGGAAACGCTCGACTTCCCGCTCCCCAAGTATCAGGATCGACGCTCGATTCAAGCACTGTTGAAAAAAGTCGAAGGACATCCCGCCGAGCGATCCATCAGTTACGGCCTACTCCGCAGCATGAAGCAAGCCGAGTATTCACGGTTTGAAGTGGGGCATTACGCTCTGGCCGAAGAACATTACTGCCACTTCACCAGCCCGATCCGCCGTTATCCCGACCTGACCGTGCATCGCATCATCGATTCGATTGTCCGCAAAACGCGACGCCCGAAAGAATCGAATGAAGAAGAACTGATTCGCTTGGGGAAACATTGTTCGCAAACGTCACGGCGTGCAGAACGAGCCGAGCGAGAGCTGACCAAGCTGAAACTCTTGCGTTACATGGAAGACAAAATCGGGGAGGAGCTTCACGCCATCATCACTGGGGTGGAAACATTCGGCATCTTCGCCCAGGGAATTGAGATTCCCGTGGAAGGATTGGTTCACATTCGCCGACTGGAATCGAAAGAATACTTCGATTACGACCAGAAAGCCCGTGCGATGATTGGCCGTTCCACAGGAACCAAATACCGTCTGGGAGACCCAGTTGTCGTCAAAGTCGCCAAAGTGGACATCGACCGCCGATCACTCGACTTTGACCTGCTTGCTGGTGGGAATAAGTCCAAGCCCGATAAATCGAAGAAAAAGTCAAAAGGGAAACAGAAATCAAAGGGCAAGGGAGGCAACAGCCCCCAAAAAGGCAACTCTCAAGCCAAATCGGGCAAGCCAAAGAGTAAGGGAAAAGGGAA
>Ga0181596_10003090_pt1 | contig 15686 bp, 20 predicted proteins | sample 041ome_6_FD_148655 | JGI IMG/M metagenome (GOLD analysis project Ga0181596, IMG submission 148655) | Coastal salt marsh microbial communities from the Groves Creek Marsh, Skidaway Island, Georgia - 041402US metaG (spades assembly) | ecosystem: Environmental > Aquatic > Marine > Intertidal zone... | reverse complement strand
CCTCCCTAATTAACTCCTCGTATTCCATTCTCCTTGGAAAAATAACCCACACATCCCCAACTTAGGGCTACTATATTTACTAATCATCAAATACCCCTCGAATGTAAAGGGCTCATAAAATGTCTCATTTGAATTGTTCATCAAATAATCCACATCAATCCATGTCACCCGGAGGAGGGGCTCCAAAACTTCACATGCAACATTGGGGTAGTTTAACTTGATATATTCATATCTATTTTGAATCACATTGAAAAATGTCATAACAACATCCTTGAATTCCTCATTATATTGTTCAAACAATTCTTCGATGAGATCAAGATAAACTTGTTCACGCTTATCTTGATACCAATGCCTTCTCATTTTGGTAAAACCCTTGAAACACATAGACCCCCTACACATTGGACAGGAAGCCTTACCCTTCATATACCACGACTTTGTACATCCATGACAGAATGAATGCCCGCAAGTGAAGTGACATCGTGCATTACTTTCGTAACATACTGGACACTCCATGGACTTTGCAGAGTCCATTGTTCTTGCAGGGTAGACCCTTTTGGGTCAGGTGGGGGCAGTGAGTACCAGAGAGAAGAGCCTTCAACTTCTCGTTCTCGTTGCGGATGTATTCGTTTTCAGCAATGATAGCAAGAAGTTCCATTTTACTTATTTTTTAGTTTAATTACAATCACTTAGGACATATTTACATTGTTGGGAGCCTTCCACCCCAAGCTAAGATTATATCCAGTCTCCAACTTCGAACGCTTCACGAGATGCTTCAAAGACAGCTTTGATGGGTCATTTTCCCCAAGCATCAACTTTCGGGTCTGGAAATAAACACCACCCCTCTGTGGGTTCTTATGGTAAGCACCATTTCGATGACTTTTCAGTTCCAACTTTTTATCTTTACCCGTCCTAGAAACCATATAGTATGGGAAGTTAGTAACAAAATATTTCCACTGGGAACCTTTCTGCTTCGTCTTGGGAACATATTTGTGGATCAAATTCCAAACAACGATTTTGATGTATAGAAGTCGTTCCCTCGGATCTTTGTAAATAGGTTCAGCAAGTCCGTTGTCAACCATGAATGAAATGAAAGATTCAACGTAGCAGAAATGGTGCTGTGAAAGTTCGTCGTATTGAGAAATCTCAAACATCTTCCTAACTGAAGCTGGAACAACTTTCAATTCGTAATGCTTCTTGAATTCCGCGGGGGTGGATTTCACATCACCCCCCGTAGGTTGGGGTCGACCGATTTTGTTGGTCGTGATAATCTTGTATTTACCATCATAGACCTTCTTGAAATGATTCTCAAATGGAGATTCAGAGTTTGCCATCGAATCGTAGACAGTGACAGTTTTAGTAGCATGACTCACTCGAGCCATTCCGTAATGCCCGAAATTAGTTCCGTTGTTGGGCATCCATTCAATCATAATATATTCAAGTCCAGACTTCTTCATAGGAAGTTTGGTGTTGTTTGAAGTTTTTAGGCACCTGAAGGTGACCTTTTTACCTGTCTCCTTCAGTAAGGCTCTGATGATCTTCTCAAAAACACCACCCGCGTGTAAATAAAGTTTAGCCATCTCCGAAGCATCTTCGATAGCCATAAGTTCACGTGCACGCGTAAGCTTGTTCATCCGCGATTCGAGATAATCCTTTTTATCAATGTTCGAAGTAGTCTCCCCCTTGAGTTTCAAGAGGGTCCTCTTCGCGGGTCCATTTTTTAATAATTTTACTGGAGTGAGCTCCATTATACTACATAATTACAAAATTAGTTATCACTTAGGTAGTATAATGAGTGAAAAAAAGACAAGAATTAAACGCTATGAACCGACCATCCCGTGCAAGTAAGGTTATCTCAAATCACACACACTGGAAACGACCCTCACGGGCTTCTTCAAAATGACCACACCTAACGTGATCACATTTAGAATAAACCCCAATGTTGTCATCATCATTAGGTCACGGAAACTGTCTTCACATTGTATAAATCCAAACATGTATATTAATAAAAACTATCCTCTAAACCGATTCGCTCATCATGCTATGCAGGTGCTCACAAAAGTTTTGGAGCTTGGGGATGATCTCCTCGTTCCACGTCTCATCATTCTTCTCGATGAAGTATGACTTCCTTTCGTCATTGAACTGCTCAACCAATCGACAGTACTTGATGTCCTTCAACATCTGAAGGTACGTCTGACATTGCACATTTTCGTAGTCCCTCACCCGGTTGAAAAGACACTTAGCACGGTTCTTGATCTCCACCAAGGTCCTAGAGCCATCCTCGTTCTCTTGAATTCGGTCAATCCTCCCAACAATCTGATACAAAGTCCCCTCGATCGTGCAAATATCATGGGTGTAGTAGGTCTCATCTCTCTTCAAAATGGCACTGTCAAGGTCAGCCGTCTTATCCTCGTTGCGGGTGCCATGATTGGTGTAGAGGGTCTTACGGATGTAATCCTTGGTGTCGATGATCTCTTTGGGGGTCAGACCAGAGTACTCAAGTTGATGGTAAAGAGCCCTCGTTTTCTCGGAAACATCCATACTCGTCTCAGACTTGAAGGACATGGCAGCATCCAGGATCTTCCTCGTTGTCTCCTTAGAGTTTAGGATCTTCACAGCCTCATCGTCCCTCAAGTTCCCCTCGAAGGTGGCAGGATTGTACTTCTTCCACAATTTAGACACGAGTTCCGGGCGTTTAGTGAAACCAATACCAATAGCAGAAGAAACGTCTGACGCCGGGATCACAACCTTCGGGATTCCCAAAGGCTTCAAAGTTCTCTCATGTCCGAAGAGGTAGGGATACACCCTTCCACATGCGATGCAGTCTGCTAAAGAGTTGTGGGCGTTCTCAAAATCCACACCAAAAATTTCCTTATATAGGACCCCCAATCTAATCGGAGTCAGAAACCTTTCCTTATACAGATCTAGGGTGCATCTGAAATTGAGATTCTGAATCAGAGACAGATCCAGTTTATGCCGAATTATCTCAGATCTGAGGACCGAGGTGTCGAAAATTGCGTTGTGGGCAACCATCGTAGTCGTCCGCGGTCCAATGAACCTCATAAAATCGAAGAAGACTTCGGTAAAGTAACGACCATCTTTCATAGCCTTTTCTTGGGTGATACCATGAATATCAATTGACCCCTGACTGATTTGGAAGTCGGACGGGTAAATAATTTCATCAAAAGTATCGATAAGACGACCCCTTGAGGAGAATCTCGCTGCGGATAGAGATACTGCTCGACACGTGTCAAAACAGTGTAGAGTTTCTGGGGTGACGACGACGTTTCGACGACCAGTGGGGAGGCCGGAAGTCTCGAAGTCGAATGCGATGTACTGCATGCAACTCATGTTAAATTTGATTCTATTTAAAACTTTATATTCCTACTTAGGTAAGATGTGCTTGCGCCTTTGGACCCTACTTGGATACAGGTACCACCCCCTAGAATGCTCATGCGATCTGTGTGGCAACAACTTCGAATTTACAGAAGATCTTGTCGCACATATAAAACATCACAAAATGAAAGAAATTGACAAAGTGTTATCACAAGGATATGGAATAGTTCGTTGTAATAGATGTTGGACATCTTTCATATCCACAGAAGCATTCACAGAACATCACTGCGCCCAAAATACATCACGGGCTCTTACAAAAATCACAATTTCTGATCCATAGTTGATGGAAACACGAGAACATTTTCCTCAATAATTTGACATTGATAGTTACCAACACTACAAATGTGATCAAGTTCAAATCTCGAAACAAACTGAATGAAAAATGACTTTTCTACTTCAGCTTCAAGAAGAGTCTTGTAACAGTACGCATCATTGAAGGTTTTAAACGCAACAATTTTACCACCCCCGGTATATGTACCACGCTCACGACCAGATACGTATCCCATTATATGATACGTATTACACGCACTGACAATCCGAGAAATCTTACGTCTCACGGGGACGGGTCTATGAATCAAGGGGGACTTAACTGCCAACATTGTTTTTTAATTCCACTGATATTCACTTAGTTTTTAAAAATTTACAATCCAACACACAATTACAGTATCCAAGTGGGGAATACATCCAATATTTAGACGCGTAACACGACCATGGTAAATACATATCCCTAGTTATGTACCGAATCAAACGATCCCTGTATATGCTCATATAATTACTTAGATTTTTCTCGAACAGACCAACGTCCATTTATCAGTGAATTCCTCTTTTCCCAGTCTGTAACCTCGACCGTATCACACGGTGGAAAAATAATCGCATCTTTGTTAATGACTAAACAATCATACGAGGGGTTTTCGATGACAATTCTTGGGACACATTCTACACGAGTCACCATAGTCGAAATAGACTCCAAGAACATCTTGTACCTGTGAGCATCGTCGTATGTGAGAAATGCAATAATATTATTCACTGGAAGCTCATCATCGTCATAACTTTGAACCGAATAAATTCCATCAGCATACAAAGTTAAAATGTAAAATGCATCCGTCTCAAAAACCTGATATAGGTGTCTGCTGTTCCTGTGAATAATTGATCGAACGGGTTTGATAGATTTACGAGGCTTGGAGCGCACACGACTCACACGTTGTGGAAGTGGTGATCGAACTGCAAACATTTATTTATGTATAATGCGTTTCTTTAAACGAGTAGTCTGGATAATGCTTCCGTAAATAATTTTTGTTGTTCATGAAAATTGTCAACTTTTCAATCTCACTCATACCCTCCGTAGTCAACCAAACAATCTTCTCATCGTGCTCGACCGCTGTATTCATAGTAAAACTGATATTCTCCACAACTCTTGGCACCGGAATCAAATGCTTCTGTAAAGTAAATAATCGTCTCGTGGCCATCTTAATTATACAAATAAATAATATTACTTAGGTTTATAGATGAATGCGTTGAACAGAGGTGTTGAAACAATTTACAAAAAGGATGATAAAAAACTCTTCAAGTTGAAAGGTGAGGAAATTGTTCGTTCATCTAGTGTGTGTCAAGATGAAGTTGAAAAGTCATTCGTGACAGAATCTGTCAAAACCGCCGACGCGTTAGTTATTGCTTACGACGTCTATAAAACCGGAGTTAGGGGATCGATTAGGGGGTTCGCATGTGTCCAGTTCAAAACCTATCCAGATTGGATCTACCTGGATTTGATCTGCCGTGGATCTAACACGAAAATGAATTATAGAGGGAAACCCTCAGCCGCACCGGGACGAGCCTTAGTCGAGAACATAAAGGCTATAGCACGATCGATGAAGCGGAAGGGTATCGTGTTGTCCGCAATTGACGGTGTTATCAACTATTACAAGAAACTGGATTTCCAGGTTGCAGCCGCGGATCTGACTTGTGATAGGAGACGAACACAACCCAGAAAAGCGCGAAATATAACTTTGACGAAAGATTTTTACAAGAATGGTTCGAGGTTGTACGAGGGTGAAAATAAAAAACTAAAAGCCAACAACTATGGCACCCTCATGCAGTGGTGCTTGTAATTAGCCAGTACGTTGTCGTTTTTCTAATTTATTAGCCATACGTACAAGATTATTAAGTGATGTCGTAGAAATTTTAGATCTAACTACGTTTTTTTGTCTATCAGATAATTGTTTTGTATTCAAGTAACTATTAAGCTCGCGTTTTCGCTGCAATTCAACTGCATTCTTTTTCATTTTAGTTAAATTTGAACCATTATTATTGAGGAGTCTCAAAAATGCATTTTTATTAGTAGGTGTTAGACGTGTAAATCTAGCATTGTTTAGATATGCTTGTAGATTTTGCTTGGGTGTCAGGTTCGCGTTCGTGGCGTTGGCTTGGTTCTGGTTGTTGGGAGTCCGATTCACGGTCATGGCGTTGGCTTGGTTCTGGTTGTTGGGAGTCCGATTCACGGTCATGGCGCTGGCTTGGTTCTGGTTGTTGGGAGTCCGATTCACGGTCATGGCGTTGTTGCGAGACCTCTTCTTCGAGGGGGATCCACTCACCACACTCACCCCTCCACGGGTATCGAGTATTTGAGAACCTTCGGGTAAAATACTATTAATCACGGTTTTGATACCAGCTCTCTTTGAATTGTTACTTATCTTATTTTTCAGTCTAGAATAAGCATTTATAAGTTTATTCGCATCGTCTTCACCCCAATAGTCTTTAAATTTAATGATTGAATTTGCGATAGTATTTGCAGTGGTGGTATTTGTCGCATTCGCAGAACTTATCCACTGGTTGGGAAGTCCTTTGAGACCTGGAGGTAATTTTGGTTTGTTGCGTATCATTTTTTGGAGAAGTTCTTGGTCTGGTGCCGCCTCTCGTAATCGATTGGCAACCGTCTTCGAACTAACATTGGTGGTTCGTAAGCATGCCTGGTTATTGTTTAATCGAACATTACATGAACTTCTACCTCTGAAATTCAGAGTGGAAAATCCACTGTAGATGACAAATCCTGTGGCCGCATCCTCGATCATACATTTGACCTTTCTGTTCCCCTTTGCGTTTATGTAAAGACCAGCACCGACACCCATTCTATCACCGGTCGCCACGACTGTATTGTATTGAGCCGCATACACGTATTGGGAAAGATCACCGAGTGTTTTGAAGAGTGCTGGGATCACACCCTGTGCAGGCTTCAAAATCAACCACGGTCCATATTTTTTGATTGAATTTTGCACGATTGTCTTACCCACTAATCCATTGTACGTAACATTCCCCGTCAATCTTTTGAACTCATCCTTAAATTTCGATTTGAAAGTGAATGTTTTATTACCAGTTCTAAATGTAGAAGGGATTTTCCGAAACTCCGTCCTTCTCGCCGCCGCATTGGCACCCTTCATATCCTTGACTGTTGTGGGTACCGAGAATGGAAGATTATTCTTAGAAAACAAAGAATCGTGAAGCATGTCGTAATAAAGAACAGCCAGTACATCATCCGTCAATTTCAGTTCCTGTACATTTCCCTTATTTCCTAGGTCTTCCATGAACCTTATGTCATCAACTTTCTTGAGGAATTCTATGAAACTCTCGATATATTGATTAGAATTCATACCAGTTCCATTTTGACTAATGTTCCTCTTGTTCGTTATCTTGGACCCAAATTCCATCCTCATAGTCTCTTTGATCATTTCTTTGAAAATGGTCTTCGTGTCACGTGGAGTATTGATGGCTAACTCACTCTTAGACAACGCGATGCGTGGATTATATCCCAGATCCTTCCGAACCCCACCTTTAACCTCAATCCACTCCGTCACGTAAATGACATCATCTGACTGGTTTGCTTTAGGATTTGGTAATATTAGTTTATACTCAAATGGACTAAAGTCCAATACAACTCGTGGATAACATTCTTGGTTATTCTTCGCCTTTACATTCTTTCCAAGATTGTACGTATACTTAAAATCAATCAAACGTGTTTCGATATAATTTCGAAGGCTCCAATTTTTAGACACGAGCATACCAGGATCACACAATCTTGGTGTGTTGAAGAGGGTAGGTACACCTGACTGTTCCAAAACGTGAGCCAAACTCATGCGATTTTCTTGGTCGAGAGATGTGATTATATTCTTCCATGAAGACCCCCCAACGACAGGATACTGGGATTTACACTGTTTGTGAAAGGTGAGACAATCTGATTTTAACGCTTCGATTACATCAGCCAGAAATGCTATATCAAAGGTTTTTGAACCCGGTGACTGTTTTCTACTTTCAGCATTCAATGGAACATCAAAAGCCGACAGATCCTGGAAAATATTTCCATCGTCTGAAACAGAGCACGCGTTCCGTGCCATATCTACTATGACCTGAGATTTTTTCTCAGGTCATAGTAAATGTCGTCAGTTGGTTCAGTCAGCGGACCACTCAGAAACTACAATTTGAACAATACTGCCATGTCCGCAATCAGCAAATCGGGCAAGAAGGCTGGTTTTACCGGTAAGAAACTTGCTATTTTTGTTGCGGTCATAACCTCAACTCTTCTAGCGATGAGTGCACCCACCCTCGCCCTAGGTATTAAACAGCAACGCATGAAATACAACCGTAACGCGAGGGCTATCGATCAGAGGTTCGCTCTTGATAATATGAAGATGAATCTTCAACAAAGGGCGGCTCTCACCAACCTCCGCGAACTCGCATTCGAAATTAACAGTAAGGCGAACACCTTGACCCTTAAAGAACTCAACCGTGCTCGTCTCGTCAACAAGAATGCCAAGAATATCGCATCTAAGGCGGCCGCTTCTAATGCGTTTCGCCAGGTCATGAACCTCCCCATTAAGACTGTTGCGTCCGTCACAGGTGTGGGTGAGAATGCCCTTAACGTCATCTCCAAAACTTCCACGAATGTGAAGAGGACTATAGCCGCTGGAACTGAAACTGTCGCCAAGGGTGCTGAGAACGTGGGAGAGACCGCTCGTGTGATGACTGGTGGTATGAAGAATACCGCCAAGTTCCTCGGTCCCTACGCTTTTGTTATGACTATGATCGCCATCATGGCGGGTCCCATGACCTCTGTAACGGTCATATCCCGTGCCGTCAATATGGTGACTGGTATGATGTCTAAGGGTATTCCCATGACTAAGAGTGTAGTCGTAAAAATTTTCAATATGCTCTACGCTTCCCCCACGGCTGCGACCAACACCCCAGTACCCTCTTCCAACCGAATTGTCAACCTAAATAACAATTGAATGTCAGCTCCCGAGTTTAAAAATTAGTAATCAAAGCCGAAACATCAGTTCATAGACCCACTGCCCATCGACGATCTCCTCTTCGATGAGTTTTTCTTTGAGTTGTTCAAGTTGGGTCATTTTAGACCTGAGTATAGCAAGGGTCTCATCATAACAATCTCCAACAATTAGATCAATCTCCTCGTCGATAAAAGCTGATGCATCTTCTGACATGTTCCGGTAATCGTAAAAACGTTTACCAAAACCATAGGTTGTAACCATTTCGCGTGCAATTTGATACACCATGGCATAATCCGAAGATGCACCAGTGGTGATACGATCCTTTCCATATATAAGTTCCTCAGCTGCACGACCACCTAGAGCCACCTTGATTTTAGAAAGGAGGTACTCTTTCGTGTACATCGCAGAATCTGCATTCTCCTCTTGTGGTTGAAAGAAAGTTACCCCACCAGCTGCACCCCTGGGGATAATAGAAACTTTACGCACGGTATCGTAATCAGGTGCAAGAACACCTATGATCGCGTGACCAGCCTCGTGGTAGGCGACGAGTTCCTTCTTTCGTAACGAGAATTTCACATCCCCCTTAGCCCCAACAACGATGCGCTGATACACATCTTCTATAATCTCGTTGTTGATAGTTCCACCCGCATCCCTAACAGCCCGGATAGCGCACTCATTTAGGAGGTTCGCCAGGTCAGCCCCAGAAAACCCAGTGGTCTGCTTAGCGATGTTTTCGAGATCCACTGTGTCGTCGAGCTTCTTGTCCCTCGCGTGTACACCTAAAATCTTATTGCGCCCCTGGACAGTCGGGAGGGATACTTGGATCTTACGATCGAAACGACCGGGTCGGAGGAGGGCTTCGTCCAAGATATCAATCCTATTTGTAGCGGCAATCACAACGATGCCAGTCTCATTATCAAAGCCATCCATCTCCGTAAGAAGTTGGTTTATCGTTTGCTCTCTCTCATCGTTCGCAGGGAATCCTGCACCCCCACGCTGCTTCCCAACCGCATCGATCTCATCTATGAAAACGATGCATGGTTGATTCTCTCGTGCCTGTTGGAAGAGTTCGCGTACGCGCTTTGCTCCAACACCCACGAACATCTCAACGAAGCTCGCGGCAGAGCACTGGATAAAGGGGACACTTGATTCACCAGCAATCGCACGGGCGAGGAGGGTCTTCCCTGTACCCGGGGCACCAGCGAGGAGGGCACCGCGGGGAATCCTGGCACCACTACCAAAGTACTTTTCAGGTTGTTTAAGGAAATCTACAATCTCCTCGAGTTCCTCTTTAGCAGCGTCAATGCCCTCGACATCGGCGAAGCGGGTATCAACCTCTTGGTCCATAGTAAATTCATTAGATCCCAAAAAGGGATTGGGCATCCCACCACCTTGACTAGAAAAGAATGTACGGGCGAGTGTATAAATGTAAGCGACGAAGAAGAATACAAGTATGCTATCGATCACTGACACGGGTTGAGAAACATCTACAATCACATCGGCATCACTTTCCGTGAGAACCTCCCAAAGTTTTTCATTTTGAACAATTTGGACATCCCCGTAATCACCATTCTCCTCGTAAAATTGGGCTATATTCTTATTGGGTTTTACAACAACTACTGGGAGTTCCTTTTCCTTCAAACTGTGTATAAATTGACTATATGTTTTGACTTGATATTCGGGTTTGCGCTCCACTCCCTTTATAGAGATACTGGGTGCTGTAAGACTGAACATCTTTCTATGTGCACATTTTTTTAGAATACCCTATGACCGCACACGTGATTCGCTTCCCCGCATGCCCAGTTGTCAAACTATCAGAATGACCACCCATCCCCAAGTCGTCCGGGCTTTCGTGAATCACGAGGGATCTTCCAATGACATTCGCTTTGGTTCCTCGCAATTTTATGAGGTCATCTTCCATTGTAAATTTACAGACACCCTTAGAGTCGAAGCGGATGTTACCAAGATCCCCAACATGTCTCTCCTTGGAGCCTGGTCCGCCATGTTTCTTACCATAGGGGTTGAAATGACCACATGCACCCATACACCTGTCGGTCAGGTCACCCGCCTCGTGAATGTGAATTCCGTGTGCGCTGTTTTTGTACTTGTTTGATTTTAACACTCCCTTTATTACAACTTTGCTACCCTTTTCTACAAACTCGACAACACCTTTGATGTTGGGATGATTGAAAAATGTTGTTGCTACAATCATTTAATATTCACTGGGATTTTATATCGAGCAAATGACATCTTCTCCATCATGTAGTACATTTGATATCCATCCACAACACTTGGACATCTATACTGATCCGGCATACACTCGGGAATGCCTTCATTTGAATAGTAGGCTGTTTCACTCCTACGCTCTTCAAAGTGGGAAGGATGGTGGTTCATTAGCCATGTCAAATGTTCGGCACACGTGTGTATCTTACCATATCTACGGGTGTATTCGAGAGTCAAAGCCATCCCAATCTTACACGCGTACATATAGTTTTCAAGTTTTGACCCGACCCACATGGTCATCGGGTGTTTTTTATGTGCTGGGCGGTAGCCCCTCCTCTTTCCATCCTTCGTGTATGGTGCGTGTTGTTCGATGTAGTCTTCCTCATTGGAAAAATACCAAGCTGTGTAGAGCATTTGACATATTTCCAATTGGATTTTGACGACATGTTGGTCACAAGATCTCTCGGCAATTTCACGAGGAACAAGTGAAAGAAAGAAAATATTCATTTACATTGTTAGTTTTCATTACAAACTTAGGTTTCTGGTTCCGAAATATACTCTTCTTCGTCGGGGACGTCTTCTTCATCAGGTTCGACGTCCATCTGTCCCTCTTCTTCGGGGATGATATCCTCTTCCTCTTCCTCCTCTGGTGGATCTTCGATTATAATTTCTTCTTCTGGTTCCGGTTCCGGTTTCTTCTTCACCTTCTTCACCTTCTTAACTGCAGCTTTGTCGAAAATCTTCTCTAGAATACCTGCAACCTTTTTAGAATATACAATCTTTTTTTCGTAATTCTTTTTAATTTTTTCGATAAACTCTTCACTGAATCCATGTGACTTATACACCCGAATCACCTCCTTGATCGGGGGAAATTTCGCATGACTGTAATACTTTTCATGTAATGTAGCAATCTCCGTGTTAAGCTTGATCCGGACAATCCCACTTTTAAGAATTCGTAACGTCACGTGCACAGTATCAGCATACACGATATCGGGTTCATTTGTTTTTTCTGGTGGTTGATACGGTGTTACGGGAGGGAGATTAGGTTCTTCATAAGGAAGACCCATCTCTTCGTTATTTTTTTTCAGCATTTTCAGGTACCGCTCTGTTTTATAGACGGGTGCCTTTTTGAACTCAAAGAATACAGTTGGTTTGGAGTTGATAATATTATACAAAATTGATCCCTCGGAGGGTTTATCCACCACCCGCGACGCAATCGGCTGCCCATAACGTCTCGGGGGACGCCTGAATGTAACCATCTTGTCTTTTTACGTCTTCACTCTCTAACTTAGGCTTTAAAAAAAAATCAAGCTCCGCGCGAATCAAGTGTGCAGATTGTTGATTTTGGTGTGTGTAGTACGGACCCCAAATCTCAATAACTTTCCGCTCCTTGTCATACCACAAGTAGTCGAGTCCCAACTTTTGGGTGAGCCAATAGAACTTCTTACCAGTCTTCCCAATGAACGCGAATAACTGATCATCCGTGTAATCGGAGACACTGACTTGAGAGTAATGTGCGTTCGGTGGTGTGTAAGGCGCCATCTTTTTTCTTGTCTAAAGATGCCTCCTTCTGTTTAAGTAGGTTTCGAACATGTTTTTGGGAATAGACTTGATTTTTATTTTTCTTGTCGTTTTTAGTCACACGCTTTTTTGGTTCTTTGTACTCCATGATGATAGTATATAGTGTTATTATTTTAACTTAGGCTTCATCTTCATCTACGAGTGAGATATCATCTTCACTGCCATCATCCTCGGAACATTCATAGTCTTCGTCTTCACTGTCATCGAGTGGTACATACCCCAATGGAACTTTCATAAACAGATTTGTTTTTTCAAGTGTATCCACGTCGTAAAATCCAGAGACAGAATCTTTGGGAATTTCTTCTGACTCCGTGGTAAAATCGTAGAAGTTGTGTGCATTCTTCTCGAGAAAGTGCACAACATATGAATGTTGTGTTTCTGAACGTATTTGGGCGATTTGTGTCGTACCATCCTGACAATTTACATCAATAATCATGTTTTGTTGATTTTAAATTTAAATCTTTAATAATAATAATGGATACCCTGAAAGAAGAAGGTCTTTGGTACCTATCAAACAGAAAAGTAAAACACAACGACGCGGTTATGTTTGATATAGACGATACCCTCATTTTCACGAATGGTCGTGCAAATGAACCCATTATAGATCTTCTACATGCGAGTCAAAAAATGGGTTATAAAATTATAATCATCACAGCGAGACCCGGAATGGACAGAGTGATTCAATGGACTATGAGACAACTAAAACAGTATGGAATTGGATACCATTATTTGGGATTTACGAGTGCACCCACGAAACATCTTATGAAAAAACATCTACCCTATAATTTTATCCTCTCTGTTGGTGATATGCCAACGGATCTGACCAACTCTAAACACTATCTCAACATTTCCAATTTCGATCACAATTGAGACAACTGACAAAAGTTGTCATAGGTTCATCCGCTGATCTTGTCTGTAATTGGTAATATGTAGTCTTTTTAGACTTGCACCGCCCACATGTGAAAAATCCTTCCTGGTTCTTAATTTCACGGGAGAGAAACTCCTTTCTCATTTCTTTGTGAATTTTCATTTCACTCGCCTTTGCGTAAATACCATTTGGACAAAGCTCTTCGGGTCGCATATTAACAATATCACTTGATGATACTTTCTTCTCAACAAGTTGTGTTTTCAAGTCTGGATTTTCTTTGAAACTACTTTGAAGAGATAGAAACTTATGCTTGTAAATATTACTATATTTGTGATTATCCCAAGCAGGTTCCTCACCTATTTTTGTCGCATGAGCTATAGCGTGATTCACTATACATTTCTCGAGATTGATACATAATGTACTATCCTCAGGAATCTCGAGAAGTGTGGCTAAACGTTCGACAACAAACTGTCGAGTCTTGTTCTCCATTCTTAAATTATATTTACATCAAATCTTTATTTACTTAGGGCAGGGGAAGTCCCTCATAAGGATCGTCGATATTCGGGCTGTCGAAAGCATCGGAAACACGACGCGCGGGGTTAGTATCAACAAAACCATAGCGATAGTCAGCGCGGGCACGCTGTTGGTAAGATTCACGGTTACACGACAAGAATGTGACCACTATCCACGCGGCAACGACTGTTACGGCAAACGCCAAGAAGACCCGGTTATTCATTTATATTTTATAGATATTTTTTTATGAGACAACTCTAAGATGAAGAAAGCAGTTCTCATAAACGAGAAACTGGGGGACGTTACAGAGATAGATCTGGATATAAGTCCCCATAAAAATGAAATTTTTAAAATTTTAGGGGGATCCCAAACGTTTATTGGGCAGTGGCCTGATATAGACGTCGTTATAATGAAAGCCGAAAATGGTAAAGTGGTGAATGAAAACACTTTACCACACCCGTTTGATAAGGAAGAGGTGGGTGGGAAAATTTTACTTGTGCGAATGGATGAAAATTCAGATCCGCAAGACTTTACACTAACCGAGTACCTTGGGTACAAAGGCGTCTCCGTTTAGGACAGCATTGGCGTACTTCATGCACAACTGGAAATGTACATATGCCCAGTCCATCGGATTTTCGATGGATGGTTTGCCGGGAAGGGGGTTATCGTGAACGGTCCCGATAATATCAATCTTATCCCCGTTCATAGACTTTGCTGTCAGGTTACCAACCCTCTTCAACCACATGACATGATCCTCATTTTTACAATCGAAACTAACGACAAAGTGTGCCATTATATATTATATGGTATTCTTTTCTATAAGTAGCCGCGCACTTGGATCAGTAACCTTGGTCCATTTAGGACGCCATATTTCAGATATGAGATGATCGTTATCTTTTCCGTAGATGTCCCAAAACATAGTCCTGTAAAATACCTCCTCCTTGGATAATGGTGTATTGTGCGCGGCATAATCACGGGTGTTTTTGTAAATATCATCGGAAATCACCTTATTTGTGTACATTTTGATTTCATCTACCCAATTCGTACCAACCGCGTCACTCATACCATCCTTCTGTCTCCATAAAATATCATCGGGAAGGTATCCCTCGAAGGCCTCCCGTAGTATTCTTTTTTCAATGCCACCCATTTTCTCAGTTTGATTTATGTTCATACAAAAGTCAATGAAATGTTTATCGAGAAATGGAACGATGAGATCCAAACCGTGGGCACCTGCACACCTATCAGCCCTTAACCCATCAAACTGATGAATCAAACGAAGACGACGCATGTTTTCACAAGCAAATTCATCAACATTTGGTGCGTTATGGAAGTAGAGGTACCCACCCAAAAGTTCATCACTCCCCTCACCCGAAAAGATGTACCGACAGTTGGTATTCTCTTTGATGTACTTACACAGGAGCCACATGGGGGTGCTCGCCCGCACAGTGGTCGTGTCATAGGATTCCAAAGATTTGATGACGTCTCTAATGTGGGAGATCCCCTCTTCTGGTGTAAAAGTAACCTCAGTGTGATCAGTATTTAGATACTTGGATACAGTACGTGCAGCCTCTAAATCGGGACTCCCCGTTACACCTATTGAAAAGGTCTTGATCCTACCCAACTTCCGTGTAGCAATCGATGCGATGAGACTACTATCCAGACCACCTGAGAGTAGAAAACCTATATCACGCTCCGTATTTTCGATACGCGCATGGACAGCTTTTTCAAAAGTTTCACGAAGTTGGTGGGTATCGAGGTGCTTATGTATCCCCCAGTACCCATTGTGGTAACATACAAAGTTGTCAAAGTAGGAATCGTAAAAATGTCCAGGTGGG
>Ga0181596_10003088_pt1 | contig 15687 bp, 15 predicted proteins | sample 041ome_6_FD_148655 | JGI IMG/M metagenome (GOLD analysis project Ga0181596, IMG submission 148655) | Coastal salt marsh microbial communities from the Groves Creek Marsh, Skidaway Island, Georgia - 041402US metaG (spades assembly) | ecosystem: Environmental > Aquatic > Marine > Intertidal zone... | reverse complement strand
AACGATTTCACTATTCAACGTGACTTCAATTTTGGGGCGTAGGCTCCATTTACTGCTGCAAGAGTAAAGAAAAACGCTAGTAAATGGTGGGGCTATTCGCGCTTCACCCCCCATTTCCTGCACCAAAGGCCTATCGTCGCAAGACATTGCAAACTAACACGCCTTAAAATACTCCCACAATTCGATAATTCAACAAACCAATCTAGTCAAAAAGACAACTGTCATAGGGGGTAGAAAATAGCTTTAATCCGTCTTATACTCCGTTTGATCTGTGAAAAAGAGTTAAACTTGGATCTTACCCAATTGATCGATGCTTCACTGAAGACTTTTGTTGATGTCTCTCTGGATCCGGAAACCCGCAACAAGCTGCAGCAATTTTTTAATGCTCGTCAGCTGGCGTTGTATCAGTCCAAAGGGTTACCAACTCAGGTGGTAGGGGCGGTACAGGCAGTCAATATCACCAACCCTTTAGATTTTGAAAAGCGCGTGTTTGCAGTCGAACGATTTAGCCAATCCGACGAAAGCGCTGCGCTGGCAGAAGCCAACAAACGAGTAGGGAACATTCTAGCCAAGTCTTCATTCGACGGTGACGAGATAACTATCGACGAATCTTTGTTCGAGGGCGAAGAAGCCGACCTTTATTCAACAATTAATCAGGTCTCCGGGCTTGTTCAAGACCTTGTTGCTCACCGTAATTATCAAAGTGCGCTAGACGAATTAGCCAGCCTGAAAACCGTGGTGAATAATTTTTTCGATAAGGTCATGATCAACGCTGATGATCCCGCAATCCGCAATAACCGCCTGAAACTGATCAGCAAGCTCAGAGAGCTATTCTTGGGTATTGCTGATATATCTTTGCTGCAAAAATAGATGGCTGATTTTTCAGAGACTATTGGCGTGGATAGCCCGGCGACTAAGCTGGTGATACTGGATAGAGATGGTGTGATAAATCAGGATTCAGATCACTACATTAAATCACCGCAGGAGTGGATCCCGATTGAATCCAGCTTGCGCGCAATTGCCAAGCTCAACCGAGCGGGATATAAAGTCGCCGTAGCGACCAATCAGTCAGGGATCGCGCGCGGGTATTTTAGCGAAGTCACCCTGGCGCTGATCCACAAAAAAATGGAATTTTCTCTGGCGACCGTTGGCGCGCATATCGATGCTCTTGAGTATTGTCCTGACCATCCGGATAATGCAGGACCCAACCGTAAACCCAACCCCGGAATGCCGGTAAAGCTTTTGTCTCGCTTTAATGCTAAGAACAGCGAAACCTGGTTTGTCGGTGATTCGCTGAGCGACATTGAATGTGGTATGAATGCCGGTTGTAAACCGGCGTTAGTACTCACCGGCAAAGGGAAAGCAACGCTCACAAAGCAAGGTCTTCCTTTAGATTTGCCTGTTTATGCGAACCTGCAGGATTTTACCGACAAATTACTCAACCCTTAGCGCTCAAGCATAAACCTCAAACAAAAAGCCTAGGCAAAAAAATACCAGCCGATTGGCGGGTATCTGTGTTTCTATCGGCGGCGGTCTTGCCGGTAGGCTAAACCCCGCCCTTTGCTTGTTTTTTTACTTCTTGCCAAGACTTTCGTAGTAAGCTGCTATATTGGCGATGTCAGCATCGCTCAGAGCAGCAGCCTGGCCATTCATAATCGGATCTTTACGAACCTGAGATTTATAGTCATTCAGTTGCTTAACCAGATAAGCCGCTTTTTGGCCTTTCAGATTAGGGTAGTTTGGCACAAAACTGATACCGTCAGGGCCATGACACCCGGCACAAGCCGCCGCTCTGGTTTTTCCAGCGTTCACGTCTGCAGCGATAGCAGAGGTTGATAAAAAGGCAGCAGCCAGTAAAGTGATTGACAATAATTTCATGGTATTTCCTCTAAATGCGCCAAAAACGGCATTTTAATCGATTTCGGCCCAAAAAGTAATGATCTAGATTAATATTTGTGCTGGATTTAGTGCGAATGTATACGAACGATTTCACTATTCAACGTGACTTCAATTTTGGGGCGTAGGCTCCATTTACTGCTGCAAGAGTAAAGAAAAACGCTAGTAAATGGTGGGGCTATTCGCGCTTCACCCCCCATTTCCTGCACCAAAGGCCTATCGTCGCAAGACATTGCAAACTAACACGCCTTAAAATACTCCCACAATTCGATAATTCAACAAACCAATCTAGTCAAAAAGACAACTGTCATAGGGGGTAGAAAATAGCTTTAATCCGTCTTATACTCGTCATCAATTTGCTTGTTCAGCAGGAAAAACGGGTTTATTTGACTCAGCAACACCATGATTTTGTTGATGCCCTTGGCGGGCATGGATTTCTCAGAACGGTACTTTTTAATGACGGTGTCAGCATTGATTCTGACAACGTCGAAATCATCAGCAAAGAGCAGTTGCATGCTCTCGGTGAAAAGTTCAGAAGTGCACTTTAGAGGCGTAAAGCTGTCAACCACAAAAACAATTTGTTATCATGGAATAAAACGACTAGAAGAAGAAAAACATGCCAGCAGCTCCTTTTCCCATTTTGACTTCAGAGCGTCTTATCCTTAATGAGCTTAAGAAGACGGATCGCAAGCAAATCTTTGAGATTTTCTCCGATCCTGATGTTACGGCTCATTATGATGTTGAGCGCTTTAAAGAAATCAAGGAAGCTGTTCAATTGATCAAATATTTCTCCTCCAGGTTTGAAACCCGAACCGGTATTCGCTGGGCAATACGTAAAAAAGGCGAACCTAAATTGATTGGCAGTTGCGGATTTAATAGTTGGAACGAATTCGATGCCAGCGTGATCCTTGGATACGATTTAGCACCAAAGCATTGGGGAAAAGGCTTCGCCAGCGAAGCTGTAAAGTGCATTCTGGATTATGTCTTTAGTGCAAAATTTCCTATCAAAATCAACCGGGTAGAATCTTTGATATTACCCAGTAATTTACCTTCTATTTCAGTAACCCTAAGAGCGGGGTTTGAGTTTGAAGGGGTAATGCGAGAGAAGTGTTTCTGTAATGGTGCCTTCCACGATATGAATCTTTACAGCCTGATACGCAAAGATTATGAAGCGGCATAACAGCGATAAGAGTCACTGCTTAGTGCCATTCTGAATGTCCATCAATTCGCTGGTGAGTTCTTTAAGTTTTTTCTGTAAGTGTTTTTTGCCGTCCAGTTGATAACGAGAAACCAATATTGCTGATGGGGTTTTCTTTAACGCAAAATCAATAACCAGGTCAAATTTTCTTGAACGTAAGGCTGTTTTGTTTAGAGGATGCAAAAGCAGCGCTTTAAGCAAAGGCCCGGTTAACTCCAGGCTGCGGTTTCCCTTACTAAACAATGCCAGTTTTTGTAGATCTGGCCTGGAAAGGGAACCTTGTGAGTTCTCAGCATTATCCTCGATAACAGCTAATAACAGACTTAACAAACGATTGTCCAACTGCTGATAAATACCGTCTAAATGAAAAAACAGCAATTCCTTAAAATTCTGCGCTATCAATTCTAATGATCCACTCAATAGTCCATCCGCTTTTAGAGGGTTGAGCACAGTCATACTGAATTCATTGTGCCGAACAAAGCAAAGCCACCGAGTGTTTGCCATTGCAGGGCGTTAGTTTGTGTGGTCGCCCAAATACATAGTACTAGTGCAATCGGTCCAGCCACAATGATCGCAGCATTAACAGACGGTTTACCGGCTCGCTTGCGAAGTTTAGGCAACGCAACAATCGATTCAACATAAGCGAGTAAACGAGCAAGAGTGCTTACTGCCGCCAACGCTAAAAAGTCGTCTCACAACGCAAACATAATTGCCCCAACTCCGTAAAATATAATCGAATTTGCTGGAGTACCCCAGCGTGATACCTTACCAAACCAAGCGGGCAACAAACCATCGTCAGCAAGGGATGGCGGCATCCGACTTGCCGACGTATGCCCTGCTGTCAAGTTAGCAAGCACGCTGACCACAAAACCCGGATAGGCGCCAAAGGCGTCACCTACATATCGCTGTGGGCCACCGGAGCGATCCGTCAACATGGTGAGCTCTGCAAAACAAATGAGGATGGCCATGACCAGAATACCGCCAATCAACAATAACCAAGGGGCGAATGTTCCCACCGCTGAATGGAGTGCTTCTGGCAAACCAAATATGCCGGCGCCTATCAGTCCGTTTACTACTGTCACTATACTCGCTCGCTTTGCCCCAATCGCCATTCTAGTCCCTAGTTCAAAACGACGCATTTGAGTACTGTAGCTCAAAATACCGTACAAACCTACACCGGCTAAAAACAAAGTGATAATGGCTAGTATGGCGGTAGTGATAGCGGTTGCATACTTACAAAAAAGACTCAACGCTAGCAAAGCATTCTACAATTATCTCATCACGGTGAAAAAATTAATCATGCAGAGAAGCCCAATTTGACGAAACAAAGAATAAGTATAATTTTCCAACCTTAGCACTTAAGGCTATTTGCATTCTGAGGTTGGAAGTAACGATTTAAATGGAAACGGACTAACATCCGTTTTGTGCAAAAGATGGTAGATTAAGCCAAGCTTTGTAGTTTTTTCTATTTAAATGACTGACAAAAAACATCCTAAACCGGTCATTCAGCCAGTCGTAAATTAGCCCTTTTTTTGCCACACTCGTCGGTACATAATTCAGTGATGAACGAATGTGCTGGCAAAGCAACAAAGTGAAACATACAAGCGCCATCGACCGGAAACAACGCTACTCTATCAATTGGTTGAACGTTACTACCCAGATTTTACAGCAAACTTAGCCGACCAAGGCAAGTATTTACCCAAGTATGTTGAGCGTGAGTTTGATGAGTTCTTGCGTTGTGGACGGCTAGAGCACGGCTTTTTACGCGTGGTGTGTAATGACTGCAAGCATGAAAAGTTAGTCGCGTTTAGCTGCAAACGCAGGGGGCTTCTGCCCTAGCTGTGGCGCCAGAAGAATGGCCGAAAGTGCAGCATTGCTAGTAGATGATGTGTTACAGGGTTATCCCGTTCGCCAGTGGGTATTGAGTTTACCCATTCCGCTTCGATTGCTTCTAGCAAGGTACCCAAGTGAACTGAGCAAGGTGATGCAAATCATTCACCTCGCCATTTCCACTCACATTGTGAACAAAGCAGGTCTTACCAACAAGCAGGCAAAAACCGGTGCCGTTACGCTCATTCAGCGATTCGGTAGCGCTCTTAATCTAAATATCCATTTCCACATGTTGTTCTTAGAAGGTGCAATAAGTGAAAATCCATTAAGTGGCACAACTTTTACCCGCATCAAAGCACCGTCCCATAACGACATGGTGGAGCTAGTCCATACCGTCAGCTATCGCATTGCCATGGGCCCTCAGCAAGGCCAGAAAGTATTTACACTACAAACCTTGCCTGCTAGCAATGAAGGCGAGTATGGTCAGGTAGCCAATAACTCAGGTTTTTCCTTACACGCAGGGGTTTTCGCTAATGCCGACGAACCAGCGAAATTAGAAAGACTATGTCGCTACATCAGCCGCCCTGCCATTAGCGAGCAACGTTTAAGTATGACTGACCATGAAAAAATCCGCTATGAATTGAAAACCCCCTATAGTGACGGAACAACCCATGTTTTCTTTGATCCTATAGATTTTATTGGTAAATTAGCGGCACTCATTCCGCCACCAAGACTCAATCTCACCCGTTTTTTTGGGGTTTTTGCGCCTAACAGCAATCTTCGTGCGCAAGTCACCGCTTCCCAGCGAGGTAAAAATAGTCCTAAACTTACGAATAAAGAAGATAGCCAAACTGCTAAGCCATACCATGCCAGAGGGATGATGTGGGCACAAAGGCTAAAACGTGTCTTCAACATAGATATTACTCAATGTGAGCAATGCCAAAGGCACAATGTGGCGATAATTGCCTGCATTATAGAGCCTGCCATCGTTCATAAAATACTGAAGCATTTAGATAAAAAGTACCTAGTGTCTGCGCAACCAACACAGTTGCCACCTTTGCGTGCACCACCTAAAGAACAATACGCAGACGATTTTACTATTCAACGTGACTTCAACTTTGGGGCATAGACGACCTCTACGGCAAGAGTGAATGAAACACAATATTACATGGTGGGGACATTAGCGCTCTAATTTCCCAATTCCTGTACCAATAGCCTATCCTCGCATGACATTGCAAACTAACACGGCATAAAAACTTACACAATTCAACATTTCAACAAACTGAGCTAGTCCAAAAGACAACTGTAACCAAGGGGCAGTAAATAGCGCTTATTCTTCTTATACTCTGTTGTCGGCGAGTTTGCGGACCTAGCAAATGCTGGTATATACCTAATAAGAGGAAAATATGGTGATGCCGCCATGTCAGCAGCAGCCATGATACCTGTTGCTGGTTGGGGTGCATTCGCAGCTAAGACTGGCAAAAAAGTAGTCCAATCAACCGGTCAGCCAGGAGCTCCAGACTTTACAGGGTCTGTGTTACCTGTTACAAAGTATGAACCCAATGACCCTCCTGTAAGAATCGATGGTGATTGGTCTGTCAACGATATGAAGGCTGCTTTGCTTGGTCATCCGCCTAAAGGTTTAGGTAAGCCAGACTTGCATCACGCAGATCAAATGCCGGGGTCGGCGATTCACAAGATACTCCCAGAATTACATCGTGGCAATAAGTCTCTACATCCCAATAAGTTCAACCAGGGAGTAACTCCTGAAATGAGGGACGCGGATAGAAAACTGCATTGGTGGTATCGCGCTAGAGAGCAAGGGGCTGACGATGCGTTACCAAACTGGATTTATGATTAAAGGGTTAAACAATGGATTTCGATGCTTTTAAAGAGTTGGTAGAGAAAACAAAAAATGACCACCCAGTTTGGTTTGGAATGGAGTCGGATGAAATTCCCGATGAAGCAGCTGTAACTGAAGCTGAAGGGAAGCTTGGTGCCGAGCTTCCTGCCGACTATATAAATTTTATCTTTGAGTACGGTGGAGGATACTTTTCATTTTCCAACGTGTTTTCTTTAGAAGAGAGAAGCGACTGGAATTTGGTTGATCTTAATTATAAGTATGATGCAATTCGTAATGGTTACGTGCTGATATCGGAAAACGGATCGGGCGATTTTTATGGGTTTAAGGTTGTTAATGGTGTTTGTGATTCAAAAATATACTTCTATGATCACGAGGTAGAAACATGGCAAGATTCAACACATAGCAACCTCTTTGACTATTTGGAGAAATTTGCGCTCTCTAACTAGTTTGTTGTTACAAAGGGGGTACGCCATGGTCCATTGAACCCTGGTCCTCTCGATGATGCTGTCGCTGCGACGTTCAGAGGCGGATCTTATACAGCTAATACTCTAAGTGAAGCGACGACGCTATACAGAGTATATGGTGGAAACGCTGGAAAGATTGGATCTTATTGGACTCGCACTAAACCAAGTGGACCTCTCCAATCTCAGCTCGATTCTGCACTTGCACCTCAATGGGGAAATTCCGCGAGTAAAGTTGTGAGCATGCGTGTTCCAAAGGGGACCACCATCTATGAAGGCGCTGCTGCCTCACAATCCACGGGAGTAGGCCAGATATTAGGAGTATAAGGAAAATAAAAGCTATTTACTACCCTCAGTGGCAGCTGTCTTTGTGACTAGATTGGTTGATGAAAATGTCGGATTGTGTAAGTTTTTATGACGTGTTAGTTTGAAATGTCATATGAAGATAGGCTTTTGGTACAGGAATTGGGTGATCAGGACGCCATTGCTCTCACCATGTAATAGTGTGTTTCTTTGACGCTTGCAATAAAGGTAGTCTATGCCCCAAAGTTGAAGTCACGTTGAATAGTAAAATCGTTTGCGTATTGTTCTTTAGGTGGTGCACGCAAAGGTGGCAACTGTGTTGGTTGCGCAGACGTTGGGTACTTTTTATCTAAATGCTTCAGTATTTTGTGCCCACGTCATCCCTCTGGCATGGTATGGCCTATCAGTTTGGCTATCTTCTTGATTGTTTAGTTTAGGACTATTTTTCCCCCGTTGTGAAGCCGTCACTTGGGCGCGAAGGTTGCTGTTAGGGGCGAATACCCCGAAAAATCGGGTAAGGTTAAGCCTTGGTGGTGGGATGAGCACGGCTAGTTTGCCAATAAAATCAATTGGGTAAAAAAATACGTGTGTGGTGCCATCTCGATAAGGTGTCTTCAATTCATAACGCACTTTTCCCTGGTCGGTTATGCTTAAACGTTGCTCACTAATGGCTGGTCGGCTGATATAACGGCAAAGTCTTTCTAACTTCTCTGGCTCATCTGCATTGGCGAAAACGCCAGCATGTAAGGAAAACCCACTTGTATTGGCTACCTGACCATACTCGCCGGCATTGCTAGCCGGTAATGTGCAGAGTGCCCGGCTGACACCGAGCACTCTGCCCACAGATAAAGCCCTATTTCTCGAAGGTGGTTCGCATATAACCAAGTACGGCTTTCAGGTCGGCGTCGGTCAGACTGACATTGCCGCCCCGCGGTGGCATGGCCATGGGCGAGCCTGGACTCTGAAATCCATTGATCATGTTGCTCAGTAACTCTGCATCATTTTTGCTCAATGGGCCTTTCGACTTGGTGAAGTCCGGAGTGCCAGGAAAGGCACCCTTGCCGTCGCCGCCATGGCATGCGATACAGGTGCTTTTGTAGACTGCCTCACCGGATAGACCGGAGTTGGCCAGATCTACCGATACAGACTTTACTGTTACCTTTTTGGCTGGTGTGTTTGATGCCTGCAGGAACGCTAGAATATCACGTTCGTCCACCCCCCACAGTCCAGCGCGGAGGCGCATGTGCATAACAGTAGTTTCCCAGTAATCATCTGACAACTCCTTCGGATCGCGCATGTTATGACAACGGGCGCAGTTATTCGCCCATTTCTGAGCACCCTTTGCTGCATCGCCTTTTGCTTCGGCCAGAGCCGGTGTGAGGAAGGTTGCAGACAGTAACAAAGCCGTAATACTTACACCGAAAAGTTTGCTAGTAATAAATTTGCTGATTTTCATGTCAATTCTCCCCTAAAAACCGTAAGCCAGTTGCACTCGCACAGTGTCTTCATCATCTGCGCCTGATGAGTCGTAGTCTTTCATCTCATAATTGAGTTTGGCGATAACATGGGGTGCAAAAAGGTAATTCAGCCCTAGTGTGCGCTGAGAGTAGTTTTCCCCAGAATGAGGCGTCTGTAATTCGCTGGTGCGAACGACGACTTCAAATGATGTCGAGGGGATTTTATAGGCTGCCTGCAAATACCAGGCCTTCCATTCGCCCACCTCAACATCGTCAAACTCTGCGGGGCCTGCATAACCGTCAGGTAGGTCATCGCTATGAAATTCGACACCGGCACTACCTTCGCCAATCTCTGTTTTGAGGTATTCGCCTCGCAGCTCTAGGTTGTTCCAGCCATAGCGAAAATCGGCACCGATAACATCATAATCAAATTCGCCTGTGGATTCGATATCAAGCTCAGGCCCATCGTGTCCACCAGCAGAAGCCGCCGTTACGGTGGCTTTACTTTTGGCGGCGGAAATCCCTATTTCCAAACCGGGAAACGGCAGTAGCCCAAGGCGGCCACCAAATGACTTCTTCCCGTCAGGGTCACTGGTACGGGCTTCGGTCTCCACCTCCTCGATGGCCAATTCGTAATCCCCTCCTTGTCCCTCTACTGCGGCGGCCAGGGTGGGCCCGTTACCAACATAAACAGCATAATTGGCGCGCATCTCGCCGAGTGGAAACCCGCCGCGCAATTGCAAGCCGGTCTCAGTTAGGGGCGCAGCTCCGCCATGCCCGAAGCCAGCGGGTGCCGAGACAGCCTTATTGATCCAGCTAGGGTGCAAATTCTGCCGGAATTGACCTATGGGACTTAAAAATTTTCCCGCACCAAGCGCTACATAGTCATTCAGGAACAGGTTGATAGAGGCATATTCCAACGCTAGCTCAGTGTCCCCATCAGCTGTGTTCGACAGCTCAAATTCTGTTTCGAACATTAGCCAGTCTTGGTAATTGTAGTGGATGATGGGGGCGACCAATACCTTGTTAAAAGCGGCGTTGCCTGAATCCGGGTCGGCGTACTCGACCGATCCATAACCTGCCATATGAAATGACGAATCTGTATTAAGTTCCGCTGCCGTGTTTTCCAAGCGATCAACTTGATTTTGAAGATCGTCGACTTGCTGCCTGAGATTGTCGGTCTGATTGTCTGCGTAAACAGCGGCAGGAACTATTGCCGCTGTAACACTTAAAGCCAGAAGGCAGCATTTGAGTTTTGACTTCTTCATGTTCATGGTTTTCCCCTATCGTTGATTTGCCCAACTTCTACACCGGTAGCTGTCAAGCTAGTTGTCGCCTAAGGTGTGTTTTATTAAGCTTCTTTGATTATTATCATGGGGTGATGATTACGGATGGATGACACCAGCATGACAAGACTGTAATGTTGGGGAGTTTTGTTTGATTCAGATCAACCAAATAGCGTTAACCTATTTGTGCTTTTGGTGCTTTATTGGTTTATACCACAGAGCTCCGGCAGGGGCAGACAAGTCTGCCCCATTTAGTTTGGCAATATTATGCTTTCAGCGAACGGGTGCGCCATAGGTAATACACCGCTGGCACTACCAACAAAGTCAGGATCACCGCGCTCACCATACCACAGACCATCGGCGCGGCTATCCGGCTCATGACTTCGGAGCCGGTGCCGCTGCCGTACATGATCGGTAGCAGACCGGCGATAATCGCCGCTGCGGTCATGGCTTTTGGTCTGACTCTGAGGGCGCCGCCTTCGAGGATGGATTCAATAAGATCGCCCCTGGTGATGGCGCGGCCGGCCGCGGCCACTCGTTTTCGCATTTGCTGATAGGTTATTTCCAGAAAGACCAACATGATGACGCTGAGCTCGGTGGCAACACCCGCCAGGGCGATAAAGCCGACCCCGGCCGCTACCGAAAAGTTGAAGTCGAGCAGATACATCAGCCAGATCGCTCCCACCAGGGAGAATGGCAGGGTCCCCATGATAATGGCCACTTCGGCAAAACGGCGGAAATTCATGTAGAGCAGAATGAGGATGATTCCCAGAGTCAATGGCACCACATAACTCAGCTTGGCCTTGGCGCGCTCCATATACTCATATTGCCCGGCCCAACTGATGGAGTAACCCGCCGGCAACTGCAATTCGGCGGCCACGATTACTTTGGCCTTCTCGACGTAGGTGCCGACATCAACCCCTTCGATATCGATAAACGTCCAGCCGTTTAAGCGGGCATTTTCACTTTTGATCGCGGGAGGTCCGTCCTCAATAAAAACATTGGCCACGTCTGCCAGTGAGATCCTTTGTCCGTTAGGCGTGACTATGGGTAACAAAGCTAATTGCTCGGGTGAATTACGGTAAAATGGGCCGGGGGCGTCCTCTTCTGCGCCAGCTAAAAAGCTGACAGGCCGTAAGCGTGGTGCGCAATCCGGTCATAAAGGTAGCAAGCGGATGTTAGCCGAGAGCGTTGATGAAACCCTGACGTACTATCCCGATGATACGTGTGATTGCGGTGGTACTATTACTATCAGTGATTCACCGTATCGCCGCCATCAGGTTTTTGATATTCCCTCTCAGGCTTTCTCTGTGGTTGAACATCAGTTACATCAGGGTCAGTGTTGTCAGTGCAGCAAAACGGTAAAAGCAACGCTACCTGACAACGTGAATCAGGGACAGATGGGCAATAACCTGCTGGCATGTGTGGCAATGCAGTCCGGTCAGTTTCACCAGAGTATCAGTAAAATCCAGCAACATCTCGAACAGAACTTCGGCTTATCGTTCAGTCGCGGTGCTATCTCTGAAGCGCAGGGCCGGGTTAGTTCAGTACTGACGCCAGCGTATCAGGATATCAAAGAGATGATGCGCACTGAGGCGGTGGTACACTGCGATGAAACCCGTCATCAGCGTGGCAACGAAAACCGTTGGATGTGGCAGGTCTGCACAGCAGAGTTATCATGCTTCATGACCCACTTATCACGCGGCGCCTGGGCGGCAAAGAAATTACTGGGTGATAATCCAGAAAACATTGTAGTTACCGACCAGTATGCCGGTTATCACTACATCGATTCAGACCACCGTCAATTGTGCTGGGCGCATATCTTAAGAAACATGAATGCGCTGGCGGAAAGCTGGGGTACGAATAAAACCTATGGAACGACGTTAGTCAGGCTCATTCGCATACTGTTCCGGCTGCAACACCGGTATGAGAGTAACGAACTAAGTGAAAAGCGATACCGGGACCGAATGGAAAAACTGCGTATCGCCTGGCGAGAACAACTTGAACTGGCATCAAGGCGTTATGTTACTCCCCGCTATCAGAACCGGTGTAAGCTGCGGCTAAAACACGATGATATGTGCTGGGTGTTCCTCAGTCACGATGGCGTCCTCCTCACTAACAATGAAGCAGAGCGTTCATTGCGAAGCTATGTGCTGTGGCGAAAAGGCAGCTATGGCGTGTGTTCTCACCGAGGGGAACTGTTCAGACAACGTATACTCACCATTGTAGAAACCTGCCGGAAACAAAAGCTGAATCCACTGAATTGGCTCCGCGCCATTCTCAAAGCGACGTTAAACAAAACGTCCTATCCTCTACTCGGCGACTTCAAAGCAGCCTGTCAATAGGGCCCTGCTGAACGGTTACATGCAGTTACCTACAGTAAGAGATAACATCTCTCCCTTACGTATTCCTGTTTCATAAAGAAGTATAATAATTAGCTTATTTCTAAAAAATATGCACGTTAGTTAAGTGTTATTTTCACTGTTTGGGATAAAATGTTGGTCTAATTCAGTTTTAATTTTTTTGAGATTTTATCCCTTCTTCAGTTTCATAGCTAAAAGGTACAATAATGGCTTTATCAAATACCTAAACGCGTTAATTCGAAACGACATTTAACGTAAAACCATAGTATCTAATGTAAAAAGCCGCTAAATAAGCGGCTTGATTTTACGTGATAATGCGTAAACTTTTAATTAAAAGTTATAACGCACTTTTACGCCATATTGGCGAGGTTCACCATAAGTGTTACTTGTATTACCGCTATCGGTAAGTGAGCCATCTAAATTTCGGCCAGCGGTGATATAAGTAGCATAACGTTCATCTAGCATGTTAGTGCCGTATAATGAAACTTCCCATTGATCATCAAATGTCATCAACGAAACTCTTAAATTAAGTAATGAATATGAGTCTGACTGGAATTTTTCTTTGTTGTTGCTTTTAAAGTAAACACCGTCACGCCATGCATAATCACCTCTGAAGACTAAGTAACCAACATTGGCTATTTCGGTAGTATATTGCGCGCCTAGTGAATAGGTTAAATTTGGCGTGTTAGGTAACTCGTTGCCAGCAAAATCTACACCTTCCCCCTGTGGAAAGTAGTCAAATTCGGAATTAGTATAAGTAACCACCAAATTAACATCAAAATTATCACTTACACGAGCAACAAACTCACCTTCAATACCTTGAATAGTGGCTTTACCTGCGTTTGTTGTGGTTGAAATGCCACTATCATCATCGTATTCAACAACCTGCAAATTGGTGTAATCATATAAAAACAAACCAACATTGGCACGTAAACGATTTTCCAACAAGGTTGATTTTATGCCTGTTTCATAACTCCATAAGTCTTCTTGTTCAAATGAAGTGCCATCACCAATTTGAAAACCGCCCGATTTAAAGCCACTAGTTGCTGAGGCATAAATCATAATGTCATCAGCTAAGTCATAATCTAAGGCAAAACGCGGTGTCCATGCACTCCAACTGTCATCCGGTGTTCCTGTGTCATCAAGGCCGCCATTAACATTAGTAATATAGCCATAATTTTTACTTTCATAGCTATAGCGTAAACCAAATGTGGCTCTTAATTTAGGGTTAACATCATAGGTCATTTGGCCAAAAGCCGCATAAGCTTCGGTAACATTTTCTTCGGTAATTTCAATGGCCAAACCATCAAATAAAAGATCAATACCCCCGCTGCCATCTTCTTTTAAATAAAATAGGCCAGTGATCCAATCTAAACCATCAGGTGTGGTATTTGATAATTGAAACTCTTGAGTAAATGATTCTGAGGCTTCAAAAAAATTGATGTTAAATACCGTAAACTCTGTAGCATCCGCATCCGTGGTTTGATCGAAATCACTTTCACGGTATGAACTAATCGACTTTATGGTGTAATCATCGCCAGTCCATGTCAACGTTGATGAAAGCCCCCATACTTCAACGTCTGTTTTAGGTTTATAGTTTAGCGCTATATCGTAGTCATCTTTTGGTATTGCCGCACCCGCGTCAACATAATCTTGGGTATAACCACCGCGTTGGCTAATATAGCCCGTGCCGCCATCATTGTTGTAATCGCCTCTTAAAACGATTTCTAATTTATCTGATAAATCAATAGCAAGCGTTCCACGGCCAGCAAAGGTATCTTCATCTTGGTATTCTTCACCCGTTAACATATCTTTGTAGATACCATCACGGGTATTTTTTAATAGCGTTACTCTACCGCGGCTATTGTCAGTTAAACCGCCAGAAAAAGTACCTGTTAGTGTTTGTTTATTATAACTGCCAAGTGTTAAACCAACGGTTCCTTCAGCATCATCGGTGGGCGCTTTAGAAATAATGTTTAAGGCACCACCAACAGAATTTCGACCAAATAAAACCCCTTGTGGACCACGCAGCAATTCTAAGCGTTCAACATCGAACATATCTTGATAGCCCGTGGTTGGCCTTGGTTGGTAAATTCCGTCAATATAAATAGTTGAGCTAGGATCAGTGGCGACACCAAAAGCGGTTGTGCCAACACCACGAATATTAATAATTGCCATCGAATCATTAGTAATCGTTATACCTGGGGCGAAAAACTGAAAATCGTCCATGTTGGTGATACCCATTTGATCCAAAACATCGCCTGAAATAGCGGTAACACTAATAGGAGTTGACTGAATACTCGCTTCACGTTTTTGCGCCGTGATTTGAATCGTTTCAAAAAGGGTATCTTTTCTAGCCACTTTTTCTTCTGTTTGTTGCGCTGTTTTAGTTTCCGTCTGATCGTTGTCGCTGTTTACTTGAGCTTCAGCAGCAAAACTTTGCCCCGATGATAAAGCCATAGCTAAAGTAAGGGCACTTAGCGGGTAGATAGTTTTTAACTTATATTCCATTCGACTATTCCTTTCATTAATTATTATTTAACCCCAACTCGGTTTAAGAAATTGAACTAAATGCCCGTTCCAAGATCCGATCTTTCGACCAAGAAAGTGGGAACAAAACAAAAGGAACAGGCATGAAGAATTTAGTAGAGTTGTACTGTGATGTCGATGATTTTTGCAAAGTATTCATTCCACAATGGCAAAAGCAGCTACTAGAAGATGGTAGTCGCCAAAGGCGCAGAGATAGTCGTATGTCTATGGGCGAAATGATGACAGTCGTCATTGGTTTCCATATGAGCCATCATCGTGATTTCAAGAATTATTACCTAGACTATGTCTCGTGTTTTTATAAAAAGGACTTCCCTAAATTATTGAGCTACACACGATTTTTGGAAGTGATGCCTAGTCTTATTGTACCCATGTGTGCTTATTTCACTTCACTCAAAGGTAAACCCACAGGTATTGAATTCATTGACTCTACAACCTTAAAAGTGTGCCATAACATTCGGATACCAAGGCATAAGACCTTT
>Ga0181596_10003085_pt1 | contig 15694 bp, 14 predicted proteins | sample 041ome_6_FD_148655 | JGI IMG/M metagenome (GOLD analysis project Ga0181596, IMG submission 148655) | Coastal salt marsh microbial communities from the Groves Creek Marsh, Skidaway Island, Georgia - 041402US metaG (spades assembly) | ecosystem: Environmental > Aquatic > Marine > Intertidal zone... | reverse complement strand
TCTTTTCTTTTAACTTTAGCTGTATGTTTTCTAGTAGGTTTAGATTCTCTTCTCCCTTCTAAGTAATTAACTACCCTATTTGGTAATCTATCTTCCCGTTCGCCTAATATTAAATGTTCAACAAATTTACAATTATCATTATTAATATGGATATTAACATCAAATTTATCATTATGTTCTAATCCAATATTAATAGTTAATTTGGATTTATTGTAACTTTCAAGATTTTGTCCAGGTATTTCGGGTGGTAATTGATTTCTTGAGTTATTTACTACTTTGTGATCATGACTATTATTTTTTAATAAACCATAATAACCTTTGTATGTAGATAATTCACCTAATTTTGTTTCCATATATCTTTTAATTCTTCCTAAGACCTTAGAACTTTTTTGAAATTTATGTAAATTATTAAACTTTTTACCTTCGGGTTTATCCATATTAACATGTAAATATACATTTCTTTCCCTGCTTTTATTTTCTAGTATTACATTTTCAAATCTTAATCTTTGAAGAAATTTAACCATTTCATAGATTTTAGTGGTTTCACAAACAATAGGTACAATATTTTTATCTTTAATAGAATCAAATTTATTATTTAATCTCTCTATATCATCTGTTAAGAAAACATATTTATTACCTACTGGTATATTATTTAAATTAAATTTTATATTAGAAGCGAATTCCTCTTTTATATTTTTATTGTTTGATAAAGTGTCATCCGGGAGTACATTTTCCGAAGAATCTTGTGCACCAATATCTAATAAAATACGATCTATATGTCCATAATTATTAAGATAAGCTAATTGTTTTAAAAGTTCATCATTTTTTAAAACTTCTATATCTTCTGTTGATAATATAACAGAAAATGTTACAACCTTTTTATAATATTTTTTTTTATCATTAGTACTTGATTTATTTGAAGTTGACATAATAATAAAAATGTTTAAAATTAATATTTATTATTTATATAATTATTAATACTTATAAATATTTTTTTTTTTGGTAATTATTAAAAAAATGGATAATATTAAAAATTTAAATAAAAATCCTCAGGAAAAATTAAAATATTTAAAAAGTTTACTACAATTACCTAATATTACTGCCCAACAACAAAGTAAAATATATCAATTAATCCAACAAACAGAACACCAATTAATACAATTACAAAATCAGAATAAAAGCAGTAGTTTCGTTGGAAATAATAGGGGTAATCTACCTATTACTAAAGGTAATATAGTAGCACCTATTACTAAAGGTAATATAGTAGCACCTATTACCAAAGGTAATACAGTAGCACCTATTACTAGAATAGGAACACGAGATTTCTCAGAGAAAGGACAACAATTAGTAGTCCAACAACAATTTAATAATATTCAAAGTCTAACTAAAAATTATCAAAGCGAAGAAGAAAGATTAGAAGCCGAATTTGAATTAGAGGAACAAAGGAAACGCAATGAATTTAAAGAAGCACAAAAACGACGAAGATTAGAATACCAAAATAAATTAAGGGAATTAGAACAACATAATGTAGATGCTCTTAAAATTTTTGGATTATCCCCTAATTATAAGTTAAGCGAACTTAAACACGCCTATAAAAGATTAGCTATACAAACACATCCAGATAGACCTAATGGTAGTAAAGAAAAGTTTCAATTAATAACTAAATGTTATATGTCATTACTAGAAAGATTAAAGAATAGAGAAAGTAATAAGAGTTTTATGGATATGAGGAATGATAGTAAAAATTACATTAAAACCCAGAATGATACTGCTGATAAAATGGCAGGACATTTTGCTGGACTATACGGAAATAGAGGAAAAGGTGAAGGTGGTGTTGGTAGAAATAATAGTGGTCAATATTTAGACCCTAGAAGTCAAAGTTTCAATACTCATTTATTCAATAAATTGTATGAAGATAATAAATTATGGGATCCAAATGATGATGGTTATGATGATTGGTTCCGTAATGGAAAAGATAAAGAAGAAAAAGCACCTGAAATATTTAGTAATAAATTCAATATATCAATATTTAATAGCACATTTCAAGATATGAAAAATAAAAGAACTGGAACTGAAATAGTAGAATACAAAGATCCACAAAAATTAATTCAAACCAGTGCTGGATACACTATGGTGGATTCTAGTCAACCTATTAAAGACTTTGGAAAAGCAGCTGACCAACCCGGTGGATTAAATTATAGTGATTTAAAACAGGCATATTCAGGTGGGTGTGATATGGTAAATCCAGCAACGGTTCAAGCAAGAGGTGAATATAGCACTGTGGAAGATTTAAAAAGAGCACGAGGTGAAATTAATTATATTATGTCTCCTCAAGATATGGCAAGGATGGAAGAAAGAAAAAGAGCAGAGTCCGCTGCTGAAATGGAAAGAATAGAACGGGTAAGAAATAGGGATTTACTCTTTGAAAAACAATATAGTAATATTCATCAAAATATGTTGGGATACAAAGGTAATCCAGATTATTAATGAGAAATGGGTTTGGAATTATTAAAGTGGAAATTAAAAAATAAATATTATTTCTTTTTATTCTTTTTTGAGTTGTTTTTAGTTTTATCATCAACTACTGGTTCAGAAATAATAAGATTACGAATATGTTTGCTATTAAATTTTCCATAGCGTGCTTCTTTTTCCTTTTTTTTATCAGACTTCTTTTTACGGGGTTTATAATCCATTATGTTATGTAATGAAAATAATCTAGATTTATTTTACTAGTAAAACAGGAATAGAGAATAATCTATTAGAGTAGATTAAATGGGTAGTATTAATATTTATTCATAAAATAATAAATAAACAATTTTAATTCAAAATAGATAGAAAAATAATAATATTAATGCTAAAAATAAAAAGTGAAAAGATAAAAAATGAATAGAATTTGAATTATTTCACATTTCTGTGATAATCTTCCAGTCATCTGGAGTATCCATTTCTGTATCTGCTTCATATCCATTTTCAACCATATGGTCTCCTTTGAATTTAAAGTAAAGAATACAGACACAAAGGTTATTTACTAACCTAATTAATCGTTCTTGGTGTGTTTCAATGATACAATTCATACTCGTAATATTAAGTTGTTGATAACTATGGACGATAAGGCGAATTTGATGAATAATAAGACCACAACCATAGACTACTTCTTTTTCATAATCATTAAGATGTTGATGAATTTCGTTATCCGGGTCAAAAATACAATTTTCAATTAATAAATTAGTTAATTTGTATGAAATCTCCATAAAATCTACATCAAATAGAAAAGGATGTAGTTCTTCTAATGATTCTTCATTTTCATAGTAATATCTAACTTGACTAAACAGAAAACTAACTAGTTGAAATCTATTAAAGGTAGTACCATCATATTCCTCCTCACTAACATTTGATAGAAATGTAAAAATTGAATCCGTACTAATATCACCATCACTAAAGACTTCAACACGATTATATAATTCCGATGGAATATCTAAACGAATATAGATAAAATCCTCATCATCAAAGTATTGCCGACAGTAAATATTTGGCACTTCTAAATTAAGGTTGGGATACGGCGTTTGTTTTTTATGTTTTAATGTCATATCTTCAACGTGTTGAAATAAATCATCTAAATTACTTTCTGGTGTGTTTTCCGGTGTCTGTAAAACTTCACCAATATTCAAGTTTTGAAGATTATTTTGAAGCCTATCCATATCGAATAATTATTTTAATATTATTGTTTTGGAATTAGAATATGTTAGTTGTAAAATAACTTTATTGTGGTAGAAGAAAATAAAAAAAGAAAAACAATTTTAAAGCAATATTTTGTATTGTTTTTGGAATTATTATTCATTTAAAAAGTTAAATCAAAATTATCCATTAGGAAGTTGAAAGAAATAAGTTTTACCTTCGCCATCCTCCTCCTCACTCTCCACTAGTTCCTCCTCCTCATCGTGATGATGATGACCACACGGAGTAGTCATAATATTATCCATTAGAACATCTACACCCAGATTACGAAAATGGCGAGTAATATGCTCATAACGATTCTGGTACAACTCAGAACGTGTCTCGGTGATTGTCCCATCTATACCATCTTGATGGGTGTAAATAACTTTCCTTATGTTAAAATAAGGATTATCATTAATACGATGAGTAATACAATCATTACAAGGACGAGAATTGCGACCATTATCACGAACTACATAAAGGTCTACCTTCATAGGTGTCTTATTTAGTTTATGACGATCACCCTTCCTAATAATCCTCTTAATAGCATTGTTAATGGCATCGTGTTCCGCATGAATACTAATTGGAATTTGGTTGTGCATATAATTATTACCAGTAGCAATTACATGTCCATTAGGTGTTACAAGACTTGCCATATGCCTAAACTTCTCAACATTATTTAGACGATTATTACTAGAATACTCCCGACGAGTATCCATTAGTTGTTTAACATGATTATGATTTACATGATTAAAACCCACCATCGTGGTTTTTTAATTATTTTTAGAGTGTTTAGTTATTTTTATCCAGTTATTAAAACTGCTGTAGAAACTTCAACTGCTCCATCTTATTAAGTATTGTCAATGTTTTTTTAGGTTAAAATAAACGATTGATTAGACTTTGTAGAATAAAATACTGAAAATAAAAATAAAAAAACAATTTTATTAATTATTTTGCTATTTTTTGAAGTTAATTGATATAATTATTTTCTAGATGTACCTTTTTTATTGGTACGACGATTATTATTTCTTTTATATTTAGTTAATTTGTTTTTTCTTTTACTAGATGAAGATGTGTTTTTGCTTTTTCTGGTGTTAGTAGAGTTTTTGGATTTCCTCTTTTTAGTGTTTTTGGTTTTAACTCTACCACCAGCAATGCTAGAATTGGTACCTTGATTCGACAAGTTGGTTATGTCTTCTTTTCTACTTACAACATATGTATCATTGCCAGATTTATAATATTTATATAATATACCGTTATTACCTGTTATTTCATTTAAATAAGTTAATTGATTTTTTGGAATATTATTATCTTCTAAAGTTACTTCATTATACTCTTTTGTGTTATTATCGAATTTTTCTACTTTATAACCTTCTGCAATACATTTATTTATATTGACAGATTGTTTTCCATCAATGTTACAGACTGGTGGTGGGGCTGGGGCTGGTCTTTTAGGTTTAGAAGGTTTACAATTTTTTTTTTCAATTAATTCACATACTTTTTGAACAGGACCTGGATTATTATTAGTTCTTTCAATATTATTACATAAATTATTATTTTTTAAAATTTGGTTTATTATACCAAATTGGGAATTTGTAGCTCTTTCCATTTCAGCAGCGGCCTCTGCTCTTTTTCTTTCTTCCATACTTGGCATATCATTGGACTTAGTATCATTTATTTCACCTTTGTTATGTGTTTTTTGGGATTTATTAGATTTTTTGGAAATTTGTGTTTTTTTTCCTAACCATTTACGGATCATGATAATTGAGTGTTAAATAATAATGTAAAAGTTTTAATATTTTTTATCGCGTATTAAGATATATATATATTATTATAATATTAGATAAAAAATAAATCTAAATCTAGATAAAATTTAAAAATTAAACTTGAACATCAGGACACCAATAAGTTGTTTGTCCATCACCTCCTATTTTTTCCGCTATTACTTTTTTTCCATCTGGCGTAGTTTTCTTTCCGTAAATTTCCATTTTAAATTCAAATTGCCCTTTTTTATTTTCAATATCACTATAATGACGAATACTTGCTCCTCCTACATTATAACTACCCACTATTTTCATCCGTGTGGATTGATATAATCTCTCTAAATCCTTTTTAGTTAAAGATTGGATTTCCTTATGTGGGTTAATTTTAGCTTTATACAGACTTTCACTTCTTAAGTAATTACCAATCCCACTTACTATTTTTTGGTCCATTACTGCTCTAGCAATAATTTTATTAGCATATTTAGGTTTTTGAAAAATCTTAACAAAATCCGCCTTACTAAAATCCTTATCATTTAACAAATCCGGACCTAATGATTTTAACTTTTTAGCTAATTCTTTTTCTCCTTCCTCACCCTGAAAAAACTTAAGTGTCGCAAAATGCCTTTGGTCATCAAAATACAAAGTCCCTACTTTTCCAGATACTTGATTTTGATATTGTAAAATAACACCGCTGTGTAATTTAGGTTTTCTAAACCAACCACCACTCATTCCTAATGTTTGAAACATAACAAAACCATTGCTAAATTTCCAATAAATGAATTTCCCTTTATTACTAACACTTAGAATGGATAAATGTTTGTTTTTATTTTTCAATTCATTAAGGGTAGTTTCAAATGCGGAAAATCCATTAGGAGCTTTTTTACCATACCTGGATTTTTCATTAAATGAAAAACCAAGTAGGTTATGTCCGGATAATTCTTTATGTAATCCTTCTGTGATAATAGTGACTTCTGGTCCTTCTGGCATAGTTAATTATTATTGGTAAATATAGTATTTTTTATTTTGACAAAAAAAATAAATATAGAAATAATCAATTTTAATAAGTATAGATAATTAATCTTAAAATAAAAAAAATAAAGGATGTGGAAGTGGACGTGAAAGTGGACGTGAAAATTAATCCCTAATCCAGACGGTATGAGAATCTTTTCCATCAAAGAGTTCTCCTCGTTCCATCCGATGGACGAGTTCCCACTCTGCGATGGATTCTTGTCGAGGGGAGGGCTGTCCTTTGATAGCAACCACCAGATGCTTAGCACCTTGGATAGTTGAAATCAAAACACAACCGACACCTTCTAGAATTCCATCTCCAATCTTACCAAACGCATTTTGGATCGAGAACGTTTCGGACATATTGGCGTGTGTTGATGGTGGAAAATGGGACAAATAAAAATATTATTAAAAATCAATTTTTACATATTTTTTAATGTTTACCCAAAATTAAGTGCTACTTACTGGCATCATTTCTTGAAATTTTATTTTTTGTTGTCTATTAATATTATTGGATTGTAGATTATTAGATTGTTGATTATTAGATTGTGGATTATTAGATTGTTGATTATTAGATTGTATATTAGGGTTACCAGAATGTGTAGGATAGGGAGCGATTTCATTTCTAGAATAATTATTAGTATCTTGTAATGGGGTATTACTACTTAATGGGGTATATCCTGATAATCTAGCATTGATATCGGCTTTCATTTCATTCTTTCTGGATGTTTTAGTTAATACATTTTGTGGAAAATTATTGGTATTATTGTCTTGTATATTATTGTCAGTAGAATGATGATTGACTGGAAAATGAAGAGTTCTACCTAATGGACTAAATTGTGCCATTCTTTCATTAACATCATTACGGTATAAGGTTTTACTTTTTTCTTGATGAAGAAGACGAGATTGATTTTTTAATCCAGAATTAGGATTATATTGTTCTACATTTTCTGGAAGACCATTAGGTGTTGGTGTTCCTTCCATAAAAAGATTACCACTATAATAGTGGTTCATATCTACTGGAACTAAAGTATGTTTCATATTACTTTCGGAGTCAAAACGAAATCTATCCATTCTAGAATTCATATCTTGTCGTAAATCTTGTTGTTGTTGTTGGTGTTGTTGTTGGTGTTGTTGGTTTTGGTGTTGTTGGTTTTGGTGTTGTTGGTATTGATAGTTTTCAGGTTGATGTAATACTTGATAATTATCCATTCTAGTAAATTGTGATTGTGGTTGATGTTGTGAAGGGGGTTGGTGGCGTGGTAATTGTTGATAATTATTGGGTAGTTTAGGATTATATGTGGGTAGTTGTGGTTGAGGATATGGGGTATTTTGTGTGGTATTAAATGTTTGGTATTGTTGCCACTTATTATTCATTTTATTATATTTTTCGTCATTGATTTGTTTTTGTCGAACTTCATTCCATTGTTGATGTGTTTCAAAATCTTGTGAGAGTGAAGATAATTGTTTATTAAGTTCTGATAAATCAGACATTGCTTGGAGTAATAATCTAATTTAGTAAATAATAATATTTTATTACTTAATATTAAACAGGAAATAAAGCCTAAAATAGAATGATTAATAATCAAATTATCTTTTTTTTATTATTCGGTAGTCTATGCTTGTTAGTATATTTTTATATTGTATTTATTAATGCAAAAGACTTAGAAAATTTAGAGATGCAAAAATCAAGTTTAAATGGTAGAAGTTATGGAATACAAGAAATGCTTCCTGATGCGGATGATGCTGCTGATGTGATTGCTAAATTAGATATATTTATAGATAAGTTCGTTGCTTATCTAGATGGTAAATATCCAAATGATAAACGTGTTAAAAGATTAGTATATCGCTTACACGATACTAAAATTGAAGAAAGTCCTTTTAAAGATGGTACCTCAAGTTATACTATTAATAAAGGAGAATTAATGGCATTATGTTTAAGAGAAAAAAATAAAAGTAAAGATTTCCACGATTATCAAACCTTATTATTTGTTGTTATTCATGAATTAGCACACGTTGCTTCAATTACAAAGGGGCATAATGCGGAATTCTTAAAAAATTTTAAATGGTTATTAATAGAAGCCGATGAAAGTGGAATGTATTATCCCCAAGATTATTCAACAAGTCCTATTACTTATTGTGGTGTAAAAGTTACTAATAATCCAATGCTTTAATTTTGTCTGATTTAGTAATTTTGTATAATTTTGTAATTGGTTGAAGTATTTTAATTTTTTAATTTAGTAATTAAAAAAAAATCAACAGATTACTCTACACTAGGTTTTGAACCCAGTCCTCATATGTAGGAACCCGCATCAATACGTCAGCCATATGCTGAAAAAGAGCAATGTTTGCTGGTGTAGGTGGGATGCCAAACTTAATTGACAAAATCCGTTCAGCAAATAGTTTGTTCTTCCAAATTGGCATGATAAAACCCATCTTTATTTGTATGGATTAAAGAATAATACTAATTATTAAAAAAATAAAAAACATTTTTTTAATGTATTTTTAAATTTTTTCCATTTTATTCCGAATTTGCGTCGGGATTTAAAAGATAGTTCATGGTGTAATTAACACGACAAGGGAACCATCAACGGCGAAGATGCCGGCGAAGGAATACCTAGCTCCTTCTGGAACTCCATCAACTTCCATGTGAATGCCAGACACGGTTCCACAATAGGCCGCTTAGTCTTGACCATCGCTAGAACCTCGACAAAATGCTTATTCAAAGCCTTCATAAGATAGGCAATCACAATAGTTGCTGACCGAGAAATGCCCATATGGCAATGTACCAACACCTTCCCCCCTGCGTCAATAGCATTCTGAATAAAAGCATATGTCTGGGGAAAATACTCCTCAATGGTCTTACCATCAATAGACGACCCACCACCATCAGGGATATTGATAAACAAAGTGGTAATATCCGGATGTGGGTTATTCTTTGTTGTGCTGATATTCACAATATGTGTAATCTTCTTATCACACAAATGCTCACGTGTGTAATCAATACCACTTAGAAAAATGTTAGGAGTAATCTCAGAAATACCAAAATCAGGGTCTGTCATAGATGTTGTTGGAATACCTGGAGGCATTACCAGACGAGGACAAGATAGAAAGAAGTTAGTGTCTGTCGAGTCAAATAGAGGAGGAGGGCGCGGCATTATGATTTGTTAAGAGTAAACACCTACAATAGGTCTTAAAATATTTTTTGTGTTATCAATGTTAATAAACAATTTTTATTATTATTTTAGATATTTGACCAAATTTTAATACTTATTATAATTTAATTTAAACATAATCTAGGTATAATATGTATAGTATCTAGGTGTAATAACTATTAATATAGATAGACCTAATAATAAAATTATAATAAATAATTATGCCTTCCAAAAAGAAAACAGGTAGTAAGAAACCAGATGCTTTAAAACAATATTTAAATGAAACAAAAAATAAAAATAAGGAATTTAGTAGTGGAGGAAATAATGATGGAAGTGTATTAGAAAATTATTTAAGATTACTTAAGAGTTATCAACAAGAATTTAAATGCCAAAAACTAACAATCTTTATGCAGGTTGGTTCCTTCTTTGAAGTCTACGGTGTAAAATACATTGATGATAACACCACTGAAGGAAATGTCTGGGAAGTTGCTAGTATTCTTAATATTAAAGTTGCTAATAAAACAGACACTAATGTCAATGGACGAATGGTAAAACAGTTTATGGCGGGATGTAAAGAGGAATATGTGGATGATTATATTCATCAATTATCTGATGAAGGATGGACTATTCCTATTTTTATTCAAGAAAAAGAGAATGGTCGGGTTAAAGGTAGGAAATTAGAAACTATTATTAGTCCTGGAACTAATGTAGAAACTAATGACATTAGTAATTACTTTATGTATGTCTATATGAAAGGCAGACCTAGTATTAGACATAAAGGGACTAATAGTTTAATTATTAGTATTTTCTTTGTAGATTGTATTAGTGGTGATAATTCCATTATGGAATTAAGCACTAAAGATATTAATAATTATAGTGTAGTATTTAGTGAAGTCATTAAATTGTTTTCTATTTATAATCCTCGTGAATTAATTATTCATCTAGATATTTTTAATCAGGATAACTTTCCTCAATTTCAACAACAAGAATTATATAATACTCTTCAATTACATAATCGTAATGTTAGTATTATTAGAGAAGAAATAGATAAAAAATATCATCAAGTAGAAATCCAAAAGAAAATATTAGAAAGATGTTATTCTAGTTATCAAGGACGAAATACTATTTTTCAACAACTAGGATTAAATGAGGATATGCGATACTATATTATTGGTATGTGTCTAGGGTTAGAAGCTATTAATAAGATTAATCCAAATATTATTACCTTATTAAATAAACCAGAGATTATCCAGGAAAGTTCTCATTATTTAATGCTTGCTAATAATTGTTTACAACAATTAGATGTAGTTAATGATGAAAGAGTGAGGAGAAATGAGGTGGAAATGGATTATGATTATGAAAATCTTCTATCTGGAGTATCTACTAAAAAAATTACTCTTCTTAAATTATTAGACAAGACTAAAACTACAATGGGAAGGCGTATGTTTAAAAAGAAATTAACCCGTCCTATTACCGATGTAGATAAACTAGAAATTTCATATCAACAAATTGAAGAATTAAAGAGTATCCAGATGAAACATTTAACAAAAAAGAATGGTGATTTCTTTAGTTCTCCTCTTAATGAGATGAGGGGGCAATTACAAGTTATTAGGGATATTAGTAAAAATATGAGGCAGATGGCAACACAGACTTTATTACCTAATCATCTGGATATGTTTTTATCCTCGGTAAAATGTGCTTTAGATTTAAATTACAGTATGGGTATAATTTGTCAAGGTGAAGATAAGGATAATAATACTGGTAATAAAGTAGAAACCTTAATTCCTAAGATGAATAAGGATGAAAGTGACAAGGTTGAGGAAATGTTGGATTTTATTAAGTCTCAATTAATACTGGAAAAATGTGATAATCATTGGAATAATATTGAAGGTAGTATTTTTCAAAAAGGAGTGTATGCCGATTTTGATAAGTTAGAGGAAAGAATTAGAGTTAATCAATCATTTACTAAACTACTTAGGGTGGAAATGACAAAATTAATGAAACCAGAATTACGGAATAAAGGGATTAAGGATTTTGTAAAAGAGGATTTTTTAGTTGGGATTGATAATAATGCTAAATTGGGTAAATACTTATATTGTAATGCTAAAAGTAAAAAAATGTGGGATTTAATTATAAATAAATCCGGTGATAAAAATAGAAATATTATTATTGGAGAATATACCATTCCATATCAAAGTATTACATTAAAACCTATTTCTTCTGGGAAATATCAAGTTGTATGTAATGAAATTTTAGAAAGTTGTGGTACATTAATTAAATCAATTGAGGATATGAGAAGAATGTGTCGGGATAAATTTAAAGAATGGCAATTAGATTTATTTAAGACATATAAGGGATGTTTAGAAAATGTAATTCAATTTGTGGGAGAAACGGATGTTTTACAATCTATGGTTACCGTTAGTATGAAACTAGGATTAACACGTCCACAAATTAAAATTAATGATAAATATAGTATGGGTGTTGGTGTTGGGGTTGGGGTAGATGTAGAGGTTGGGGTAGATGTAGGGGTTGGGGTAGATGTAGGTGTTGGAGAAAAAAGGAAACACAAATCCTATATTGATATTAAAGATATTAAACATCCTATTATTAGTGCTATCCATACGGATATACCATATATTACCAATGATGCTTTATTTGGTAAAGATGGTTGTAATGGTGTTTTATTATTTGGTGTAAATGCTAGTGGTAAGAGTTCTTATGCTAAATCTATTGGTATTGCTATTATTATGGCACAGGCAGGGATGTATGTTCCGGCTAAGGAGATGGTGTATTATCCCTATAATTACTTATTTACTCGCATAAGGAATAATGATGATATTTATGCGGGTCTATCTTCTTTTGAAGTTGAGATGCAGGAATTCAAAGTTATTCTTCAACACGGTAATGAAAATAGTATGATTTTAGGTGATGAATTATGTAGTGGAACAGAAACTCTGGATGCTACTGCTATTATGGCAAGTGGTTTAAGAAAACTCCACGACAGGGGGTGTAGTTTTATCTTTGCTACTCACCTTCATTTCTTAGCAGAGTTGGAATATGTATCTAGTTTGGAAAACTTAAAGTTTAAGCATTTAACAGTGGAATTAGACCCAGAAAATAATAATAGGGTTATTTACCGTAGGAAGATTAAAGATGGTAATGGACCTCAAAGTTATGGTATTCTGGTTTGTCAAAGTATGAAATTAGAAAAGGATTTTATTGATGATGCGGTAATGATTAGGCGTCAAATTGAGAATGGAGAACTTATTAAGTTTAACGGAAGATTAACTAATAGTGGAGAATTAGTGGATTATCATACTAGTTCTTATAATAAGGAAAAACATATTTCTAGGTGTGAAGTGTGCCAGGAAGTAGGTACAGACATTCATCATATTAATGAACAGGCAGATGCGGATTGTAGTGGGGTGATTAAAGGGGATAATGGTATGGGTGTTTTTCACAAGAATGAGAAATGGAATTTAGTATGTCTTTGTAAAGAATGTCATCAAAGTGTTCATAGTAGTCCATCCAGATTAGAAATTAAAGGTTATACAGCATCTTCTGATGGTATTATTTTAGAGTATGAATGGTTAGATAAAGGGATAGATAATGTTGTAAGGGGAAATCGCATTGTTGTGGATAGTGGTAGTAAAAAAGAGATAGAATTTAAAACAGCGGGTGATAATTTACGACAGGAAATTGTGGATGATATTTTAAGGTTATCTAATGATGGTAAAACTTATAAGTCAATTCAATGTAAAATTAAAAAGGATAAGTCTTGTAAGATAAGTTTAAAGGATATTAGGCAAATAGTAGGGTAAGTAATATTAATAATATTTATATAAAATAAAAACATTTTGGATAAAATAGTAAAGATAATAAAAATAGTAAAGATAATTAAAAATTAAAAAATTAGAAATGTTGAGAACAGTGTGTTTATTAGTATTGACTTTTGTCTTTGGAACATTATACTATTACTTAATGGAATCTACCATTCCTAAGGATTCTACTTGTAATTTTATTGCTTCCCCTTTAACAGATATTATTGCTTTCATTACCGGCAGTATTATTGTTTATAAAGGTGAATTATTAAAAGATGATGTTTTAATTGTTTTAGGTGGTGCTATTGTAGTAGAACACATTTGGCAGTTAATTCCTAAATTTACTATGAAAAGAATAATGTGGTTACCAATGTAATGATTTGTAGTAATAAAAATTGATTTAAATACTTTTTTATCGTTTTTAATAATTTATGATATTAATTAATTTTAACATTAATTAACTAGTTATTAGTACAAAAGGGAAGATTAAAAAAATAACACAACACTAGAAAATAAAAAAGTATAAAATGGATATTCCTATTGAAGAACTACGGATTGGTGTAATTGGTAGTGTAGATAGTGGTAAATCAACTTTAACCGGTGTTTTAACTAAAGATGTTTTAGATGATGGAAGGGGATTGGCCCGGAGCAAAATCTTACGTTATCCTCACGAAAAAGAAAGTGGTAGAACTAGTAGTGTAGCACAACATTTTATTCGTAAGAGGATTGTAAAAGAGGAAATTAAAAATAGTAATTATGATGATAAAATTAATGCTAGTGAAAAAGGAAGTAGTAATGAAAAAGGGAGTAGTGATGAAAAAGGAAGTAGTAATGAAAAAGAAGGAAATAATGGAAGAGAAGTAGAACATACTATTGGATTTATTGATTTAGCAGGACACGAAAAATATTTGAAAACTACGGTAAGTGGTATTAATAGATGTTATATTGATTATGCTTGTGTTGTAGTAGGAAGTAATATGGGTGTTCTTCGTATGACATTAGAACATATTGGTATATCTTTATCTATGAATATTCCAACATTTATTGTAATGACTAAAATAGATTTGGCACCTCATAATGTTCGTCAAAAGACATATCAAGATATTTTAAAATTACTGAAAAAGAAAGCAAGTAAGCGTGTTCCTATTTTAGTGAAAGATGATGTGGGATTAAAGCGGGTTGCTCAATATTATAATGATGGTGATTATGTAACACCAATTCCTATCTTTCAAGTTTCTTCTGTTCACGGAAATGGGATTGATACCCTAAAGAAATACATTGATGATTTACAATGTTATCAAAATTATGATTTTCTGAAAAAACAAGATGCTAATTTTGTTATTGAAAGCACATTTATGATTAAGGGTATTGGTCTAGTTGTGAGTGGTATTGTTAGGAGTGGTATTATTAAGAAAGGGGATACACTACATATTGGTCCATTTGGTAATACTTTCCATAATGTATTGGTTAAAACAATTCATAATAACTTTCAAGAATCAATTCCTCAATTAGAAGCAGGACAAAGTGGTTGTTTTAGCATTAAAATTAATAGTAAAATCCCGATTAAGCGTAATAACATTAGAAAGGGTGCTAGAATTATGAAACATCCTAATATGTATTCAGGTTTTAAAGCTATTGTTAAAATTTTACATCATCCTACTACTATTAAAAAGGGGTATCAACCTACTATTCATAGTGGAGCAATTAGTCAAGTTGCTAAAATTCGTACTATTACTGATTTAGAAGGGAAAGAACAAGATTATTTACGATTAGGAGATCGTGCTTTGGTAGAATTTAAATTTGTGTATCGTCCGGAATATATTCAACCTGATACTATGCTTATTTTCAGGGAAGGGAAAACTAAGGGGATTGGTAAGATTGTTGAAGTATTTTAAATAGTAAAAAAAATAAATAAATTTAAATTAAATGTGGGTAAAATATATTTAAAACTCCTTTATAGTCATCAATAACAATACCACTATTATCATCAATATCTGGTGATTCTGTATTTTTTTTGTCATTTTCATTATCATTATTACTAAATGGATAATAGGTAAATTGAGTAGATGTAAGTGGTCTTGTGGTGGTAGTAGTAAGTGGTCTTGTGGTGGTAGTAGTAGGTGGTATTGTGGTAGTAGTTGTTAGTGGTCTAGTCGTGGTAGTTGTTAGTGGTCTAGTCGTGGTAGTTGTTAGTGGTCTAGTCGTGGTAGTTGTTAGTGGTATAGTCGTGGTA
>Ga0181596_10003074_pt1 | contig 15722 bp, 8 predicted proteins | sample 041ome_6_FD_148655 | JGI IMG/M metagenome (GOLD analysis project Ga0181596, IMG submission 148655) | Coastal salt marsh microbial communities from the Groves Creek Marsh, Skidaway Island, Georgia - 041402US metaG (spades assembly) | ecosystem: Environmental > Aquatic > Marine > Intertidal zone >... | reverse complement strand
TCGCAAAAAACGCACCATCGATGGGTAAAAATACTTCGCCCACCGCACACAAATGAAAAGCTGGAGGATTGAGCGCCGCACTCGGGCGCCCCGCGCGCGGCGCCGCTCGTGGCGAAAGTTAAAAAAAACCATACAATCTAGCCGATATGTTGACAAAGATATTGCCGAACAAGAAGAACTTTTCAGGTACAACAGCCGCTCGTGGCGAAAGTTACGGTTTTTTCGTCGTCAACAACCGTGGACTCGACGACGCCGAGCGCGCGAGGCGCGATCACCAGCGACGGGAATCTCGAGACTTGCCGACGCGGTCGGCGTCTCGCGACGCGACGTACGCCTGGTCGCGGCGATCCCAGCCGCCGCGAAAACCGCGCTGGCGGTCGCGGTCGCGATGTTGGTCGCCGCCGCCGGTTTTGTGTTCCTCGTACGGGACGTTCGGGAACGTCATCGATGACTCCGGCGCGTGCGCTGACTTCGTGCTCGTCGACCACGTTTCGAAGACGCGATCGCGAGAGAAGACGAGCTGACGGTCGTCGCCGCGCTGCGTTTGTAAAGCCATGAGCTTGCGCACGTCGACGCCTCGCTTTTCCATCAGCGCCGTCTTCAAGGATTGATCGCGACTGATGATGAACGCGGCGTGCATGTCCTTGAGTTCGTCTGCGAACCAATCCGCGACGTCGTCTTCGCACATGTACATCTTGTACACGTAGCTCGCCAGCGCGAAATCCACGGCGCCGCCGCACGTCTCGGCGACTTTACCGCTTCGCATGTCCCACTGAAAAAAACGCAACCCCAACGCCTCGGCGCTCGCGCGCCAGCTCTCTTCCAGATCTAAAGACACTAAATCTAACGTCACGCTCGGGAAATGCGCCTTGAAAAACTCTCGCACGGCGACCAACTCGAATCCCGGTCCGCCGCCGAGCGACGCCACTCGCCGCGTCTCCCCGTCTCCGCCCTTACCCACGTCCTCGAACACCCCTCGCGCGCGCGCGCGCTCGAGGCACGCCCACGTTTCCGTGAATCTCTGCACCGACTTGAATCGACAGTATTCGCGCTGTAATCCGAGATGCGCGTACTCCGTCTGCGACCACGTGACGTCCCGCTCGCGTATGCTCGGCTTCTTGGCGTAAATATCAACCCCCGAGCGCACGATCGCTTCCCGCGCCGCGTCATCGGGCGCCAAGGTGGCGATAGCGGCGTCGAGCGCCGCGATGACGCGTCGAGCGTCGTCGAAGAGCTGTCCCAGCAGCGCCGCGCCCTGGGCGTTGGTGTGAAATGGCCACTTTCTGTTTCTGTCTTGGTAGTACTTGTACCCGCACGCGGCGGTCGATGTCGACGCGGGGGGGATGAGAACGCCGTCGAAGACGTCGGTGCGTCGCTCGGGGGCGGACATGGCGCCGATCGCGACCTGGCGCGCGCGCGTGTGTGAGGGACGGAGATTTGCGTGGTGACTGAGTGAGTACTAAATACGCTGCTAGAAGTTGATCGTACTCTTCGCTCGCGACGCGCGTGACGTCGGAGAAAAGTGTATTGTACAAGGAAAATGTTCTCCCTACTAGATCTCCAAGGCTGCGGTGCCTTCGCGAATTTCCGAATCGAGCTGAGACGCTCGGCGCGCGGCGAGGGCGTTCACGGCTATGAGCCAGCAGATGGCGATGGCGCTGTGACAGCATACGAGCACGGGGAGGGCGCCGATGATGGAGCCATACGCGAATATTAAGCCTTGCTGCATGAAGGATCCACCGGTTTTACCGATTTGAGCGCCGAGGACGTCCACCGCGGCTTTACCTTTGGTTCGACTGTCTTCGTCGAGAGTGATGTACACCATCTCTTCAGCCGGTTTGAAGAGAGAAAACTTCGCCGCACGCTCGACGATGTAAATCACCGCGCCTCCTAAGACGAGCCAAGGCAAGATGGCGGACGACTGCGCGAGCTGTCCGTGACGAAGGGCGTAGATGGACGTTCCGAAGAACACCCACCCAAGAGCGATGACGGTTTTCGGCGTCACCGAGAGCGTCCCTTTCCATCCAAGATTCTTAAACAAGAACGGCGCGGCGACCATGAAGATGCCGGTAACCATTCCGCTGTACGTTTGTACGTCGCCCATGTACGCGGCGTAAGAGGTGGGATCTGGACGGTATATGCGCAACTGCGTCTTCCAAGCGACTTGGAAGATGATGGAGCTCAAACCTTGCGCGACAGCCATGACGGCCAGACACGCGACTTCGGGGGATTCGAAGACGTACATCAACGAAGACAACAAACCGGCTTTCTTCGTCTTCTTGTTCGCCGCCTTGTCCGCGTCAGATCGGGTTTTAGAGTCTCGCTGCTTTTCCATCATCGCCGAGTTTGGATCTTTTCTCGCTTCGTCGCAAATGTACTTGTGGCACGCCATGATGGAAGCTCCGCAGAACATGACGACGGTCATGAACAACTTTAACTTTGCCGCCCACATGTCTTCCGGTGCCACGCCCGCGGGATGCCACTGCGTGGTGACAAACTTCATGAAGAGCCCCGAGCACGCCTGCGCGACGTTGGCGCCGATGCCGAGCAAAGGATAAATGATACCAGCCTCACTCACGCGCGTGATTTCGTTCGCCAAACCCCAAAATAGCAGACTTAACACGACATCACCCCAAAGCTCGCCGGCGACGTAGAAGAGCGAATACGTCCAGTTCGTGAAGACGGCGATGCCGCCCGCGAGACCTCTCGGGAGCGTCGTCGCCAGCGTCGCCGCCAACTCGTACGGGTGTAAGACGTCTCGCATCGGATACAAAACCCCCGTGAACAGCGCGAAGAAGCACATGAAGAACGTCACCGCCATGTAAAACAACTTTTCCCGTCCAAACTTCGAGCTCAACCGCGCAAACAGCGACACGAACAGCAGACTCGTGGGCAAAACCGCGTACACCGTCAGGTACGGAATCTGTTCCGCCCCCCCGAACGCCGTCACGACGAGCGTGTCCTTCACGGCGTCCATGATCGAGTTCGCGAACGCCATAAAGTAAAACATCAACGACATCGGCACCAATCGTCCCCAGAGGCCGTCCATGGGCTTGAGAATCTTTCGCGCGTGCTTCGCGAAAAAGTTCTCTTCTCGCGCTTCGCCGCCGTCCCCAGCCGCCGCGCTCGCGGCGACGATCGCCCCTCGCATCACCACCCCCGCTCGTCGTCCATAACACACCTCATTCGCGCGCGCGCACGTCTCCATCGACCATCTCTCACGATCCCGCGCCGTCGCGCGTTCGACGCGCCGTTCCGCGCGTCCCGCGCGTCCCGCCCGCCGCGTCTCCCCGCGCCCCACACGCGCGTCCGCGCGCGCGCGCGCGCGCGCCGCGATCACCGGCGCGCTCGCGGCCGTCATCGCGCGCGCGTTTCGCGCGCACGATCGACGCGCGCGCGTCGGCGTCGACCGAACCGTCGCCGTTTATTTAAACCTCGCTTTAAACGTCGCGAAATTTAAAATGTCGTCGCGCGTCGCGCGCGTCGAGCGACGCCGGTTCGGCGGCGACGAGGGAACGCGTTCGTGCGCGTCGTCGCGAGCGCTCGCGACGCGGCGCGGCGTCGTCGCGACGCTGTGCCGCGGCGGCGCGCGCGCGCGGTCCGTTTGTCACGAGTATAATACAGGATGGGTTTTATTAGTGCCGTAATAAATCCTCGTATAGGAGTGTGTTTAGTGTCTAGTGTGTGTGACGCCGCCGACGGGACGCGCCGCGCGTCACATCCGCGCGCCATGCTCGCCGCGCGCGTCACCGCCGCGCGCGCGACGCTTCGCACGCGATCCGTCACGATGCGCGCGCACGTCCTGTGCGCCTCGCGTCGCGTCTCCGCGCGCGCCGACGTCAAAACGAGCGCGAACTCGAAGAGCCACAAGGTTCACCTTCGCGCCGGCGCGACGCCGCGCGCGACGACGACGACGCGCACCGCGCGCGCGGCGACGCGGACGCGCGCGAAAAATAAGTCCACGCAGGCGGAGGCGGAGAAATCGCGCGAGGGCGCGATCGCGAAGCGGAGCGAGGATTTTTCAAAGTGGTACCTGGATTGCATCCGCGAGTGCCAACTCGCCGACTACGGACCGGCGCGAGGGACGATGGTGATCCGGCCGTACGGGTACGCGATATGGGAGGGGATTCAAAAGTATATGGATGCGAAGTTTAAGGCGACGGGGGTGCAGAACGCGTACTTTCCGCAGTTGATACCGTATTCGTTCATAACGAAGGAGGCGTCGCACGTGGAGGGTTTCGCGCCGGAGTTGGCGTTGGTGACGCGAGGGGGAGGGAAGGAGTTGGAGGAGCCGCTGGTGGTGCGACCGACGAGTGAGACGATTGTGAATAATATGCTGTCGCAGTGGATTCAGAGTTATCGGGATTTGCCGATGCTGTTGAATCAGTGGTGCAACGTGCACCGGTGGGAGATGCGCACGCGGCCGTTCATTCGCACGTTGGAGTTTCTTTGGCAAGAGGGTCACACCGCGCACGCGACGGCGGAGGAAGCGGAGGAGAGAGCTATGCAGATGATTCGTGTTTACGCCGAATTCGCCCAGACGCAGGCGGCGATGCCGGTGATTCCTGGGAGAAAGTCGCGCGTCGAATCCTTCGCCGGGGCCAACGTGACGTACACCATCGAGGCGATGATGGGAGATAAAAAGGCGCTTCAAGCGGGAACATCGCACAATTTGGGCGATAACTTCGCCAAGGCGTTCGACACTACGTTTTTAGACGACAAGGGCGAGACGCAGTACGTGCATCAGAGCTCTTGGGGGGTCTCTACGCGCTTGATTGGCGGTATTCTCATGACGCACGGCGACGATTCCGGGTTAATTTTGCCCCCGCGTTTGGCGCCGATTCAAGTCGTCGTGGTGCCAATTTGGAAGAAGGACGAAGAGAAGCAAGCGGTCATGGCATCTGTCGATAGCATCATTTCTTCTCTCTCCAACGCGGGCGTTCGAACCCATCTTGACGCGGATCAAAGTAAGTCGCCGGGGTGGAAATTCAACCAGTACGAAATGAAGGGCGTGCCGATTCGCATTGAAGTCGGTCCGAAGGATGTCGCGAAGGGTGCGTGCGTCGTCGCTCGTCGCGATGTTCCGGGCAAGGAGGGTAAGGAGTTCGGCGTGAGTATCGAGCCAGCCGCGCTCGAGACCAAGGTCAACGACGTGCTGAATGACATTCAAAACTCGATGTTGCAAAAGGCGACCGAGTTTCGCGACGCCAACATCGTCGACGTTAAAACTATGGACGAATTAAAGGCGACGATTGAGGCGGGGAAGTGGGCGCGATGCGGCTGGGAAGGTACCGACGAAGAAGAAAAAGCCATCAAGGAGGAGACCGGGGCAACGATTCGGTGCTTCCCGTTCGATCAACCCGCGGGCGAGCACACGTGCTTGATGTCGGGTAAGCCGGCGAAGGAGGTGTGTATCTTTGCAAAATCGTACTAAAAGGAGCGCGCGCAGTAGAGCTTGTCATATCTATCAAGTGCATGTTTATCACATCTAGTCGTACTAGTTTACGCCGCTTGGGCGAGCATTTGCGTGTCCGTCTTCAAGCGAGCCTCGTGAGACGAAATCGCCGCGCTCAACGCGTCGCAAAGCTGTTGAAGAGAATCGTCGTTCGCACAACGATCGCGCGCGTCGAAGATCAAATCCATCGGGAACCAGCACGCAGCGTGCGCAGTGCGGTCGATGGCCGAGCGCTTGGCCCAGAACGAGAGTTCTTTGAGCGCCAACTGAGCGGCGTCCTCGGCGCGGTTGAACGCGAGGTAGATGCGCAAGAGCGCCGCGGGATCCGCCCCGCGTCTTGCCATACCACCGCCGCTGAAAAGCGCAGTAGGGTTGACAAAACGTTTGATGAGCCAGCTCGGGAGCGCTAGCTTGGCGTTGACAGCGAGAATCGACCGAGCGGTGGCTTCAGAGAGGGCAAAGTTGCGTTCCGGCGCGTCGAAGCGCTCGACAAAGGCGCGCAACTCGTTCCAGTACGTGTCGACGGACGTGACCGGCGCTTCGACCCCGATTAATCCCGCGATCGCTTGCAAGTCGCTTGCTCGAGCGTTCCAACGCTTCAACGCAGCGTCTTGTTCGGCTTGCAGGACGGACGCATCGCCAACTTGAGCCATGCTCGCGCGCGCCGCCATGGCACCAGCGATTAAAGCGAGCGAAGACGTGAGCTTTTCGCCATCCAACCACGCGGTGCAAAGCGTCTTGGCGGCCGCGAAGCAACCGTACGCAATCAAGCTTTGCACTAAGTCTTGAATGACTTTTCGAGGTTCACTATCGACGTGAAGCATAGCGGTTTCGCAGCCCACGTGCAAGAGTTCAAGGCGAGCGGCGGAGAGCACGTACTCACGGGTGACGGTGGCCAGAGGACTCTTCTTCGTATCCAGTCCACTCGAAACAACATTTACTGAAGAAACATCATCGTTTCCTTCCATGTGTTCATCCTCTACGACCGTTTCAAAGCTCACCGAACAGGGATCCGACACCATGGCCAAGGCGTTGGCGGAGGAGAGCGCCGCCGAGGCATGACGCGCGAGAGCGTCGACCAGCTCGTCGTACGTTACGTCGGGTTTACGAGCGATCTCGATCGTGTGCTCGCTCAAACGATTGGCGTACTCGTGCATGGATACTGCCGCTTTGGCTGGGTCCCCACGACTCAAGTAGAATCCGTACAAGATCTCGCTCGGCGACGGCTGCGAGTCCACTGGCGCTGTGGACGCCCTACCCTCGAGCGCGTTTATGATTGTGTCGTAATGCGTTCGCTCGCTTTCATCCAAGCAAAGCGTGCTCAGCACCGCGCCACCGTTCTTCGCACCCCTTTCACAAACACTGGCGACGAGTCGACGCATCGCCGCCGCCTGGCGATGCTCGCCCGCAGTGCTCGCAGCAGCGCAATACGCCGCGCGCCAATCCCCGGCGTCCGTGGCGTATTGCAACGCATTGGCCCACAATCGTGCACTTTGGTTTTCATCATCTCGAACCTCATGCAGCGCTGCGTATGCGGCCGCCTGAGCGCCTGGAGCGCATCCGAGACGCTCGAAGAACAGCATGACAATTTCGTAGTACTCAAAGCGCGAGACGACGTCGTTTGGAAACGCGGCGTCGTCGGTACCCATCAGAATGCTTTGAATCACTCGCAACAGCTGCACGAGGAGGGAGTCGACTGGACCAGCGACTTCTGGAACAAACGCAGCCGCTCTACTGAATAATGCGATCGCGCTGTCGATCGAGGCGTTGCGCTCGGCGTTTGCGTCGTCGGTTTGATTGAGACCGACCAAATCCGCGCACGTCCACAGCGCTTGCAGAAACAGCGGTGCCGGCGCGTCGAACGGCGCCTTGGCGACCGATTCGCTTCCGGGGACTTGCTGCCGAGCAAACGCAAGTAGCGTGCCGAGGGCGTCGACTTCGCCAGAGGCGTAGAGTGTGGTACCGATCTCTATCACTCGTCGCGTGTGAGACGAAGGTTCGTCGTCGCTGGCGTCGAGCGCTGAGGCGACTAAGGTACCGGCGCTTCGCAAGCGATCGCCCACGGAAGAAGAGCATTCGAGAATATCAGGATGTTCTAAATTCGCGAGGGTGACCGCCAAGCGAGGCGGATCTTCGCGGTTGATGCTCAAGCTCGATCTGCGCTCCGTCAGGAGCCAAGAGGAGAGAATCGCCGAGCGATACGCACTCATCGCAGCGGGCAAAGCATTGGTGATGGAGTCGGCGGCATCAGCGGCGAAGCCAATCTTTGGACCGAGTCGAATGCATCCCAAAAGAAGCACTAATCCGCGCGACACCTCCACGCGTGCCCGAGTTTGTTGCTTGGTGGCGTTCAAAACCAACGCGACAAACTGCGATTCGTCCATCTCACTCGCCTCGTCGTCGACGGCGCCGAGACTTCGTCCCTCCGATGGCAGAGTCCATTCATCAACGCGCTCACGAAGCGCTTGCGCTGGCTCTGCAAGCGTGCTCAGCGCATCTTGTAACAGACGGATGACGATTCTTTGCTTGGCGCGCCTCGAAGCCTTTCGGGATTTCGCTTGCGTCTCGGTTTCGTCGCTCTGCACCGCTGGAAAGACGTCACCGATCAACACTCCAGCGAAAGACTCAAGCCAATCTTTTGTGGTGTGGCTCGACGCTTCGATGTTTTCGTCGTAATTGTCGAACGCCGTCGCCTTGCTTGAGGTTGACGTGTCCACGCACAATCCACCGGCGATTAAATCCATCGCCGAGCACGCCGAGCTACCGAGAACGCTGTTCAAACGCGCAAACAGAGCGGTGAGCGCCGACACCACTTGTCGTTTACCACCACTAAAGTTCAACATCGGCGAATCCTCGTTCGTGATTTGTGCGCGAAGCAGAGACTCTTCAACGTCGTCGCCTGCCCGAATGGCGCCCAGCGCGTCGCCCGCGCGCAGTAGCACGAGGGACGACGACCACGACGCGTCCGTGTCCAAAAGGAAGGCCATCGGCGCGTGCGCGCGCGACCACTCACGAGCATACGTAGGCGCTACGCGACACCACGTCTCCACGACGCGCTGGATGCTGGCGTTCGCCCCAGCCGCGGCGACGAGCGCGTCGCTCGCGGTTTTCGCTTCGTCCAAACCGAGCTCATCGCAGGTATTTTGCAACGCCAGCTCCGAGCTCAAACCTCGTAGAGCGATTTCACTGGCTAAGCTGTTCGCCACAGAGGCCGCAGTGTACCCATTCAGCTTACCAAACCTTCGGAGGAGTTCAACCGCCGCGCCGTTGCCTCGACCGGCGTGCCCCCACTCGGCGAGCACGTTGGCTTCGACGTCGCCGCATCGAAGATCTCGCGCGCGATGGAGCGCGTCCAGCGGCCAGGACAGTAGAGTCGAAGTCGAAGTGGACGATGCGTCGTCGTCGTCGAAATTCTCGAGCGCAGCGACGACGCTATCGGGCGTCAGCGCGAGCGCACGAGCGACGCCCTTGGATCCCTCGATGGACGACCCGAAAGCCAACGCGCCGTGCTTGACCGTGTAGAACGCCAAGGTGGCGGCATCCGCAGCTGTTTCGATCGTTGTCGTTGCTGCGGCGGCTTCGTCGTCTGCCTCCACTGGCGCTAATCTAGAGGACACTACGACGTTCAACGTGAGACCTTTCGCCGACGGCGCGCACGCGAACGACGTCGCCACGCGATCCGGCGCGGGCGTCTTCGTCCCGGGTGCGGGAGGCAAGTGCGATCCGCACACGCGCGAGACCTTCGCGGTTGCCGGTTTTAGCGAACCATCGGTTGTTCTGGCTTGCGAGGCGTGAATGGCGTTTGTGACGTCCCAAACCTGCACGAAGCCGTCCGACGAGAGCGTGGCCACCAAGTCCTTCGCCCCGACGCGCACGCACCGAGGGGTCACGTCCACCACCGCCTGCCCGCTCGAACCCTTGATTGTGTTCCAAACTCGACTCAGCGTCGACGTCTGAAGCTCACACACCGTGGTCAACCTATCGGTTCGAACGATCGCGCATCCGCTCGCGTCGCACAAAATAGCCGCCGCAGCGCCGCACGCCCCGATTCTCTGTACCCCACTCATCGAGCTCGGCGCCCGACCGACGATCGCTTCGTAGGATCCATCGTCATCGAAATCACCATCCAACCGCACGCGCACGCGCACGACGAACGCCCCATCGGCGGTCGCCAACACGACGTCGACCCGTTCGCCGTCCGACGCGCACGCGCACGACGGCGCCAACGCGCTCGGCGTCACCACGCGCACCGCCCACCCGCGCGTGCTCTTAATCACGCACACGTCTCCACCGAACTCCCCGCCGACGTTCCACGCGATGACGTCTCCGGTCTTCGAGTCGACGACGCCGCCGCCGCGCGCCCCTCGGGCGCCGTCGCTCGGCGTCTCGCCGCCCTCGCCCCGATGTCGCTTCGACGCCCTCCAATCGTCCGCGGACGCCCGCACGCCCGCGTCGGCGTCGACGACGAACGTCCGCGCTCGCGTCGTCGACGTCGCGCGCGCCGTCGCGCGCGGGGTTTCGCACGCGACGGACATTGATGCGTTCGAATCGTTGAGCGATTTCGAGTCGTTTCGCGGCGGTTTCGTCGGCGCGACGGGGTCTTCGGCGCGAGCGACGCGCGCGAGACGGTCGTCCGCGCGCGTTCTTTCGTCGGCGCGGCGCGCGAGCGACGGAAGCGCGGTAGCGCGCGCGAAAGTGCGGCGATAGGCGATGGGTGTGGCATCTTTTCTCGGCGTCGGCGCGGCGACGCGCGCGAGGACGGCGGTGAATGAATGGTTTGATATTTTATTGCAACGCGTAAACGTACGTCTAGTTGCCCTTGGCGGCTTCTTTTTCCTTCTTCTTGAGCTCGCGCGCCGCCTTCGCGGCGGCGCCGGCGTCTTCTCCCAAATACTGTTGCGCGTACACGTTCGACTGTCAGTCTCGGTTCGCGATCGAGGGTCGCATCGCGCGCGTTCGTGCGGTCGTCGTGTCGCATCGCATCGTCAACCCACTTGGTCCAAGTCCCAATCCGAGTCTGTGGTTATGTCCTGGCCAGCGGCTAATTTAGCCGCTCTCGACTTTTGCATAGCCTTGATCTCCTTGCGAGACAACTTCTTCTTCGGTCCCTTGACCTTCACCTTGTTCCCGAGCGCGTCGACGACGTCCTCTTGGACTTCGAATTCAACCTTGGCACCCTTGGCGGACTTGCCTTGACCCCACTTGTTACCTTCAATTTCAACAAAACCATTACCCGGAACGTTCCACGTTTCTTCCTTCAACGCATCGGCGAATTCGCAGTTGTGCGTGATGAGAAGAACGCCACCGTCGTATTCCTTGACGGCGCACGCGAGCGCGCCGAGGGCGTCGCGATCCAAATAGTTGGTCGGTTCGTCCATGACGACGATGTGCGGTTGCTGCCACATGGCGGAACCGAGCACGAGCTTAACCTTTTGGCCACCGGAAAGACCCTTGATGCGGTTGTGGGTACCGAATTCGGCATCCAAACCAAAGTCGATCAAGTGCTTCTCGACGTTCGCTTGCGTGAGCGGGCGCGCGTACAAGCCCGCGCGAGCGGCTTCGCGCTCGTCAACGCGGTTGAGGTACTTGGTGAAACCATACTTTTCGAGCTTTTCGCGCTCCATCCAAGAGTTGGAGTCCATGGAGAGACCCTTCCATTGGCACTCGTACTCGTACTTGGACTTCTTTTGGCGGCGACCAAGAATCTTCTCGACGACGAGCTTGAGAACGGAACCATCCTCTTGCGGGACCGGAATCTTTTCCTTCATCATGCGCTCTTCCTCTTCGGTGTATTGCGCGGTGACCTTGGTCAAGTTTTCCTTGTCTTCGCCCGTGGAGAAACGCCAGCGGATGTATTCGTTCGGCGTTTTGTCCAAGTGCTGCTCGACGTGATGGAACGCGTGCTGCGCGACGTACGCGTAACGCATGTTCGGGTGACGCCAGACGGTACCCTGGTCCGGTTCGGCTTCACCGGTGAGAAGCTTGATGAAGGTAGACTTACCAGCACCGTTCGGGCCGAGGCACGCGACACGAGAGCTCAAAGAGAGCTGAATGGTCGCGTCTTGGATGATTTGACGCGTCGTGTTCGGGTACTTGAACCAGCACTTGGTCGCCTTGACGATGGCCTTGTCCTTGTTCTTCACGCCCTCGAGGAAACCCGGAACCGGGAAGATGAACTTGAGTTCGTCGTTGGAGAGCTCGGTGTACTTCTTCGCCGCCGGGCACTGCTTGACGAATTCGGTGAGATTACCTCTGTACGTCACCAACTTGCGGTTCTCGTAGTGAATGATGTGAGTACACACGCGATCCAAGAAACCGGAATCGTGAGACACAATCATGGAGGAAACTTGCGTTTGCGAGTTGAGGTACTCTTCCAACCACGCGACGTTCTTCACGTCCAAGTGGTTCGTCGGCTCATCGAGTAACAAAATGTCCGCCTTCATGAGGATGGCGCGCGCGAGCGCGAGCTTCATCTTCCAGCCACCGGAGAGGGCGACAACCGGGCCGTTGATCATCTCGTCGGTGAATTGGAAAGAGGAGAGCGTGGAAGCGACAGATTCCTTGGTCGTGCCGTGGCCTTGGATGACAGAGTCGGAGAGAACGAACTCAACGACGTTCATCGTGTGTTGATCACCCTGGATGTCGTGCTCGACGTACACCGTGCGGAGTTCCTCCGGCGGCGGGAAGTTTTCGACTTGGCCGTTGTTGATAGCCTTCATCAAAGTGGACTTACCGCAACCGTTCGGGCCGCACAAACCGTAACGCTTACCCTTCTTCATGTGAAGCGTGGCGTTGTTCAGCAAAATGAGCGCACCGTACGCCAAAGAGAAGTCGCACTTGCAAAGATCTTCGCCTTCTTCGTCCTCGACGACGAAGACCTTCTTGGAGGCTTCGTACACGGCGTGAGCGCGTTCGACGAGAGACTTGGTCATGGCATCGGCCTCGGAGAAGAAAAGCTTCAAGTAAGAGGTCGCGCAAGACTTGGACCAGGTGTCGAGATCGAAGTTCTTCGCCAACAACGCGTTGGCGGACAAGGAGCAAATGTAGTCAAAGTACACCTTGACGCCGTCGCCTTGGACAAACTTCGTGACGTCCTCCTTGGAAGAACCGGAGGATTCGGCCAAAAGCGCGATGAACTGCTCGCTGACGGTTTCTTCGTTGTAGACACCCTTGCCTTCTTGGCCATCTTCGGCACCGGTTTCGTTGCCCGCGGCTTGGAGCAAAGTCTTGTACGCGCGAGTACACACTTGGCGGCACTCCGGGTCGGCGACTTCGTCCATGGCGCGCTTCAAAAGCGGCAAAAGCTTGGGCAAGAACGGCGCGGCATCCATCGGATCTTCGACAAGTTTGCACATGTTGTCAATGATGACGGCAGACTTACGCTTGATCGGGGTGGTTTGCTGGAAGAACAAACCGCGCTGGAGAAGCGGACCCAAGATGGAGAGCGTCGGGGATTCAACTTGTTGAACAAAAGTCGTCGCCGCGAGCTTGTGCACGCATTCCGGAACTTCATCGACGTTGTTGATGCATTCAATCAAGGTCGGGATGAAAGGCTCGATGTCCAAGTTACCGACGCACGTCGCAACCTTGGCCATGGACGCGGTGGACGCCTCCTTGACTTCCGAGCGCATGTGCACCATGACTTGCGCGAGCTCCGGGATGATTTCCGGCAAGTTCGCCGCGACCGCCTTGCGGTTGCGATCGACGAAAGCATCGAGCACGCGCAAAGCAGCCATGGTGGACTGCCAGAACTGAGACTGAAAACCAACAAAGATCGCTCGCAACGCCGGGCGAACCGCGAACTCGCTCAACTTGGGCGCGATGGCCGCCACCGCCGCGTCGCCAGCCGCGCGCACATTGCTAGACTTGTTATCACCCGCGAGCGTGATCGCAACCTCGAGCAAATCAATCAAATACGGTTCCTCCGCGAACGAAGCCGCGTTCGCAATCTCCGTAATCTTTTCCGCCGCCGCCTTGCGCGCGTCCTCGTCCTTCTTCTTCGCCGCCTCCGTCTTGATCCCTTCGACGTCAGCCGGCGTCACCTTCGCCGCCGCGGGCACGTTGCACTTGCTCGGCGCCATTATTTACTTTTTGTCTGCGCAGGTCACGATCGCGCGCGTCCGCGGTTCACCGTCAGTCTTCCTTCTCCCGCGTCCCGTCCCCGCGCGCGCGAAGGGCTTTATGGATAGGCTTGCAGCCGCCACCGCCATCGGCGCGCTTTCGCGACCGTCTCTCCTCCCCCCATCGCCTCCATTCGCCGCGCGCGCGCGCGCGCGCCGTCGACCAATTTTACACCATCGATCGCGCGCGCCCGCGCGTCCCGATCGAACGCCCGCCGCGTCGCGCGCGTCGTTCGCGATCGCCCTCGCGCCGCCGCGCCGCGCGCCATCGCGCCTAATCATCCCTCGCGTCGCGCGTACCGTCTCCCGTGCGCGGGCGTGCGTGCGTTCGAGCGTCGAGTCGCTGGAACGTATTTATTTCGTCGTGTGTGTGCGCTGCGCGTCGTGCGTGACGGTCGCAGGCGAGGGAACGCGCGTGAGAGTGCCGCGCGGCGCGTCGCGGGCGCGCGCGCGTTTTCGCGATGCATCACGACGTGTGCGCATACAGTGAGACATCTATTACGATGCGAAGACGTCGAAAAACGCGCACATCGCGTTTCGAGCGCGCTTAATGCGATCGCCGCGACGCGCGCGGAGGCGCGTCGCGTCGGCGTCGCGCGCGGCGACGACCAACGACCGCGTCACAGATCGACGACGATGATCGCGGCGTTCGCGCGACGCGCGCGTCGGGATGCGTGCGGCGCGATGCGGCGCGCGCTCGCGAACACCGCGATGAGGGCGTCGGCGAGCGCGAGCGCGTCCACGAGCGCGACGACGACGACGACGACGACGACGACGACGAACGTGCAACAGTTTAGGGTGTATCGCTGGGATCCCGATTCGGGGGACGAACCGAAGTATAAAACCTACGACGTCGACACGAACGATTGCGGACCGATGATGCTGGACGTGCTGTTTAAGATCAAGGACGAACAGGATCAGACGCTGAGCTTTCGACGATCGTGCAGAGAGGGGATCTGCGGGTCGTGCGCGATGAACATTAACGGGCAAAACGGATTGGCGTGCCTGACCAAGGTGGAGAAGACGGAGAAGGGGGCGCAGACGATCGCGCCTCTGCCGCACATGTTCGTGGTGAGAGATTTGGTGGTGGATATGGCGAACTTTTACGCGCAGTATAAGTCGATTGAACCGTTTTTGAAGACGAAGAGCGACGCGCCGGCGAACGGCGCCGAGCGCTTGCAAACCAAGGAAGATCGAGCCAAGCTCGACGGGTTGTACGAGTGCATCTTGTGCGCGTGCTGCTCGACGTCTTGTCCGTCGTATTGGTGGAACAGCGACAAGTATCTCGGACCCGCGGTGCTGCTTCAGGCGTACCGATGGATCATCGACTCGCGCGACGAGTTCACCGAGGAGCGGTTGGCCAACGTCAACGACGCGTTCAAGTTGTACCGATGTCACACGATCATGAACTGCAGCAAGGTGTGCCCGAAAGGCTTGAATCCAGCGCTTAAGATTGCGAAAATTAAGCAAATGGTGGCGTGAGGACGCATTAACGACGCGAGACGCCGCGAGCGCGCGCGGCGCTTTCATTTAAACTTTAGTACGTGTTTCAATTTTCAAGCGCTTCGACGCCGATCATCACAGCTTCTTCGACCGCCAGTTGACGAGCTCGTCGACATCATCGCCGCTATCATCGCTATCGCTATCGCTACGCGTCGCCGTCCCGACCGTCGGCCGCGCCGTCTTCGCCCCTCCCGCGGCTTCGCGCTTGCGTCGCTTCGCCTCCGCCGCGGCTTCCCTCAACCGATCCACCCGATCGAAGCACTCCACCTGCTCCGCGATTTCGCCTCGCGTCCGCGACACCGCCTCGGCCTCGGCCCGCTCCATCGCCGCCCGCTCCTCCGCGTCCTCGCGTTCGCGCTTCTCCCGCGCCGCCGCCGCCGCCGACGCCGCCGTCGACGCCGCCTCCCTCGACGCCTCGCTCCCTCGACCTCCTCCCGCGCCCCGCGCGGGCGCGCGCGTCGCCGACGCGACCGCCGTCGTCCCTCCCGTCGCGCGTCCCGTCGTCGCCGCGCGTCCCGTCGTCGCCGTCGCCTTCACCGCGCCGTCGAAGAAATCGCTCGGCAGCGCGTTCGACGTCCCCATCGCGCGCGCGTCGCTCGCGGCGCGCGCGGTCGCCGCGTCGCGACGCGCGCGCGCACGCGCGT
>Ga0181596_10003071_pt1 | contig 15726 bp, 15 predicted proteins | sample 041ome_6_FD_148655 | JGI IMG/M metagenome (GOLD analysis project Ga0181596, IMG submission 148655) | Coastal salt marsh microbial communities from the Groves Creek Marsh, Skidaway Island, Georgia - 041402US metaG (spades assembly) | ecosystem: Environmental > Aquatic > Marine > Intertidal zone... | reverse complement strand
TGCAAATTATAAAAAATAATTTTTAGAAATTTTGCAGTCTTGATTTAATTATCTCATCAGCCTGGGACATAATATTATTTATTAAGTCCTGGACTGTTGGGATGTCATTAACAAGCCCAGCCACCATTCCACAAGACCAAGCGCCTGCTTCCATGGTTCCTTCATGCATAATTTTTGGATAAACACCGGCAACTTCATCAAGAATGTCTTCAAACTTGAGATCATCGCCTAATCTTTTTTCTTTTTCCATCAGTCTTTCTACAGCTTCATTATTAAGAACTCTTTCTGTATTTGTTAATGATCTCATAATCAATCGAGTATCAAGTTCTGTTGCATTAACAATAGCTTCTTTAACATTTTGATGAACTGGAGCATCTTGTGTCGCTATAAATCTTGTTCCCATATTCATTCCTTCTGCTCCAAGTGCCATCGCAGCAACTAAACTTCTGCCGTCAGCCATTCCACCTGATGCCACGAACGGGATTTCTAATTCTTCGGCAGCTCTAGGCAATAAAATAAAGTTAGGAATATCATCCTCGCCTGGGTGACCGCCACATTCAAAACCATCAACCGATACAGCATCACAACCAATGGACTGAGCTTTAATAGAGTGTCTTACTGAAGTGCACTTATGAATAACTTTTATACCAGCTTCCTTGAGAGCAGGTAAATATTCTGCAGGGTTTCTTCCAGCAGTTTCAACAACTGGGACTCCTGCATCGATTATTTCTTTGATTAATCCAGGATAATCCGGGGGTGTCAGAGAGGGTAGAAAAGTTAAATTTACTGCAAAAGGCTTATCTGTCATCTCTTTACATCTTGCAATTTCATTTGCTAATTTTTCAGGCGTACCTTGAGTTAAACCAGTAATAGTTCCCAGCCCACCTGCATTAGAAACAGCTGCAGCAAGTTCAGCAAATCCTACATGATGCATGCCACCCTGAATAATCGGATGCTCAATACCAAATAGTTCTGTTATTTTAGTTTTCATTATTCTCTCCTTTATTTTGATCAGCCAAACTTTGATAAAATTCTTCAAATTGTTTTTGCAATCTTTGCATTCCAGATATCCATCTATCTCTATCGTTGCCTTTTCTTTGAACATATTCACCAACTTCTTTATGAGGCAATACTAAGAATCTTTCATTTTCAATGGCATCCAAAACATCTTTAGCGACTACATCGGGTTCAAGCATTCCATCCACTCCAGCAACTCCAGCACCTTGAGCAGTCATTGCGGTTCTTACTGCTTGTGGGCAAAGACATGAAACGCCAATTCCTTTATGACCATATGTAATTTTTACCCATTCAGCAAAACTTACAGCCGCTGATTTAGTAACAGCGTATTGAGCAGCACCTATTTGAGATAAGAGGCCTGCAGCTGATGCTGTATTCATTAAATAACCTTCACCCCTTTCAAGCATTTGGGGCAATACATGCCTTGCAGCATGAACATGAGACATTACATTAACTCCCCAAGTATTATTCCATTCTTCAGATGTAGTTTCTAAGAGCATTGGAGTTCCGCCAATCCCTGCATTCGAACAAAATATGTCTATTCCTCCTGAATATTCATTAGCTTTTTCAATAACATTAATTATGTCTTGTTCATTTGATACATCAGCTGCTATAGCAATACCATTAATTTTTTCTGCGATTTCCTTAGCACCATCTTCATTCATATCTACACAAACAATAGACTGAGCTCCACTAGCATGAAATTCTTCACATAGCGCATATCCAATGCCACTAGCAGCACCAGTAACTACTACTCTTTTATTTTTTATTTCCATATTTTTATCCTAATAATATTTCACACCCAGTTCCATCAAGAAAAGTTTTAACTCTTGACTGATCATTTTCATTAAGCGCATCAAACTCCTCTTTAATCCACTTTAAACATTTAGCTTGATAAGGAAAGGCTTTTTGTTTCCACACAGACCCATCAATTTCGGTCTCCCACGTTTCCTCACCCTTCATAATTGCATTTGCATTTGCAAGCAAAGCTGGAACATACATCCTGCCAAACTCTTTCATGATTTCTTTTAAAGAATCAGGGCTTTCTTCAAGAGGAATCCAGTTGCTATTGTCAACATCATGACCAGACAAGTCAGCCATTACATCTTGCCAAGAAACAAGTCTTAATGCATTATCGTAGGCAATTTTTCTTGATGTAGGTTCAAACCCAATGAGCTGAGTTAATTGCCCATAGATAGCAAAATCAGCAGAAGAAGGCTTTTCACCAAAAAGAAATTTACTAATAGATAAGTGATCATCCATCAATTTTAGGAATCTTTTATAACTAGCATCGATTAAACCAGCTGTTGTATCATTTGAGCCTACAACCCATAACCTTCCAGTCTGTCTATCATGAACATATTTTTTTGCATCCTTTAGTATTTCATCAGGCAAATTCACAGCAAGATCACTCAATGGAAGGATGGTTGATGCATTATCAGCATCTTCATCAAAATACCATCTGTAATGGAACATATATTTAGTAACCCATTCATCTCCAAAATCTTCTAATAAATAATTTATGAAAGATAAAGCAGGGTCCTCAGGTAATAATTTTCTATCTGGATACTCGTTTTCAAATCTTCTAATGATTGGGGTGGTATCAGTAGTTGCTTTTAATTTACCACTTTCATCTTCTAAAAGCAGAGTAGGAAGTAAAACAGGTTTTGGTGGCTCTATTCCTTCTAGCCTGCTTAATCTTCCTGGAACATCTCCCATGAAAACTTCATAGGAAATATGGCGATACCTCAAAATAGAAATCATTTTCTGTGTGTAAGGTGAGGCAGGGACCCCAAAAACTTTTATTTTTTCTTTCACTATTTCTCCTATTTTTATTTGAATAATCTATTAGTTAGACCAATAAATATATTCGTCACCTTCTTCGTATTCTTTTCCATCATATTTATCTATCATTATTGGAGCATCATATGATGAAGGGAATAAAGGATTTTTTTGTTCTGAATTAAACTCAACCAAAAGCTCTTCAATTTGTTTTACTACATCCGGATAACTATCAACTAGATTATTTTTTTCTGTTGGGTCCGCTGAAGTATCAAACAACCATCGAAAATTTTCATTTTTACTAATTATATATTTCCAGTTTTCATGAAGAACTGCTTGATGATTTCCAGATCGCCAAAAAAGTGTCTTGTGAGGCTTAGAAGAGCTATTATTATTTATGAAGGGTAGTAAATCTACACCATCTATTTTATTAGATAATTCAATACCCGCAGCCTTTGCAATAGTAGGAAAAATATCAAAATGATGAACAGCATTATCTGATTTTTTTCCAGGGTTGATTTCATCAGGCCAGCTAACAATATAAGGAACTCTTATCCCTCCTTCAAAGAAGCTTATCTTCCATCCTCTATAGGGTTTATTAATATCCTCTAATTCAATGTAATTAGCCCCGCCATTATCGCTTGTAAATATGATTAAAGTCTTACCATATATATCTAATTCTTTGAGCTTTTCAATAATCTTTCCAACACTTCTATCTAAAGCATTTATCATTCCTGAGTAAACTTGAAGATTATGACCGTGCATATGACTCATTTGTTCATAATCGCTTCTTAGTGCCTGCAGTGGATTATGAATTGCCCAATGACTGAGATATAAAAAGAAAGGTCTATTTCTATTATTTTCAATTACTTTTAATGCTTCATCAGTATAGTAATCTGTAACATATTTATCAGGCGCAAATATCTCACCTTCATTAAAAGTTGCGGAATATTGACCATTACTCCATACCATTTTATCTATTCTTGTATCAAACTTTGCGTTTACAACATCAGGATGATTCTCAGGCAAATAGAGGGGCCCAACTAAACCTAGAGAGTCTTGAAAGCCTTGATTCAGTGGATCCATGCCATAAGCATGACCAAGGTGCCATTTTCCAATATGAGCTGTGTAATATCCAGCATCTTTTAAAACTTCTGCTATGGTTGTTTGTTCTGTTGGCATTCCCTGTTCCATAAAAGGTGGCATTTTTGAAACCACCTCTCGGTCAATTCTTTGTTTCAATTCAAAATTATCTTCTTCGGCAAGCCAGCCCAGAACTGTTCTGCCTAAAGAAGGTATTGGAGTAAATTCATAGCCAAATCTAGTTGGGTATTTCCCAGTCATTATCGATGCTCTAGATGGAGCACAAGTTGCATTAGCGGCATAACCTCTAGTAAATAGAATTCCACTTTTTGCTAATGCATCAATATTTTTAGTTTGAAGGGTTCCATCAGCTGCTCCACCATTATGAATAGATATATCGTTATAGCCCATATCATCGGCCAGGATTAAAATTATATTTGGTCTATTATCATCAACTGGTGTATCTGGACCCTTAGACCAAGTGGTTGGAATATTTTCTTGAACTGTAACATTTGATATTTTGGGTATAGCCCATACAAGAATATTTACTTTATATTCCCAGGCAACAAAACCAGAAACTATTAATACCACTAAAGAAAGCATGAGCTTTTTAGCCATCACTTAGCTCCACAATGATTCCTTCATTTGGATTAATATCTCCACCTACAAATTTCTCATACATAGATATAAAATCTTCAAGGCCAATAATTTTTTTCACTTGCATCCAATCAGTGCTTTGATTAGATCTAGTTTTCATAAATTCATTTATCTTTTGGTTATAGCCTTCATAACCCCAATCTTTTACCCGTTTTTGAATATGAGCTGGAGCAAAAAAGAATTCTGTTCTTTCTCTAAGCATGGCCTGACCCAGAGCATCTTCAGCAGTAACCTCATTATCCCAATGAGTCATCCCAACTGTTAGGCATTTAAGCATTTTGTCACCAAGTGACCCATGAAGAGTGCCCAGAATCTCGCGGCTTCCCGCCATATCAATCATTACAGACTTAAGATTAAAATTTATATCTAATAGACAATCATATGTAATCACTTCATCATAACAATCTAAGTTTTTAACAAAATCTAGATTCTTGTTAGAAGTAAGGCCTAATATTGATGGAGCACCAGAAGCTTCTTGAAGCCCCTGAGCAACACCAATCGCAGTCTTACTTGATGCACTAACTATAATAATTTGATCAGCACCGAAATAGCCCCCATCTTTCAATGCATCACATATACAAAAAGATGTTATGTGCAATGGAAATAATAATGATCTAATGTCATCTAATGAGTTATCGTAATTAACTTCCCCAGACAATCTTAAATAGTTGTTATATGTCGCTGGTAGATCTATACGATGTTCTTTGCCATCTACAAATCCTTGATTTGTAACTTTGATAGGCTTTAAATTTAAGATATCGCCTGGAGGAAAATATCCAAATAATCTTTCTCCAACATTTAATTCCTCTACATTTGATTTAATAATTTTTGCAAATCCCCATACTGGTATGCAGCCCCATTCATTATTAGCATCTTCAGTTGTTTTAAAGAATTGCCAATAACCTATCGTGTCTCCTGCTACCCCATACGTTACATTGTTTGAAGTGAAAGCAAAACTTTCTATTGATACTGAAATTTCTTCTTCTTGAATATCAGAGTTTTTTGTTTCAACGATTCTGGTTTTTGAAAGATCACTCTTTAATGTTTGTAATTGCCTCAAAATTTATATTCCTCAACCTCTATATTAAGCTGTCCAGCAAGTCCTGCCACTCTGTGTTTGTTGCTTTCTAGATAGTCAGGATCTGTAATCATTTTGAGCATTGCTTTTTTACTAGGATATTTAGCAATAAACGTTTTATCCCAAAGCTCTTCCACTTCTCCAAGCATTAGGCGATTTATAGATCCGCCAAAAGATACTTTGCCACCGACTTTTTTCAAATGTTCAATAACCTCTTCACTATATATGGCATATGCTTGCTCGCCAGTTAGGTCAGTATCTCGACCGTCCTCGTATTCAGCTTTTTCTTTAAACTTCAAAAGATTAATCATGGCGATAGGTTTTTCATTGTCACCTTCAAGAAATCCCTCCATTTGTTCTTTGGTAGGATGAACGCTATTTTTATATTTCATTTTATTCTCCTAAGGTTATAGCTTTTTGAAATGCTGGTCGTGCTTCAATTCGGGCTACATAATTTTTAATGTGCTCCATTTCGTCAGGAACACATCCTAATCTATTAGCCATAAAACATGAGTGGCCAAGCATTAGATCAGCAGCGGAAAAATTACCAACTAAGTAATCTTTATCTGCAAGGTTTTCATTAACTGGCCCAAGAGATTTAGTTATTAGGTTTTGTGCTTGCTTTAAAACATTCTCATCTCTTCTATCCGGCGGTAAAAGAATTGTTTGAACTACGACCTGATTCATTGGAGGCATGACCATGCCCTCACAGTAATGAAACCATTGCAGATAATATGGAAACTCTTCAGAATCTGAATTCGGTTTAAGTCCACCATCTTTATGACGCTCAAGGATATATTGAATGATGGCTCCAGATTCAAATATAGAAATATCACCATCCTCAAGAACTGGCACTCTGCCCAGTGCATGTCTAGATCTATGTTCCGGTGATTTCAAACCTTCTTTTGTAAAAGGCATGATATTTACATCATAATCTAGCCCTAATTCTTCTAGTAGCCAAACCACTCTTCCAGCCCTAGTACCTGGTGTAAAATGAACTTTTAACATAGTATTCTCCTTGTTTCTATTAAATCACTCTTCTATAAAATTAATTGATACATTAGATAGTAACTGTCCTTTTCTTCATTGAACGAAATGACCACCACCGATAAATTTTATGGAAAAATGTTTCACCCATTGATATAGCTTTTTGAAATGCAGGTCTTGCTTCAATGCGAGCTACATAATTTTTAATGTTCTCCATTTCATCAGGAACACATCCTAATCTGTTAGCCATAAAACATGAGTGACCAAGCATTAGATCAGCAGCAGAAAAATCACCAATCAAATAATCTTTGCCCTCAAGATTCTTGTTTACAGGCCCTAATGATTTAGTTAATAGATTTTTAGCTTGTTTTAAGACATTTTCATCTCTTCTATTGGATGATAATAGAATAGCTTGAACTACAATTTGATTCATAGGAGGCATAACCATTCCCTCACAGTAATGAAACCATTGCAGATAATATGGAAACTCTTTAGAGCTTACATCAGGCTTTAAACCTCCGTCTTTATGTCGTTCAAGAATATATTGAATGATGGCACCAGATTCAAATATTGATATATCACCATCTTCTAGAACTGGAACCCTTCCAAGAGCATGACGCGTCCTATGTTCTGGTGACTTAAGACCTTTTTTGGTAAAAGGCATGATATTAATATCATAATCTAGACCTAGCTCTTCAAGAAGCCAAACTACTCTTCCTGCTCGAGTACCTGCTGTAAAGTGAATTTTTAACATAAGATTGCTTCTTATTTTTTTACCATTTTTTGTGCGTTTTTTATAAATTCCTTTTCGTCTTCTTCATTTTTTAAAATACTTTCTCTATCTACTGGAACTTTAGTTCCCTTAATCATCCCTGGCTGCTCATACATTCTATTTTTCCAATCTTCTAGATGGACTAGTCCATCAATTGATACACCTGACCAATTATGGGTTCTAACCCAGCACCAATTAGCAATGTCTGCAATCGAATATTCTCCTGCTAGCCATTCATTGCTAGCTAGATGAGTATCTAAAACTTCAAAAAGACGCCTTGATTCATTTTGATATCTATCTATAGCTGGCTGAATTTTTTCAGGAAAGTACCTAAAAAAAACATTTGCTTGGCCCATCATGGGACCGATACCACCCATTTGGAACATAAGCCATTCAGTTACTTTTGCTCTTCCTTTATCATCATTTGGGATAAGCTTGCCTGCCTTTTCTGCAAGATAAAGCATTATTGCACCAGACTCGAAGATCGAAAGGTCATCATTATCAGTATCAACAATAGCTGGAATTCTGCCATTAGGACTAATTTTTAAAAATTCAGGTTTTTTTTGCTCACCTTCAGCAAGGTTTACTGAATGCACTTCGTAGGGCATTTCTAATGCCTCCAATAAGCATGAGACTTTATGTCCGTTAGGTGTTGAGGCTGTATATAAATGAATCATAAAAAATTACCCTTTAATAAAATCAATTAATATCTTAGATAGTGGTTCTGCTTTAGTCCATTGAAAAAAATGACCTCCACCAATATGAGGAGCACTTTTTGCATTTGGAGCCATTCTCAGAACATCTCTCTCAGCACCATTTGTCACAGGATCATTGCCTGCAAAAACAGCTAAAAAAGGTTTTTCGGAAGTTTTAAAAAACTCTCTTGCTTTTCTCTGAGCATCTAAAGACTGATCAGGTATCATTGGAACTTGACTAGGCATTGCTCTAGGACCCATTTTATATGATGGATTGGGGAAGGGTGCTTCATAAGCTTTCATCAAATCAGTATAGAACGGTGATATTTTTTCTAGTCCTATTTTTTGTAACAGAATATGAATATAGGCTTTGACCGGAGATTTCCTAAACTGACTCTCCATTTGAAAGGAGTTAATTAAACCAATTGGAAGATTTTTTGAATCCCAGGTAAATTTCTGCCAGTACATAAATTTTGTCGCCATATGCTTGTTTTTATCCATTTTGCTAACTTCTTTAGTCATTCCAAAGAAACTTATTTTTTTATTCGATGCCCTAAACTCATTTACTTCATCTATAACTTCTTGAGGAGCATTAGGGTTATACGGAAGACCCGTATTACCCATAGCGATTTTTATAAATCTATCTGGATCTGCAGCCACCATTCTCAAACCAATTAATCCACCCCAATCTTGTCCAAAAAAAGTTAAATTTTGAAAATCATTTTTCTTTAACCACTCTCCCATCCAATCAACTTGATTTTGATAAGAATAGTCTTCTCTGGCAGCTGGCTTATCTGACTTACCGTAACCAACTAAGTCAGGAGCTATAACTCTTATTCCTGCTTCGGTTAGAAATGGAATCATTCTGGCATAAAGATAGCTCCATACCGGTTGGCCATGCATAGCAAGCAAAATGGGACCATCTTTAGGGCCTTCATCAATATGATGAACTCTTACGATAGTTCCATCTTTAGTTTCTATATTTGTATAAACCGGCTCAAAAGGATAATTTTTGATATCCTCAAAGCATGAATCGGGTGTTCTTAGTACTTTCATTTATTTTTTTCTACTCCCCACTAGATTAAAAAGTCTAATATAAAAATTATAGACTTCATATAACAAAAATAAGCTTATGTATTGATTATATTTAATCACCCGTAGTATATTGTGCTCATATTTAAACAATGGGATTAAATTACAATGCTTGATTGGGGAAATCTAGAATACTTTATCTCGTGTGCAAACCATGGCACTTTGAGTGGTTGTGCTAAAGAAATGGGTGTCAATCATTCCACCGTCTCTAGGAAAATTGAAAAACTTGAAAAAGAATTAGCCATCAAATTATTTGAAAGAAGAAATTCAGGGTATGCATTAACAGTCCACGGTAAAGATTTATACAAAGAGGTTCAAAAGATTGATTTTAAAATCTCAGCTCTAAAAGAAAGGTTTATACCTAATCCTGATTTAATGGATGGCAAATTGGTTATCTATAAACAAGGTGAGGGGGGTAAAAATATGACTAATATTATTACCAAACTTAGAAAAAATTTCCCTAACTTAAATATCCATATAATGAATCATTCTGACTCCAGTGAACTTACTACAGAAATGTATGATATTGGATTCATTGGAACTACCAGCCCGCCAGAAGACTCAATAGCAACTTTACTTGGTGAATTAAATATGCATGTGTATGGCAGCAAAGAATATTTAAAAAAAGTTAAAAATGTGGATGATTTTGAATGGGTTACTTATAAAAGAAAAGATCAAGCAGATACAAATTTTGTAGTAAATGCTTTTTTTCAAAATCCAAATATAATAATTTCTTCAAATTCATACCAAGATGCTCATGCTTTTGTATCCTCGGGTAACGGTGTTACCTTCCTAACAGATTTAGATGGTGACAATGACCCTAGATTAGTGCCGTTTAATAAAGAAGAATATTCATTCAAAATTGGATTCTATCTTATTCAACACGAACTCTCTCGATCTAACCCTATTGTTCGAGCTGTAAAACAAACTATTTTAGAAAATATAGAAGAGCTACTTCAGGGTACGAACTTTGTAACAGCCAGCAATCTAAAAAAGAACTAATTTTTTATATTAAATGTACTGTTGGATAATTCTCATACTCTGATAGTATACAAACAGGTTTATAGATAATTTTATGTTATCTTTTAATATTTAATCATTAATGTCTATAAGGGGGACTTTTATAATGAAAAACTTATTTAATCTTATGTTATTTTTTGGTGTGCTTGTAACACCTTTTAGCATAACCGCTCAAGATTCAGAAGGAATTGAAGAGGTCATAGTATCTGCTACAAAAAAGGATGCTAGCGCTCAAGATGTGCCAATTTCACTTGATGTTCTTACATCAGATCAAATTGATAGTTTAAACATTGATACTATGAGAGATGTTGCAGCAAGAATTCCTTCTTTAAGCACAAATTATAATACTGATCCGTTTCAGTCCTCAATGAGAATTAGAGGTGTTGGTTCAAGTCAATCAGATACTTCATTGGAGGCTGGCGTTGCTATTATTGTTGATGGTGTATATCTAAATAGAACAGGTTTGGGTTTAAACGATCTTACAGATATTGCTAGAGTAGAGGTTCTTCAAGGTCCTCAGGGGACTTTATATGGTAAAAATGCTAATGCTGGTGTAGTTAACATTGTTACTAAGACCCCAGTTATTGGTGATGATGAAGGATTTATAGAAATAGAATCTGGTGATTACAATCAAGAAAGAATAACTGGAGGTATTTCAAAAACCCTAAGTGATAATTCGGCAATGAGATTTTCATTTAATAAGAATGAAGCTGATGGTTGGATGAAGAATGTAGCCGATAATTCAACAGCAAATAATGAAGACGATTTGACTATGTCTCTTAAGTTGTACTTTAACCCAAGTGATACTCGCTCTGTTGTTTTCACCCATACAGATACATCTAAAAACGGTAACTGTTGCGCAGCTGATTCTCAGCCTAATAATCCTGTATTGTTAGCTGGAGCATCGGTAACTGGAAAAACGCTTCAGAATAATGATACAACTGACTTTATTTTTTCAGCCACCGATAGGCCTCAGTTTGACTTAGATTCATCATTAACAAGTATAAAAATAGATGATGATTTAGAAAAAGGAACGCTTACAACAATTATTTCAAGAAATAAATATGACTTATATAAAGGAGTAGATGCTGACTTTAGCTCTATTGATATGGGTAATTCTGACAGAAATATTGGAGGAAGCTCATTATCAACAGAAATTAGATTTGCTTCAGACATGATTGGTAACTGGGAATATTTAGTAGGCTTGTTTCATTATACTAGTGACCTTTATGAAAGAGGCGATAAAACTGTTTCCATAGGTGCTGATTGGGATCCAACTATGGCTGCTGTAATGGCAGGACTAAATGCAAACATTGCTCAATTAACACAAGCTGTTCAGGCTGGATTAGCTCCTCAATCACAACTCGATGCATTGGTAGCCCAAGCTCAGTCTACTGGAGGACTAGTTGCTTTTGTTAATAGTGGTGATCGAATTGAAAACGATATGAAATGGGATGATTCTTTATTGGCTATTTTTGGATCTGCAACTAATCATATTAGTGACACCTTAAGATTAACCATTGGCCTTAGAGTTAGTGATGAGACTAAAGAAGCTGATCTGTATGCTGGGACTATATTAGAGGGCACAATGACTCTAAGTCCAGCCATAGCAGCGGCACTTGGAAACCCCGCACTAGCTGGCGCTACAATTCCTAGACAAAATGTTGCAGCAGCATGGCCTTTAAACGCATTTATGAATCCGGTAGATGACGAGTTCAAAAGAGAAAAGAATTCAACAACATATTCTATTAGTCTTCAAAAAGATCTCGCTGATGATGTTATGGTTTATACCTCATATGCAACAGGGTTTAAATCAGGTGGATTTAATTCTACCGGCGGTGACGATAGTTACCCAAGAGAATATAAAGATGAGGAATCAAGCAATTTCGAAGTAGGTATTAAATCAAGAATTAATGAGGGCAAAACCCAATTTAATGCAACAGTGTTTAATATGGAAACTGATAATCTTCAGGGTGTTTTACAGGTTCCAAGCGGAACTGGTACGGCTGTTTATAATTCTACAATACCTGCAAAAAGACTTGGTCTTGATCTGAATGTTATTCATAAATTTTCACAAAGCTTGGTTATGAATCTTGGTTACATGAAATTAGATGATGACGATGCAGACATATCAACCAATGCCGCTGTTAGATTAACTCCTAAGATGGCATACAATGTTGGCCTTTCTCATTTCATGTCTTTAGGCAACGGACAAGTTCATACACGTATTGATTATTCTTATGATGATGAGATGGAAGTTACCTCTAACTATTCAACATCACCTGCATTAGCAACTTTGCCTGCTTCATATAAAGAGAAAAGAGATAGAGAAAATCTTAATGCAAAGATTGCTTGGTCTAATGATCAGTGGGAGGTCGCTTATTGGATTAAAAATGGTACTGATCAGCTATTTGAGAGATTAGTAACATCGCCAAGTCCTTTAGCCGGCGGTAACTTTGCTGTATTTATGATGAAACCAAAAACTCAAGGTTTTAGCGTAAAATATAATTTCTAAATTTCAGAAAATAAAAAAGGGAGCTCATGCTCCCTTTTTTATTTGGTTATCTAGAATTTAACCAGATAATGATCTTATGGTAAGTTTTGCCAACTGCGACATATGAACCTCATCTGGACCATCTGCAATTCGACAAAATCTGCTTGTAGTAAATATATGGGCTAACGGAGTATCCTGAGATACACCCATACCTCCAAATATCTGTATTGCTCTGCTAGAGACATCTTCACACATTTTTGGTGCAACTATTTTTAACATTGAGATGTAATCTCTTGCAGCATCAATTCCATATTTATCCATTTTTTCAGCAGCAGATAGAACAAGTAATCGACATTGCTCTATATCGCACCGACTTCTTGCTATTTCATGTTGAACACTAGTTTTCTTAATAAGAGCCTCACCAAAAGCAACTCTATTTTGTGCCCGTTCACACATGAGCTCTAAAGATCTTTGGGCCATACCAACAAACATCATTGCATATTGAAACCTTCCTGGACCAAGTCTGCCCTGAGCTATTTCAAATCCTCTTCCTTCACCCAATATCAGATTGGATACTGGAACGCGCACATTTTTAAAAACAACATCACCTTCACCACCTGGAGAGTGATATTCGCCAAGAGATCTCAATGCTCTAGTAATTGAAAAGCCTTCAGCGTCAGTAGGCACGATAATTGTTGAGTGTTGTGTATGGCGAGGGTTGTCAGGATTTGATTTTCCCATGACAAGCATAAACTTACACTTTGGTGAAATGACACCGGTTGTCCACCATTTTTTTCCATTAAGAACATACTCATCACCATCACGTCTAATCTCAAGTTCCATATTTGTTGCATCTGATGAAGCAACATCTGGTTCAGTCATTGCGTATGCTGATCGAATTTCACCAGCTAATAGTGGCTCAAGCCATTCTTTTTGTTGTTCAGGAGTTCCATATTTTGCCAAAACCTCCATATTACCTCTATCCGGAGCATTGCAATTAAATATTTGCTGTGCCCATGCAGACTTAGACATTGTTTCAAAAAGGCCTGCAATCTCTAAATTTGATAAGCCAGGACTCCACGGAGCATATTCCTTTGGTAAAAATAGATTCCATAGTTCTTGTTTTTTTGCTTCTTTTTTTAGATCTTCATACCAATCAGGGTATTGCCAGAGATTATCTTGATTGCTTGTAAATTCATCGTAGTCTCTTTCACGAGGATAGATATGCTCCTCCATAAATACTTCAAGTCTTTCATTTATTTCTTTTGCTTTATCGCTTACTTCAAATCCCATAATTTTTCTTTTTAGTTAATTCTTAAAAAGTTTATAGCTATATTAATAACAATGGTATATTTAATTTTTATCAAGACCCTTTTAAAAAATACGAACATAAAATTATTATGCACATCACTCTAAATAACTATCAGAGTATACATAGAAGAATTAGAAGATAATAAGGAGACTAAGATGAATAAAAATATTGCAGTCATCGGTGCATCTGGAGCAATTGGAAATGCATTTGTAGAACATTACTCTAATGATCAATCAGTTAATACTGTTTATGCATTTTCAAGAAATAAACAAAGTTATGAAAATAAAAAAATTCAAAGTTATGAATTAGAGATTGAAAATCAAAATAGCATTCAAGATGCAGCAGATAAAATCAAAGAAAACCGTCTAAATCATATTATTGTTGCTACAGGGATTTTGCACTCTGAAAGCTTTGGCCCTGAAAAAAGTATTAAAGATATTAATCATGACAGTATGACTAAAGTTATGAGTATTAATACGATTGGTCCTTCATTAGTTGGGAGATACTTCATACCATTACTAACAAAAGACACTAAGTCTGTCTTGGCTTTTTTAAGTGCAAGGGTAGGGAGTATTTCAGACAATAAATTGGGTGGCTGGTACTCTTATAGAGCAAGCAAAACAGCACTTAATCAGATAATAAAAAATTTTAGTATTGAATTAAAAAGAACAAACCCAAATGCAATTGTTTTAGGACTTCAGCCTGGAACAGTTGATAGCAATCTTAGCGAGCCATTTAAGAAAAATGTAGCTAAAGGTAAGTTATTCACCCCAGAACAGAGCAGGGAGCTGCTTTCAAATGTAATTGAAAATGCAACTACAAATGATTCAGGAAACTTATTAGCCTATGATGGAGAAACTATTTCTCCATAAAATCTAATTGGAAAGTATGCAAAGATACCTTCTTGCTGTTACCTCATTATTTTTATCATATTGAGCTATAAAAGCCGCTCTTGCCCTAATATCAGAATCAGTTCTTTCGTTTTGATTCCACTCCCAAAATTTTTCTTGCTCAGCTCTGCTTGGATGAATAACGTGCGTACTTAGTCTAAATATTTCATCTTCAGGGCCATTATTTTGATCATCAGGCAAGTATTGAATTGAAGGAACAATACTTACATTGAACCCTCTGTCTTCGTAGTATGCTTGATGCATTTTAGTAGCCTTAATCCAGCCCTCAATCGAACCGCCTTTAATAAGCTTTGAAACATAATAGCTTGCTGGACTGCCTTTACAATCTTCAAGTTTTGGAGAGCTAGATGGCTCGCTTGAGTATAGGCTTAATGAAGCTATGGCTAACATTGTTGTTAGAAAAGATTTCATAATATTTTTTACCTCAATTTCAAATTATTTTTATAATAACTTAAATTTTGTAAAAACATAAAAAAACCCGGTATAAACCGGGTTTTAGTTTTAAGTATCTATTACTTATGCACTAGATTCTTTTACAGCAACATGCCATATGATTAAACCAAATAAAATCTTGTTAACAAAGTCAGCAAGGTTATAGATAAGGTTTAAGTTTAAGGCAGATCCGCCATCACCCATTAGGTAACCAGTAAAGTAACCTACAGGGTAAATAGCCCAACCAAAGATAATAATATACATCATTGTGTTGTATGCTGATTGAACCGCTGGACTTGCAGTATTACATGCAGATTTTCCTTCACCAGCCCATAGCTCATAAATCATGTAGACCCAAGCTAAGCACCCAACAATGAATGCAGGCCAAGCTGCC
>Ga0181596_10003065_pt1 | contig 15751 bp, 13 predicted proteins | sample 041ome_6_FD_148655 | JGI IMG/M metagenome (GOLD analysis project Ga0181596, IMG submission 148655) | Coastal salt marsh microbial communities from the Groves Creek Marsh, Skidaway Island, Georgia - 041402US metaG (spades assembly) | ecosystem: Environmental > Aquatic > Marine > Intertidal zone... | reverse complement strand
CGGCAACCGTTTACGCCGGTCTTGGTCATGTACAGCGCTTTCCCGACTACTGGGAACTGTTCTCCGCAGGGCTCAATGGGCCGGCCGATGCGGACAATGCATTCGATGGCATCAAGCCAGAAAAGACCACTCAACTGGATGTCGGTATTCAGTACAAGAAACAAGCCTTGCAGGCGTGGGCTTCGGCCTATGTCGGACAGGTGCGTGATTACATCCTGTTCGATTACCGCGGCATGAGCACCCAGGCAGACAATATTGATGCGCGCATTATGGGCGGTGAGCTGGGGGCGGCCTACACCTTCGACACTAACTGGAAGGCCGATGCCACGCTGGCTTACGCCTGGGGCAAGAACAGCTCCGATGATGAAGCGCTGCCGCAGATGCCGCCGCTGGAAGCCCGCCTGGGCCTGACCTATCAGCGTGACGACTGGAGCGCGGGGGCGTTGTGGCGTGTGGTCGATGACCAGGGGCGTGTGGCCAACCTACGCGGCAACGTGGTGGGGCAGGACCTGGGTGAAAGTTCCGGCTTTGGCGTGTTCTCGCTTAATGGCGCTTACCGGGTGACTAAACAGGTCAAACTCAGCGCGGGGGTCGACAACCTGCTCGACAAAAACTACGCCGAACACCTGAACCGCGCGGGTAATGCCGGCTTCGGCTTCCCCGCCTACAGCCGCATTGACGAGCCTGGTCGTACCCTGTGGGCCAAGGTCGACGTCGACTTCTAACGGCGGGTCGGCTGAGGTGCTTTAGCCGCGACTCTTGCTAAAGCACCTCTTGCCTCTGCTTCATACCAGCCGCGCATCCAGGCTGTTCTGTGCCAGGCGCTTGGCCTGTTCCTGAGTCATGCCCAGGCTCTCGTGCAAGGCCGCGAAGTTCTCTGTGACATAGCCGCCGAAGTAGGCCGGGTCGTCCGAGTTCACCGTCACCTTCACCCCGCGTTCGAGCATCTGCAGGATGTTGTGCTGGCGCATGTCGTCGAACACGCAGAGCTTGGTATTGGACAGCGGGCAGACGGTCAGCGGGATCTGCTCGTCGATGATGCGTTGCATCAGCCGCTCGTCTTCGATGGCGCGTACGCCATGGTCGATGCGCTCAATTTTCAGCAGGTCCAAGGCTTCCCAGATGTACTCGGGCGGGCCTTCCTCGCCGGCGTGAGCCACGGTCAGGTAGCCCTCGCTGCGTGCCTTGTCGAACACCCGCTGAAACTTGCTCGGCGGATGGCCCAGCTCCGAGCTGTCCAGGCCGACGGCGATAAACGCATCGCGGAATGGCGCAGCTTGCGCCAGGGTGTTGAACGCTTGTTCCTCAGGCAGGTGGCGCAGAAAGCTCAGGATCAAACCGTGGCTGATGCCCAGTTGTTTCTCGCCATCGACCAGCGCCTGCTTGATCCCGCGCAGCACCACCTCGAAGGGAATGCCGCGGTCGGTGTGGGTCTGAGGGTCGAAGAACGGCTCGGTGTGGATGACGTTCTGCTCCTTGCACTTGAGCAGGTAGGCCCAGGTCAGGTCGTAGAAGTCCTGCTCGCTGCGCAGCACATTGGCGCCGGCGTAATAGAGGTCGAGAAACTCCTGCAGGTTGTTGAAGGCGTAAGCGCTGCGCAGCGCCTCGACGTCGTTCCAGGGCAGGGCAATCTTGTTGCGCTCGGCCAGGGCAAACAGCAGCTCGGGCTCCAGCGAGCCTTCCAGGTGCAGGTGCAGTTCGGCTTTGGGCAGGGCGTTGAGCCAGTCGTACATGGTCAGTTCTCGTTATCAGGCGTGGTCGCGACAAAGTTTAACCGCAAGGACAGGATTTCGCCTGCGCGGGTAGCGATCGTAAGGTCGGTGGTAACTGTGGGAGGGGCTTTAGCCGCGAGATTTTGACTTGTCGCGGCTAAAGCCCCTCCCACGAGATCTAGGCGTGATCAGGCTTTTCCCGTCGATACGCATAGGTGTCGGCAAAGCGCGACAGCAGGTACTCGGCGCTGGTCACGCTGGGGTACTTGGGCGGGTTGGCGGCGTCCGAGCAGTTCGGCAGGCAGCTGATTTCGGTGTCCGGGTGCGGCTCGGCGAAGAACGGCATGGAGTAGCGATCAACCCCCAGCGGGCTGATCACCCGGTGCGGCGTCGAGGTGTAACGGTCGTTGCTCCAGCGCGCCAGCATGTCGCCGATATTGACCACAAAGCTGCCGGCAATCGGCGGCGCATCGATCCACTGGCCATCGCGGCTGCGTACCTGCAAGCCACCGGCGTCGTCCTGGTAGAGCAGGGTGATGCAGCCGTAATCGGTGTGTTCGCCGGCGCCTTGCTGCTCAGCGCTGCTGGCGGTGTGGCGCGGCGGGTAGTGGATCATGCGCAGCACGCTGATCGGCTCGCGAAAGCGGGTGTCGAAAAAGTCGCGCTCAATATCCAGGGCCAGGGTCATGGCGCGCAGCAGGGTGTTGGCCAGCGCCTGCATATCGCTGTAGTGCTGCTCCATCAGGGCCGCCCAGCCGGGCAGGTCCGGATGACGGTTGGAGCCGCGCAACGGCTTGTTGGCCAACACCTCCGGGTGGTCGGCGGGCATGTGGAAACCCATGTCGAAGGTTTCCTTCAGGTCGCTCGGTTTGCTCGGGTCCAACTGCTCGGTGGCAACCGCGCCGTAGCCGCGATGGTGCGCGGTCTGGGTGATGTCGATCTTGAGTTTTTCTGCTGCCGGCAGGGCAAAGAAGGTTTTGGCGGCGCTCAGCAACTCGGCAATACGCGCCGGGCTGATCGGGTGCCCGGTGATATAGAAGAAACCCCACTCGCGACAGGCTCGGTCGATGTGCTCGGCCACGGCGGGCCAGGCCGACTCGTCGGCGCTGTAGAGGGGGGCGATGTCGATAATGGGCAAGGTATTCATAAAAGCTCCGGGTGGGGCGGTGCTGCGAGTCTTCTCGTACTAAGGAGCCTGTCGAACTCAACACTGTTCTGCTGCGGAAAATCCGGACTTGGCCTTTTTTGTGGCTTTCCCTCGTTAAATAGCGCGCTATTCGCCTCGGTAAAGCCGCAAGAACTGTCTCAAACCGGGCTTTCCCTCGCGACGAACGGTTGAGCCCGACAGGCTCCAAGCAGCGAAAAAGGGCGCCTCTAGTTATGGGGCGCCCTGTGATGCGGTTCTGCTGATGGCCAGCAGGGACGGCATCCATGTGATTCGTGGGAGGGGCTTTAGCTGCGATAACCGCAAGGCTCGCGGCTAAAGCCCCTCCCACAAGGTTTGGCGAATGCCTTACTTCGGCAGTTCAGCCTTTACGTTTTCCACGTAGTAGTTCATCGACGCCAGTTCGGCGTTGGTCGCGGCGACGCCGGCCGGTATTTTCTCTGCGCCGCTCTGGTCCTTGATCGGCCCGGTGAACGGGTGGAAGGCGCCGCTCTTGATGTCGGCGATGATCTGCTCGGCCTCGGCCTTCACATCAGCCGGTACCAGGTCGCTGATCGGCAGGCGAATGGTGTCTTCCGCCAGGCCGCCCCAGAAGTCCTGGGATTTCCAGTTGCCGTCGATCACCGCCTGGGTGGATTTGACGTAGTGCGGGGCCCAGTCGTTGACGATCGAGGTGAGCACGGCTTTCGGCCCGAAGTGCGCCATGTCCGAGGCGTAGCCCACGGAGTAGACGCCACGGCGCTCGGCGGTCTGGATCGGTGCCGGGCTGTCGGTGTGCTGGAATACCACGTCCACGCCCTGGTCGATCAGCGCGTTGGCCGCGTCGGATTCCTTGCCCGGATCAAACCAGGAGTTGACCCACACCACTTTGATCTCGGTGCCGGGGTTGTACTTGTCCAGCGCCAGTTGGATGGCGTTGATGTCGCGGATCACTTCCGGGATGGGGAAAGAGGCGACATAGCCGATCTTCTTGGTTTTGGTCATTTTCGCTGCGAGGAAGCCGCCGACATAACGGCCTTCATAGGAGCGCGACAGGTAGGTGCCGAGATTCTTGTCCTGCTTGTAACCGGTGGCGTGCTCGAAGGTGACCTTGGGGAACTGCTTGGCGACTTTCAGCGTTGGGTTCATGTAGCCGAAGGAGGTGGTGAAAATCAGGTCATAGCCGCCCTTGGCCATATTGCGGATCACCCGCTCGGCGTCCGCACCTTCCGGCACGTTTTCCACATAGCTGGTCTCAACCTTGTCGCCCAGCTCTTTGATCACTGCCTGACGGCCTTGCTCGTGCTGGTAAGTCCAGCCGTGGTCGCCAATCGGGCCGATGTAGACAAAGCCAACCTTCAACGGATCGGCGGCGGATGCGCCCAGGGTGGCGCTGAAACCAAGGGCGGCGACGAGGGCGCGCAGCAGGGTTTTTTTGCTCTTCTCGAACATGGTCTATGGAACTCCGGTGTCTGTGGATGCGTCGTGGTTAAACAGCTAAGCGATGGATTGCAAAAAGCTGACCAACTGGACAATTAGCGTCTAACTCCGGGCTCACTGCGTATCTGCGCTGTGGTGAGGGTTTGCTGGTGGTGCTGTGCTGGTGCATGGGGTGAAAAGCGTGCTGCGAGATGGTGCGTGCTTGTGTGGTGTGTGTTCGCGGCTAAAGCCCCTCCCACGGGGGGCACATGCGTCTGTGGGAGGGGCTTTGTGGGAGGGGCTTCAGCCGCGACTGGCAATAGCCAGTGTCGAGAAGCTATAACTTCGGCAGCGACAATCATCAGGAGGCAACGGAATGCCCCATTCAAAGCACCTGCGCCGTGGTCGGTTTGCCGAGCCTGGGCGCACCTACCTGTTAACCGCGACGGTCGATCGGCGCGAGCCAGTCTTCGCAGACTTTCGCCTGGGTCGGCTATTGGCGGCCGAGTTAAAAGCCGCCCATGTCGAGGGCCTGGTCGACTCCCTGGCCTGGGTGGTGATGCCCGACCATCTGCACTGGTTGCTGGTGTTGCAGCGCGGTTCGCTTAGCGCCTTGATGCGCCGGGTAAAGGGCCGCAGCGCCAGGCAGATCAACCCCTACATCAGTCACCGTGGGCGGCTGTGGCAGGACGGCTTTCATGATCGGGCGCTACGCAGCGAAGACGATGTGCTGCCGGTGGCGCGCTATATCGTGGCTAACCCGATTCGGGCGGGGTTGGTGCAGCGGGTGGGTGATTACCCATTGTGGGATGCGGTGTGGCTGTAATGACTGTAAAAGCTGTCGCGGCTAAACCCTCCCACGGGGTGCATATGCGTCTGTGGGGGCTTTGTGGGAGGGGCTTCAGCCGCGAACAAGGTAAAAGCGTCAGTGCCCCGGCTGCCAGGGCTTGCCCAGTGACACCGGGGCAAACAGCCGGGTCTTGATCGCATCCCGCGAGAGCAATACCAGCACCAGAATCGTCGCCACATAGGGCAGCATTGCCAGCAGGTTGGAGGGGATCGACAGACCAATGCCTTGTGCCACCAGATGGATGATGCTGGCCAAGCCGAACAGGTAAGCCCCGAGCAGCACACGCAGTACCCGCCAACTGGCGAATACCACCAAGGCCAGGGCGATCCAGCCGCGGCCGGCGGTCATGTTTTCCGCCCACATCGGCGTGTAAGCCAGCGACAGGTAGCCGCCCGCCAGCCCGGCCATGGCCCCGCCGAACAGCACCGCTAGGGTACGAACGCGCAGCACCGGCAGACCCATGGCGCTGGCGGCGTCGGGGTTTTCGCCGACCGCCTGGATGATCAAACCGATGCGGCTTTTTAGCAGCACCCAGGCCACCAGACCGAACAGGGCGAAGGACAGGTACACCAGCACGTCCTGGTCGAACAGCATGCGCCCGATCAACGGGATTTCACTGAGCAGCGGAATGGCAATGGGCTCGAAACCGCTCAGGGGTTTGCCGACCCAGGCCGCGCCAACAAAGGTAGAAAGGCCGACGCCGAAGATGGTCAGTGCCAACCCGGTGGCCACCTGATTGGCGTTAAAACCCAGGGCCACGGCGGCGAACAGCATCGACAGCAGCATGCCGGCGGCCATGGCCAGCAGCACGCCGAGCCACAGGTTGCCGGTGCTCAGGGCGACGATAAAGCCGATCACCGCGCCGAACAGCATCATGCCTTCCTGACCGAGGTTGAGCACACCGCTCTTCTCGCAGATCAGTTCACCCAACGCCACCAGCAGCAGCGGCGTACCGGTGCGCACCATGGCGTAGAAAATATTGCTGAGTAGATCGAGATCCATGTTTGAAACCCCAAGCTGCGCGCTGAGTGCGGCAGGTAAAAATGATGTCGGTTATCTGACTTGTGGGAGGGGCTTTAGCCGCGACTGCTTTACAGCGGTACAGCGTCGCCGCTAAAGCGCCTCCCACGGATTAGTGTTGGCCTTAAACAGCCGCTTGCTTGAGTGCCGTGCGCTGCAACCACTTCAGCTTCAAGCGTGGCCGGTAAAGAATCAGCACATCGCAGGCGAGCAGGAAGAACAGCATCATTCCCTGGAACAGTTGGGTGATGGCTTGCGGCAGGTTCAGGGTCATCTGCGCGTTCTCACCGCCCAGGTACAACAGCGCCATCAGCAGGCTGGCGAAGACGATGCCGAGCGGATTTAGACGGCCGAGAAAGGCCACGGTTATCGCCGCGTAGCCATAACCGGGCGACACCTGTGGCACCAGTTGGCCAATGGGCCCTGCCACTTCGCCAACCCCGGCCAGTCCTGCCAGCCCGCCGCTGACTAGCAGGGCGAACCACACCAGACGTTTTTCGCGAAAGCCGACAAAGCCGGCGGCGCGGCGGTCGAGGCCGAGTACTTTTATCTGGAAGCCAAGAAAGCTTTTCTGCAGCAGCACCCACACCGCCACCAACGCCAGCAGGGCGAAGTACAGGCCGCCATGCAGGCGACCCTCCTCACTCACCAGGGGCAGGCGGCTGGCATCGCCGAACATCGCCGACTCGGGGAAATTGAAGCCGGCCGGGTCCTTCAGTGGGCCATGCACGAAGAACAACAGCAGGTTCAGCGCGATGTAGTTGAGCATGATGCTGGTGAGGATTTCGTTGGCATTGAACTGCGTGCGCAACCAGGCCGTCAGGCCGCCCCAGGCCGCGCCGGCGGCGATGCCGGCGAGGATGACCCAGACCAGCGCCCAGCGACTGTCCCACTCGATGAGCTGAATCGCCATGGCGCTGCCGGCCAGCGCGCCGAGCAGCAACTGGCCTTCGGCGCCGATATTCCAGATACGCGCCTGATACGCCACCGCCAGGCCAAGGGCGCAGAGCAAAATCGGCAGCGCTTTGACCAGCAGTTCGGAGACGCCATACCAGTCGCTCAGCGGCGCAATCAGCAGGGTGTGCAGAGTGTCCAGCGGAGCGTGGCCGAGCAGGCTGAACAGCAACGCGCCGCTGATCAGGGTGAGCGCAGCCGCAAGCAGCGGTGACAGCCAGAGCATGGCGCGTGATTGCTGGCCGCGCGGTTCGAGGGATAACAGCATGTGAGGCTCCGTCAGCTCAGGCCGGCAGCGCTGGCTGCGGCGGGGCGGGTAATAGGGGATGCAGGGGCGAACTCGCCAGCCATCCAGCGGCCGACTTCGACCGGGGAGGTTTGTGCGGTTGCCGCCAGGGCGGAGAGTTGGCCGCTGCACAGCGCGCCGATGCGGTCGCTGATCTGGAACAGCTCGTCGAGGTCTTCGGAAATCACCAGAATCGCCGCGCCTGCATCGCGCAGGGCAATCAGTGCGCGATGAATCGCCGCCGCCGCGCCTACGTCCACGCCCCAGGTGGGGTGCGCGGCCACCAGCAGTTTGGGCTGCTGCAGAATCTCGCGGCCGAGGATAAATTTCTGCAAATTGCCGCCGGACAAGCTGCGCGCTGGCGCATCGGCATCCGGGGTTTTTACCGCGAAACGCTGGATGATCTCATCCGCCAGGGCGCGCACCTTGCTGCGCTGGATCAGCCCCTTGCTCAGCAAACCCTGCTGGAATGCGGTGAGCAGCGCGTTGTCAGCCAGGCTCATGTCCGGCACAGCGCCGTGGCCCAAGCGCTCGGCCGGAACAAAGGCCAGGCCGAGCGTGCGCCGGGCATCGGGGTGGAGGTGGGCGATGGGTTTTTGATCGAGGCTGATACGCGCGTGCTCGTTGCGCGGCAGGCGGGTTTCGCCGCTGAGCAGGGCGAGCAGTTCATCCTGACCATTGCCGGCGACACCGGCGATACCGACGATTTCGCCGCTGCGCACTTCCAGCCGCAGGTTGTGCAGGTCGCTGCCGAAAGGGTCGGCATTGCGCCAGCTCAGGTCGTCCACGCGCAGACGCGGCAAGCCGCCGGCGACTTTCGGGTAACTGCTTTCCAGGCCCTCGGCATCACCGACCATCAGCCGCGCCAACTCTAGGTCCGAGCACTCACTCGGCACACAATGCCCGGACACCTTGCCGCCACGCAGCACCGTGGCGCTCTGGCACAGCGCACGCACTTCACCGAGCTTGTGGCTGATAAACAGAATGCTGCAGCCCTCGCTGGCCAAACGCCGCAGGGTGACGAACAGCTCGTCGGCCTCCTGCGGGGTGAGTACCGAGGTCGGCTCATCGAGGATCAGCAGTTTGATCTCCTGCATCAGGCAGCGAACGATCTCCACCCGCTGGCGCTCGCCGATGGACAGGCTGTGCACCAGGCGGCCGGGCTCCAGGGCCATGCCATAGCGCTGCGACACTTCGCGTATTTTTGGCTCAAGTTGCTTGGGCGTGCCGGCGTCCGCGCCCATGGCCAGGGCGATGTTCTCGGCCACGGTGAGGGTTTCAAACAGTGAGAAGTGCTGGAACACCATGCCGACGCCGAGGCTGCGCGCCATGGCCGGGTCACGCATCTTCAGGGCTTCACCCTGCCAGCGGATCTCGCCGCTGTCGGGCTGAGTGACGCCATAGATGATCTTCATCAGGGTGCTTTTGCCGGCACCGTTTTCGCCCAGCAGCGCATGAATTTCGCCAGCGGCGATGTGCAGGTCGATACGGTCGTTGGCCAGGCAGCCGGGGTAGCGCTTGCTGATGCCGCTTAGCTGCAAGCGTGCAGGAGAGGGGGAACTGGACATGGGCAGAGGCTCAAGAATGACAACTGCCGTGGTTAAAGCAAAAAGCTGGCCAGTGAGTCAGAAATGCCATGGTGGCCGTGTTACTTGCCGGGCGAATCTCGGGTAGTGGGTGCTGGAGGCTTTAGTGTGGTGCGTAGCGCTTTAGAGAATGGTGCGTTTTGGTGCATTGAGCTTGGCATGGCGCTGGCAGGAGGCAGCTCGCGGCTAAAGCCCCTCCCACGGGCACTGTGCATCTGTGGACGGTTTTTTAGCCGCAAGTGTGGGTGCTCGAAGGTGGGGCTTCTGTGGGAGGGGCTTTAGCCGCGACAGAGGTTACTCCGCTTGCAGCTCAATCCGCCCACGGCTGATATCCGCCAGCAGCCGTTGCAGTTCGGCCACCCGCTGTGGCGGTACGGCTAGCTGCAGTTCGGCGCCGCTGGCGTCGTAGGCTTCGCTTTGCAGTTGGCAATCCAGCTCACTCAGGCGGGCCTTGAGCAGCGGCAGCTCGGCGAACAGGCAATGGCAGCGGTAGTGGTCACGAGTCACTAACTCATGGCGTGGCGCGGCTTGTAGGCATTTGTTGGTGCTGCCGCCGTAGGCGCGGGCCAGGCCACCGGTGCCGAGCTGGATGCCGCCATAAAAGCGGATCACCAGCACCGCCACCTGATCCATGTCCTGCGCTTCAATCGCTGCCAGTATCGGCCGCCCAGCCGTGCCGCCGGGTTCGCCGTCGTCACTGAAGCGGTACTGCTGGCCAACCTTCCAGGCCCAGCAGTTGTGGCTGGCGCTGGCGTCGCTGTGCGCAGCAACAAACGCCTGCGCCTCGGCCGCGCTGCTAACCGGCGCGGCGAGGGCGATAAAGCGGCTTTTACGAATCTCCTCGCGGTAGTCGCAAGGGCCGAGCAGGGTGAAGGGCATTAGGCGCCTTTGGCGGGCGGTGTCAGGCCGCAGCCCTTGAGGATGATGCTGATCAACTGCTCGCCCGCTTCTTCGTAATCGGCTTTGACCAGGCGCGAGCGACCGGTGACGCGGCAGATCTGCGAGGCGAAGTCGGCGTAGTGCTGGGTGCTGCCCCACAGCAGGAAGATCAGGTGCACCGGGTCGACCGGGTCCATTTTGCCGGCAGCGCTCCAGGCTTCGAACACTGCGGCGCGGCCACGGAACCAGGCCTGGTAATCCTGATTGAGCATCTGCGACAGGTGCTCGCCGCCACTGATCACTTCCATGGCATAGATGCGCGAGGCTTTTGGCTGACGGCGGGAGAATTCCATCTTGGCGCGGATATAGCCGGCCAGCGCAGTGGCCGGGTCATCGTCCACGGTCAGGGTGTTGAAGGTGTTGTCCCACAGCTCGAGGATGTTCACCAGCACCGCCTGATACAGGCCCAGTTTGTTACTGAAGTAATAGTGCAAATTGGCTTTCGGCAGCCCGACGTTCTGCGCGATGGTGTTCATGCTGGTGCCTTTGAAACCGTGCTTGGCGAACTCTTCTTCGGCGGCCTTGATGATGGCTTCTTCGTTTTTCTGCCGAATACGCCCGGCAGGTTTGGCAGTCGGGTCGACACGGTGTGCGTGTATTTCAACAGTCATAAACGGTTCCGCAGTGGTCAGGTTTTTGGACGACAGCACTGATAACCCACAGGCGCCGAGGTGACAAGCGCAAGGAGGAGAAAATCTGACCTGAATACGCTGTAAACCGGCTTTTGCACCAGACTTGTGCGTGGAAATGGGAGCTGGGAGAGGTGGCTATGGGCAACGCGTCATCCACCCTAGGTTGCTGCAAATATTGCGCATGCGCATCGGGCTTCAGTCATGCGGCCCAGGGTTCGTCTGTGCAGCGCTCTGCTCCCTGCGCCCGCCCAAGTACCAGCCCAGCGCGGCCCAGGCGGCTGCGCAAAGGGCGCCGGCTATGGCAGCGACCAGGACACCGTTGGCGAGCATATCGAGCAGGGCCTTGGCCCAGGCGCTGACGGCGTCGCCGGCGCGGTAGACCACGGTGTCGATAAAGTTCTTGGCCTTGTATTTGCTCTCGGCATCCAGCGGGGCGAAGAGCATTTCCCGGCCAGGACGCACGAAGGCGTATTCACCGACCCGGCGCACGATCATCAAGGCCGCGAGCATGGCGAAAGTCGGCGCCAGGGCCAGGCCGATAAAGCCCAGGCAGACCAGCAGCGGCACCCCGGCGAGCAAGGCGCGAATGCCGAAGCGCTGGGCGATGCGACCGGTGATAAACAGCTGCGCGAGCAGGGACAGCGCCTGCACGCTGAAGTCGATCAGGCCGAACACGCGGATCTGCTCGTTGCGCTCGGTGAACGTTTCCGCCACCAGGCGCGCCTGCTCGAAGTAGAGAAAGGTGCTGGCGCTGGCCAGCAGGATAACGAAGGCGCTGATGCCCAGCAGGTAGGGCGAGGCGAGCACGCGGGTCAGGCCGCTGAACGGGTTGCCGAGCACTGGCTGACGCGGGTTTTCACTGGGCGGTGCGCCAGGCCGACCGGCACCGCCAACCATACGCCAGGCCATCAGTTGCTGCTTGGCCAGAATCGCCATGCCCAGCAGCAAGGCCGCCAGCAGGATCAGCCCGCTCTGCCCGAGGCGCTCAATCAGCAGTGCGCCCAGCGCCGGGCCGGCCAAACCGCCGCCACTGGCGCCCGCGGCGATAAAAGCAAACAGGCGCTGGGCCTGGGCGCTGTCGAACACATCGGCCATCAGGCTCCAGGCCACCGAGACGACGAACAGGTTGTAGACCGAAATCCACACATAAAACACCCGCGCCACCCAGATGTCGTCGCCGCTGCGTTGAAACAATGCGGCGAAGAGCAGCAGGTTGAGGATAAAGAAGCCGTACACCCAATCGATATAACGCGCCCGCGCCACCGTCGAGTTGAGCCAGGCAAATAGCGGTACAGCGGCCAGCATCAGCAGAAAGGTCGCGGTGAATAGCCATTGCAAGTTTTCCACGCCGCCGCGAATGCCCATGGCCTCGCGAATCGGCCGCAGCATGAAATAGCCGCTGAACAGGCAGAAGAACAGGCCAAACCCGCACAGCACCGCCAGCAGCTCGGCGGGCCGTGCGTTGATCGCCTGCGCCAGGCGTTGCGCCGGGCTCATCGTTTGGCCTCTAGCAGGCCGACACGCTTCGGCATATCAGCTAAACGCCTGGACAATCTTCTCGCGCAGCGCCGCATCCGGCAGGCGGCCGATGCCGGCCTTGAGGTTGTCGGCCATATAACGCGGGTTGGAGGTGGCCGGGATCACCGCCGTGACCGCCGGGTTGGCGAGGGTGAACTTGAGTAACAGTTGGGCCCAGGACGTGGCATCGGTTTCCATTGCCCAGTTGGGCAGCGGCTTGCCCTTGACCCGGCCAAGCAACTGCCCGCGCTGAAACGGCCGGTTGATCAGCGTGGCGATGCCATGGTCGGCGCAGTAGGGCAGCAGGCGTTTTTCGGCATTGCGTTCGCCCACCGAGTAGTTGAGCTGGACGAAATCCACTGACTCTTTACCCAGCACCTCCAGCAGATCGTCGTGAGCCGATTCGATGTAATGGGTGATGCCGATATAGCGCACCTTGCCCTCGGCTTTCAGTTCACGCAACAAGGCCAGTTGGGTGTAGGTGTCCTGCAGGTTGTGTACCTGTACCAAGTCGAGTGTGTCGGTTTGCAGCGCCTGCAGGCTGGCCTCGAACTGGGCCATGCCGCGCTCGCGGCCATTGGTGGAAATCTTGCTGGCAAGGAAGGCCTTGCCCTGGGTTTGGGTGCGCTGCAGCAGTTTTCCAGTCACCACTTCGGCGGCGCCATAACTGGGCGAGGTGTCGATCAGTTTGGCGCCGCCGTTGATAAAGGTGCGCATCACGGCATCCAGCGCGTTCAGGTTGTCATCGGAGGGGCTGACATCGAAGGTACGCGCGGTGCCCAGGCCGATCACCGGCAACAGCTCGCCACTGCTGGGGATGGCGCGTTTCAACAGTTGGCTGGGGTCGGCGTAGGCCAGGGAAGGCAACCACGGCGTGGCGGCGAGGGCGAGCAGGCTGGCGCTGCCCTGGATGAAGTGACGACGGCTAGGCATAGGGTCCTCCGTGGTAACACTGCACAGGTAAAGGGATCTAAGAACCTGTTCACGATCTGCTGCGCGTCGGCTCTGCTGCGTTAGAAACAGGCTCGGAATGCTCATGTACAGCTCGTACATTGCGCTTCCTCGCCTACTTCTGCCTTGCATAGCTCTAGCTCGCGAGATCGTGAGCAGGTTCGAAGCCGCGCCAGGCGTGGCTCCGACCGAGCATAGACCTGAGAGTCGCGACTACGCCCAGCGTTACGTAGCCAGTTGTTACCTGGTGTGTCTCTAAGCCTCGGCCAGCGCCTCGAGAAAACTCTCCAGCACCAGATGCGGGCGGCGGCCTTTGCGGGTGACCGAGGCCAGGCTGACATCGTAGAAACGGCTGTCGGGTTTGAGCACGCGCAGGCGCCCCTGTTGCACCCAGGCCTGGGCGTAGTGGTCGGGCAGGTAGCCGATATAGCGCCCGGTGAGAATCAGAAAGGCCATGCCTTCGCGGTCCGAGGCGCTGGCGGTGCAATTGAGCGCCTGGTAATGGCTTTGCACCTCGGGCGGTAGGCGGAAGGTTGGGGCGATGGCTTCCTGAGCGTCGAGGCGGCTGTCTTCTAGCTGCTGATCATCGACATAGAACAGCGGGTGGCCGACCGCGCAGTAGAGCAGTGAGCGCTCGTCGTACAGCGCCTGGTAATCCAGCCCGGACAGCGCGCTGACCTGCGGCACCACGCCGATGTGCAGGCGACCGTCGAGCACGCCTTGTTCCACCTCGCTGGGCGGGGTCATGCGGATATGGATGCGCACATCCGGGCCGCGCTCCTTGAGCCGGGCCAGGGCGTTGGTGATGCGCATGTGCTGCACCGTCACCAGGTTGTCGGTCAGGCCGATATTCAGCTCGCCGCGCAGATGCTGGTGCAGGCCGTTGACCTCGGTGCGAAAGCTCTCCAGCGCCGCCAACAATTGCTGAGTGCTCTGGTACACCTCGCGGCCTTCCTCGGTCAGGGCAAAGCCGGCGCGGCCGCGTTGGCACAGACGCAGGCCGAGGCGTTGTTCGAGGTCGCTCATCTGCTGGCTGATCGCCGAGCGGCCGATGCCCAAGGCGCTTTCCGCCGCGGAAAAACCGCCGCATTCCACCACGCTGCGAAACAGCTTGAGCAGGCGGATATCAAAGTCACTGACCTGGGCCAGCGGATCGGGACGGCGAGCGCTCATTATTTAATGCTCATTGTTTAGTGATTGATTAACTAAAGATATGAAGAGTCGTGTTTTCACGACTCTAAGCCCGTGGCACCTTTGCTGGCAACTGCTTCTCTATCTCTGTGGAAGGGGCTTCAGTCGCGACAGCGCTTGAGTCTCGCGGCTAAAGCCCCTCCTACGGTATCTACATCGCTCAGTCGCCCATACGCGAGGCCACCATGAACATGCCGCAGACCGAAGTTCCGTCCCTGGCCAGCCAGCTCAAGCTGGATGCGCACTGGATGCCGTTTTCCGCCAACCGCAACTTCAAGCGCGACCCGCGTTTGATCGTGGCTGCCGACGGTAACCACTTCATCGACGACAAGGGCCGGCGCGTGTTCGACAGCCTGTCTGGGCTGTGGACCTGCGGCGCTGGGCACAACCGCAAGGAGATTCAGGAGGCGGTGGCCAAGCAGCTCGGCACCCTGGATTACGCGCCGGGCTTCCAGTACGGCCACCCGCTGTCGTTCCAGTTGGCCGAGAAAATCACCGAGCTGACCCCGGCCGGCCTCGACCACGTGTTTTTCACCGACTCCGGCTCCGAGTGCGCCGACACCTCGGTAAAAATGGCCAAGGCTTACTGGCGCCTGAAGGGCCAGCCGAGCAAAACCAAATTTATCGGCCGCGCCCGTGGTTATCACGGCGTGAACATCGCCGGCACCTCGCTGGGCGGTATCGGCGGCAACCGCAAGATGTTCGGCCAGATGATGGACGCCGACCACCTGCCGCACACCCTGCAGTCGCATCTGGCCTACACCAAGGGCATGGCCGAGACCGGCGGCGTTGAGCTGGCCAACGAACTGCTGAAACTGATCGAACTGCATGACGCCTCCAACATCGCTGCGGTGATCGTCGAGCCGATGGCCGGTTCTGCTGGCGTGCTGGTACCGCCGGTTGGCTACCTGCAGCGTCTGCGCGAGATCTGCACCCAGCACAGCATCCTTCTGATCTTCGACGAAGTGATCACCGCCTATGGCCGCATGGGCAAGTGGACCGGTGCCGAGTACTTCGGCGTGACCCCGGACATCATGAACACCGCCAAGCAGGTCACCAACGGTGCGATTCCGATGGGCGCAGTGATCGCCTCCAGCGAGATCTACAACACCTTTATGAACCAGGCGATCCCCGAGCACATGGTCGAGTTCGGCCACGGTTACACCTACTCGGGCCACCCGGTGGCTTGCGCCGCTGGCCTGGCGACTCTGGAGTTGCTCAAGCGCGACAACCTGATCGAGCAATCGGCCGCCCTGGCACCGATCTTTGAAGAGAAATTGCACGGCCTCAAAGGCAGCAAACACATCATCGACATCCGCAACTGCGGCCTGGCCGGTGCGCTGCAGATTGCCCCGCGTGACGGCGACCCGGTAATCCGCCCGTTCGAGGCCGGTATGGCCTTGTGGAAGGCTGGTTTCTACGTGCGCTTCGGTGGCGATACCCTGCAGTTCGGGCCAACCTTCAACACCACGCCCGAGCAGTTGGACTCGGTCTTCAACGCCGTCGGCGATGTGCTGAACAGCCTGGATTAACCCATTTCTGTAGGAGG
>Ga0181596_10003057_pt1 | contig 15781 bp, 15 predicted proteins | sample 041ome_6_FD_148655 | JGI IMG/M metagenome (GOLD analysis project Ga0181596, IMG submission 148655) | Coastal salt marsh microbial communities from the Groves Creek Marsh, Skidaway Island, Georgia - 041402US metaG (spades assembly) | ecosystem: Environmental > Aquatic > Marine > Intertidal zone... | reverse complement strand
CTATTGCTACTAACGAGCATTTCAAACTTTATGAAGAATACATCAATGAACGCCATAATGATGGTGATATGTACCCACCATCGCGACAACAATATCAATCTTTTTTACTCACCAGACGCAGGGATACCTTGTATCTTGAAATTCGTCATGATGAAAAGCTGGTTGGTGTCATGATCTGCGACCGATTATTAAATGCTCTTTCGGCTGTTTTCACTTTTTATGACCCTAAACTGACAAAAAGGTCTTTGGGAAGCTTTGCTATTCTTTGGCAAATTGAAGCGGCAAAACGTCTTAAACTCTCTCACCTGTACCTTGGTTACTGGATCAAAGATTGCAAAAAAATGAACTACAAAAGTCAGTTTAAGCCCTATGAATTACTTCATCCTGGTGGCTGGTCCAGACAATAAGTAAGCAGAAACTTTGCCAATCAAACATATTTCAGGCAAAATGCGGCGCTTTTACAGCAAGTCTGGCTAGCACTTATCACGAGGAATGCATGGCAAAAGAAGACCAAATTGAAATGGAAGGTGAAGTGATTGATACACTTCCCAATACGATGTTTCGGGTTCAACTGGAAAATGGTCACGTCGTGACAGCACATATCTCCGGGAAAATGCGAAAAAACTATATTCGCATACTGACAGGTGACAAAGTAACCGTTGAACTGACGCCATATGACCTTAGCAAAGGTCGTATCACCTACCGCGCCCGCTAAAGGCTATATCCCTACCTTAGTTCTGCTCTTGCTTTAGGCTTCCAGGTCTTCCTGCTGCTTGCTTTTATTACCTGAAGTTTTACCAGACTTATTCGCTTCAATCTCCAGGCAGATAAGATCATCCTTCACAGAAATGTGAACATCTCCGCCGTGCATTAATTTCCCAAATAAAATATCTTCAGCGAGAGGCTTTTTGATTTCGGCCTGAATTAATCTGAGCATCGGTCTGGCACCCATCTTCTTGTCATAACCGTGAGTCACAAACCAGTCAATGGCTTCATCATCGACATGCAAGGAAACATGTTTTTCATCTAGCTGTACCTGGAGCTCCATTAAGAATTTATCAACGACAGTTCTGATAACCTTGTTATCCAAGGGTTCAAACTGCACAATTGCATCCAAACGATTACGGAATTCAGGTGTAAACGCTTTTTTCAGCAACTCCATACCATCCAGGCTGTGATCCTGTTGGGTAAAACCAATGGAATTCCGACTCATTTCCTGTGCCCCTATATTCGTAGTCATGATCAAAACGACATTACGAAAATCTGTCTGACGACCGTTATTGTCAGTCAGCTTGCCATGGTCCATCACTTGCAGTAGCAGATTGAACACATCCGGATGTGCTTTTTCTATCTCATCAAGTAACAGCACACAATGCGGATGTTTACTGACAGCTTCGGTGAGCAATCCTCCCTGATCAAAGCCGACATAACCTGGTGGGGCCCCAATCAGACGAGACACGGTATGACGCTCCATATATTCCGACATATCATAGCGGATCAACTCCACGCCCATGATTCTGGCGAGCTGTTTACTGACTTCGGTTTTACCGACACCGGTTGGTCCGGCAAACACATAAGACCCGATAGGCTTCTCACCTTCTTTCAAACCAGCACGTGATAATTTGATAGAAGCAGACAAGGCTTCTATCGCCGGATCCTGACCAAAAACCACCAGCTTGAGGTTTTTCTCCAGATCCTTTAACAAAGTTTTATCTGAAGCAGAAACATTCTTCGCTGGAATTCGAGCTATCTGTGAAACAACTCTTTCTATATCCGCCACCTGAATTATTTTTTTACGTTTACTGCTGGGCTGTAAATTTTGATAGGCGCCTGCTTCATCAATCACGTCTATCGCCTTATCCGGCATAAATCGGTCGTTGATATAACGCCCTGCGAGTTCAGCCGCCGCTTTTAATGCATTATTGGTGTAACGTAAGTGATGATGTTCCTCATAACGACTTTTTAAGCCCTTCAGGATCTGATAGGTCGTTTCAACATCCGGTTCGGTGATATCAATTTTCTGGAAACGTCGGGACAAGGCACGATCCTTTTCAAAAATTCCACGATATTCCTGATAGGTCGTCGAACCAATGCATCGCAGATTCCCTGAACTCAACAAGGGCTTAAGCAAATTCGAGGCATCCATAACACCTCCAGATGCCGCACCCGCACCAATAATCGTATGAATTTCGTCAATAAACAAAATAGCATGTTCATCCTTAGCCAATTCCGCCAATAAGGCTTTGAACCGCTTCTCGAAATCTCCTCTATATTTGGTTCCTGCCAGTAAAGCACCCATGTCCAGAGAGTAAACAGTGCTTTCTTTTAGTACTTCAGGCACATCACCATCGACAATTTGCTTAGCCAAACCTTCAGCTATTGCAGTTTTACCTACGCCTGATTCACCAACAAACAAAGGATTGTTTTTACGTCGACGAGATAATATCTGCACCAGACGCTCAATTTCATCGGCACGACCGATTAATGGATCAATCTTTCCCCGTCTTGCCATTTCATTTAAATTTTGAGCATAGCTTTCCAGTGGTCCTGCATCTGCTTCCTGACCTTGTGCATCAGAATTTATTTCAGCACTGTCATCATGCCCAATACCGGGTTTTTCTACTGAACCATGAGTTATAAAATTGACAACCTGTCCGCGGGTCACACCCTGCTTGTTCATAAAATAGACAGCATGGCTTTCCTTTTCACTAAAAATGGCGACAAGTACATTTGCCCCACTCACCTCCTGACGACCAGAAGATTGCACGTGAAAAACCGCTCTTTGCATTGCCCTTTGAAAACTTAAGGTCTGTTGGATGTCTTTATTCTCTCCGGCATCCTCTACCAGTGTCGGCACATAAAGATCGAGGTGTTGTTCAAGATCCATTCTTAATTCAGCCAAATCAACATCGCAGGCTAATAAAATCTCACGGGCTGCAGGATCTTCCAATAAAGCCAACAACAAATGCTCCAGTGTTAAAAACTCGTAACGTTTTTGTCTGGCTTCCTTAAAGGCTCTGTTAAGAGTGAACTCCAATTCTTTACTAAACATAAATCAACTCGCTCGTCTTAACACCGGTTAATAATCATCATTTATCTCAATATCACAAAGCAGCGGATGCTCCGAGTCACGCGCATATTCATTAACTAAAACCGCTTTGGTTTCTGCGATATCTTTTGGGAAAACGCCACAGACCCCTTTACCTTCGGTATGAACTTTCAGCATCACGGCCGTCGCCGCTTCAACACTCATCGCAAAAAACTTGCAAAGAATATTAACGACAAACTCCATTGGCGTGTAATCATCATTCAACAATATCACGCGGTAAAGAGGCGGCGGTTTAACTTTCAACTCTTCAGGTGCCAACGCTTCACTGATTACTCCCTCGCGATCACTCTCGTCATTACCTGAAAGAACCACCTTAGAGAAATCAGTCATTTCATCCTGCAGCCTGTTTTTCAAAGCCTTTGTATGTATAACTGTCTGTCTATTTGTTTGCATGATTAATTACATAAAAGTATCAAAATAAAAATTTTTAAATACACCAAAAAATCTATCTAGCAGAATAATATCACTGCTTAAAACTATAACACGCTTCATTATATAACGATGCGTTTTTCCAAAAAATAACTTCCTTCCAGGTAAATGGAGTCAGGCTTTCGATTTTTCAAGATTCTTGCACAATTCAAATTGACTTGCCTGCTAAATGGGTTTATATCTTAGTGCGCTTGATTACTATAAAAATATAAAGTTCGGGTGGGAGAGTCTGAATGAGCACCGGTCAAGTTAAATGGTTCAATAATGCAAAAGGTTTTGGCTTCATCTTGCCTGATGATGGTGGTAGCGATTTGTTTGCTCATTACTCGTCCATCGGGATGGAAGGTTATAAAACTCTCAAAGCTGGCCAGATGGTTTCTTTCGACATTGTCGAAGGTCCAAAAGGTTTGCATGCGGCAAATATTATGCCGCTTGATAATGCTGACGCCTCACAAAATGCCGAACACTCAAACGATACAGAAGTCAGCTCTGAAGCAGAACAGTTTGAACAGATTGAAGGTAGTGACAGCGAATCCGAGGAAGAAACTGCTGATGATCAGGCTGTAGTTAAAGACGACTGAGTGCGCAAGCCTAAGTTCTTCATATTTCTATATTCCACCCAGCCTTCCTATTTAAGCTAGAAGTTTTTTTCACTTCTTATCCGACTTTTATTCCCTTTTCAGTATTTATCACGCTAGCCATTTTACTCTTTGTTAACTATTGCCATAATGAGTTTTCTTACAAAGCAGCAGAGCAGCAGTCCGCTAAATAAAAATGCCCGAGCTTATTTTATTCAACAAACCTTATAACGTACTTTCTCAGTTTACTGACACTGATTCGACTGCCCAACCATCTCGGACACTTTCAGAATTTATAGATTTGCCACATTTCTACCCGGCGGGCAGACTTGATAAAGATTCTGAAGGTTTACTATTACTTACCAATAATGGCCGCCTGCAACATCGTATCGCTAATCCAAAAATGAAGATGCAGAAGTCTTACTGGGTCCAGATAGAAGGAGACATTAACCAGCAGGCCTTGGATCAGTTAAAAAACGGCGTTCAGTTAAAAGACGGCATCAGTAAACCTGCCCTGGCTGAGAAAATTGCTGAACCCAAAATATGGCCGAGAACGCCGCCTATCAGGGAACGTAAAAACATCCCTACCTCCTGGATAAAGCTTACAATTCGTGAAGGTCGTAACAGGCAGGTCAGGAGAATGACAGCCGCACTGGGTTTTCCAACTTTACGCCTGATACGTCACCAGATAGGCGACTGGCAATTACAAAATTTATTGCCGGGGGAATTCCTCATACTCAAGGTGTCGCTCTGAAGCGAAACAATGTCGCAACCTAATAACAGTTTCAAAGTAGCCACGCTCAGTTGGGATAATTCAGGGAGTCCTTATTCAGAAGATTACCAGGATATTTTTCACTCTAAGGCCAATGCATTGGCCGAAAGCTCTTATATTTTTCTTGAAGCAAATGATCTAAATAAACGCTGGAAAAATCTTAATAACAAGAGTTTTATTATTGGCGAATGCGGTTTTGGTGCTGGTCTAAATTTTTTAAACACATGCAGGCTATGGCGCGATAGCGAAACTGGCGACTCTACCCTTTATTATATTGCCTCTGAATTACATCCTTTTAGTAAAAATGATTTAATAAATTTCTACAGTAAACATCCTCAGCTAGCAGATTATTCTGAGCGATTGTTACAGCTTTACCCGTCACTTCACCCTGGCGTCCACAGCATAGATTTGGTTTTTGCTGATAAAAGAATTGTTTTAGTTTTACTGTTTGGTGATACCAAAGAAATGCTTTCTCAAATTTGGCAGCCCAATGGCTTTCGCGTTGATGCATGGTACCTTGATGGTTTTACCCCAGCGTTAAACAAAGAGATGTGGGATGATCAGTTATGCTCAGCCCTTGCTGCTTTGAGCAAGACGGGCACTACATTAAGTACCTATAGCGCTGCGGGGCTTGTCAAGCAATCACTCAGAAAAAACAACTTCAGTATAGAAAGAAAAAAGGGTTTTGCTGATAAACGTCATATGCTTATCGGCAAATATGAAGCTGGCGGGGAACAGAGTTTTGTTAAAAGCAGAATCAAAACACAAGCGTGGTTTCAGCTTCCACAAGCAGACTTTAAAGCTAAAAGCGCCATTATAATCGGTGCCGGATTGGCCGGCTGTTCTACTGCTTCAGAATTAGCCAAAACAGGATGGCAGGTCACACTGATTGAGCGTCAATACAGAATTGCCGACAAAGCCTCCGGTAACCCGCGTGGGATAGTCTATTGCAAACTATCCAACAGTGCTGATTCAAGTGCCGACTATTACCTGCACTCTTATTTTTTTGCACTACAGCGCTACCAACAAATTGCAGAACAGCATGCCATAGACTGGCAGCCTGCTGGGCTATTGCAAATAGCCTATGATGAGCGTGAACATAGACGACAAAGTCTTGCCATAAAAAAACTTGCTAATGCAGATTTTCTGCAAATATTGGACGCGCAAGAAGCGAGTGAAATTGCCGGCATCTCTCTTGATAAAAGTGGTTTGTTTTTTCCCTCAGGCGCTTCCCTGAACCCCCGCACTTTATGCGATGTCTATACGGCTGACAGTAATATCAAATGTATAACCGATACTGAAGCCATATCACTATGTTTTGATGGTGAAGTCTGGCAAGTTAAAAATTCTCAGGGGCAAGCTTATCAGGCTGCGATCGTGATTATTGCCAATAGCTACGACGCTCTTAATTTCCAACAAAGTAGCCATTACCCGCTATTACAAAATTTCGGCCAGATAGATGAATATTCAAACAGTAAATTCAGCAGCGCCCTGTCCTGTATAGTCTGCGCTAAAGCTTATGTCTTGCCAGCCAGTTCCGAAAGCCAATTTGTTGGCGGTATTACAAAGCCGCACGAAATCCCGATAGCAGATAGGAACAAAATTGCGGGGGAAAATATTGAACTCAGCAAAAGCATCAGTAGTCAACTGGCTGAAGATTTGAAAAAAGAACAGCGCCTTGCAAGTCGCTCAGGCTTGCGTTGCAGCAGTCCTGACTATTTACCGCTGGTTGGACCCGTAGAAAATAAGATACGCTGCCAGGAAATCTATAAAGTATTAAGCCGCAACGCCAGGAAGCAACCCTCAAATGAACCCATCTATGAGCCAGGCTTATTTATTAATGTTGCACATGGTTCTCACGGGCTTAGCAGTACGCCAATAGCAGCCAGTTACCTGGCAAGCCTGATCAATAAAACACCCTTACCGATGAGCAATGCGAACCTCAACTGTTTGCATCCGATAAGATACCTGATCAGTAATTTAAAGAAGCAGTTACTGTGATTTACTGAAGAAAGCACTCAAAACCTGCAGCAGATATTCGGTATCCCTGCTGCCTGCAAGTTCTCTAATTGAATGCATGGCAAAAGTCGGCACACCCAGATCAACTGTCTTAAGCCCCAGCTCGGCAGCTATGATAGGGCCAATAGTTGAACCGCATGCCATATCACTTCGCACCACAAAACTTTGTAAGGGGACATTTAGTTCATCACATAAGGAAGCCAGTAAAGCGCTGGTTTCACTATTACTGGCATAACGCTGATTTGCATTAACCTTTAATACAGGCCCCTGGTTTAAAATTGGGCCATGCTGCTGATCATGTTTCTCGGGATAGTTTGGATGTATACCATGCGCGTTATCAACCGAAAGCAATACAGAATGCTCTAAAATCCTGCGTCTTGCTTCCTGTCCCTTAGCTTCATTTCCTGCATTGAATGTTTCTGTAATCCGTTCCAGTACGGAACCAAGAAAAGACCCCGCAGCTCCAGCTGCTGAAACACTACCAACCTCTTCATGATCAGAACAAACCAGCAATGCGGCACGCTCGCTATCACTGTCAATTAAAGCCTGTAGACCAATATAACAGCTTAATAAATTGTCGAGTCTGGCACTGGCAATAAATTCATCCTTGATACCAATCAGCTCCGGTTTTTGACTGTCATAAAAACTCAACTCATGACTTAATATTTTCTCTGCATCACTTAATCCCAGATTTTCCTGCAGAAAAGTTAACAATAATGCATTGAAATCAAATTTTTTATCTTTATCTGTTTGCATCAGAATCGGAGCCAGATGCTGTTGCTGGTTAATACTGCGATTATTATTAGCCTCACGGTCAAGATGAATCGCCAGGCTGGGAATAGATGCTATGGCCTTTTCGAAGTTGATCAGACAGGATGCCACTTTACCGTCAGTCTGTTTATAGTGAACTCTACCAGCAAGTGAAAGGTCACGATCAAACCATGGATTCAGCAATACCCCGCCATAAACTTCTACCCCCGTTTGGCCATAGCCTCTGTTAACCAGTGCAGCTTGCGGTTTTACTTTCAGGCAAGGGCTATCGGTGTGTGCCCCTACCATCCTGAAACCTGAGTCTTGAAGAGATCCTTTCCCCGTACGAAAGGCTATTAATGAAGATGCATTACGACAAACAAAATAACTTTGCTCAGGCTCAAGCTGCCATAAATCACTTTCATGCAGTTGAAGATAGCCGGACTGCTTTAATACTTTGCCAAGATTTTCGACGGCATGAAAAGGCGTTGGCGAGGCTTGTATAAAGCTACACAAGCCAGCATTTAAATCTTTCGCCTGTTTTGCCATAGCGGCCATCTAGGTTTTCTACTTGCTTAGTTAATGCCTAAAAGCTCGACATCAAAAATCAAAGTAGAAAATGGAGGAATGGGGCCAGCACCGCTAGCACCATAAGCTAACTCAGAAGGGATAAAGAAACGAAACTTATCGCCAACCCGCATTAGCTGTAAACCTTCTGTCCAGCCAGGAATAACACCATCCAGTGGAAAGGAAATAGGTTCGCCTCTATCCACCGAACTATCAAAGACTGTTCCGTCAATCATAGTGCCATGGTAATGCACCATGACTTCATCAGTTGCGAGTGGCATGGCTGCAGTCCTGTCAGCACCTTCTTCCAGCACCAGATATTGTAATCCCGACGCAGTGGTAACAACGCCTGGCTGCATAGCATTATCATTTAAAAAGTCTTGTCCAGCCTGAGCCATACCGGCCAACTGCTCTTCCGCTCGCTGTTCCATTAAGAGGCTGTATTGTTCAAGCGCTGCGACAATTTCTTCGTCACTCAATAGAATGCTGTCATCAATGGCATCACGAATACCCTGCACCAAAGCAGCGTTATCAATATCACTGCCTAAAATACCCTGGCTCGCCAGATTAAGCCCGATATTCACCCCAATACTGTAACCTGCTCGCACCTCAGTGCTTTCAAGGTCAAGTTCTTGCGCAAAAAGTGAGTTGCCTAACAAACTTAAAACAGATATTGAAATTATTCTGGTAATACTCACTTTCATGAAACTTTTCATTATATTATCCCCGTAGTGTTATGAGAGCGTTGCTTTCAACTTGCAAAGAGCACAATATTACAGAGACTTAGCTTGAATTTCCACCGCACCGGAGTCTACAACTAATGTTTAACAAATTGATTTATCTGGTTTTTTCAATACCACTGTTAAACGCGTGCAGTTTTAACCCCTATGCTATTTCAGTTAACGACAATGTTTTATATTCACCTTCAGGAAATATTATTGAAGAAGTGGTTAGAGACCCCGGTCTACAAGGATGCATTAATGCTTATTTAAATAATAACCCTGAAGAAAGCCTGGAAACAATCTCACAACTTTCCTGTAATGACGCGGGAATCACTTCTTTGATTGGACTTAACAACCTGCCCAATCTGAGTTTATTGGATGTCAGCAATAATCGTATTACCGACCTTAGTCCAGTGATTTACCTGGATGACCTCCGTGTCTTACGAATTACCGACAATTCCATACGCGACATCAGCACCCTGTTCAACCTCAGTTTGCTCAATTTTATAGACCTTAGTGGCAATAATTTAATTTCCTGCCGCCAGTTAGATCAGCTGGAAGCTCGATTGGGAAATTCACTAAGAAGACCGCTAAGCTGTAATTAGCAGTAAGTTTTTTTAAATACTCAATGGGAAGCAGACTTTGGGCTTCCACTGTGAAAACGAAATTCATTATCCTGACTGTCAATAAGTGCAGCCTCCTTCTCGGCAAAAAAAGCGACTCGTTCACTAATCTCTTCTTCAGCATATAATTCCGCTAAAGCAAGATAGTCTTCAAAATGTCTGGCTTCCGAACGCAACAGGGATGTATAAAATTTTTGTAATTCTTCATCCAGTGATGGTGCCAGCATGGCAAAACGCTCACAGGATCTGGCTTCAACGAACGCTCCAACAATGAGTGTGTCAACCAGCTTAGCAGGTTCGTGTGTTCTTATATGCTCTCTGAGCGCAGAAGCATACCGTGACGGCCCCAGGTGACTGTATTCAACTTCTTTACTCTGCATGATTTTAACTACCTGCTCAAAATGCAGCAGTTCCTCTCGCGCCAATTGAGACATCTTCTGTAATAATTCAGTCCTATCAACGTAGCGATACATTAGATTCATGGCGGTAGCAGCAGCTTTTTTTTCGCAATTGGCGTGATCAATCAGCAACAAGTCCTGATTCTCAAGCGCTGCCTCTACCCATGCTTTCGGGGTTTTACAAGCCAGGAAGTTATTTAGTCTGGACATTGAATCATTCATCATCGACAGCCTTATCTATCTCCTCTAGCAACTCTCCATCCAATAATTTTTGAGGAATTTTTTTACTGGTGCGGGCGCCCAGCTCCTGTAATTTCTGGACGCTGCCGACCAGGTTGCCATGCCCGGTTTGCAAACGGTTATAGGCAACATCATACGAACGTTGTGCCTTATCTAGAGAAGCGCCCAGTTCATCCAGACTTTGCAGAAACAATACAAATTTGTCATATAGCTTGCCTGCACTCCTGGCTATTTCCATGGCATTATTATTTTGCTGCTCATAACGCCATATATTCTGAATCGTTCTCAAAGTCGCAAGTAAGGTTGAAGGGCAAACTATCACGATATTTTTTTCAAAAGCGTCAGTGAATAATTTATCATCGTGTTGTACAGCCAAGGTGAAAGCAGCTTCAATCGGCAAAAACATCATGACAAAATCAAGGTTTCTGATTGCATCCAGATTTTGATAATTCTTGTCCGACAAACCATTGATATGGTTTCTGATCGATGTCAGATGTTGCTTCAGATACAATTCTTTTTTCTTTTCGTCATCTTCATTACTGTACTTTTCATACGCACTTAATGACACCTTTGAATCAATAATCAGGTCCTTGTTTTCCGGCAAACGGACGATAACATCAGGCTGTTTGAGCTTGCCTTCTTCATCTTTAAGGCTTACCTGTACTTCATACTCACTACCTTTTTTAAGACCTGATTTTTCCAATACACGCTCAAGAATAAACTCGCCCCATATCCCCTGAGTTTTACTTTCGCCCTTAAGTGCATTGGTTAAATTCAGAGTTTCCTGGCTAATCTGTATATTGGCTTCCTGCAACTGTTTGATTTGCTGTTCTAAGGAAAAACGCTGCTTGGACTCCTTGTCATAGGTTTCTTCCACTTTCTTTTCAAAACCCTGAATTTTTTCATTCAAGGGTTGCAGGATTGTCTCTATATTTTTCTTATTGCTTTCCGTGAAGGCTTTACTTTTTTGTTCAAGAATATCATTTGCCAGGTTTTTGAATTCAGCAGCCATCTGCCCCCTGGATTCTTCCAGTATTTTTAATTTTTCCAGATGATGACTGCTTGCTTCCTGCAATAAGGTTTGCTGTCGACTCAGCTCAACCTTTATTTCCGTTACTGTAGCCTGTTCCTGCTCCAGTCTTCCCTGCAGCTTCTGATTTTTTCTGAACAACAAGATGATTACTGAAAGACTTATCAGCAATAAGACGGCAAGCAGGAGGAATATAATCTGTGATTCAGGCATAAAACTCCTGTTGCAAAGGATTTAATTCAGATCAATGCCCAAACGTTGAGCAACTTCTTTATAGGTCTCGATAACATTACCCAGATCTTGGCGAAAGCGGTCTTTATCCATTTTGTTACGCGTAGTCTTGTCCCAAATTCGACAGCCATCAGGACTAAACTCATCACCAAGAGTCAGGACCCCATTGGAAAGACCAAATTCAAGTTTGTAATCAACTAGCAGCATATCCGCTTTCAAAAAGAGCTCTTTAAGGATGCGATTAACTTTCACAGTTAACTGTTTCATTTCCTCTATATGTTCAGGCTTGGCCCAACCGAAAGAAATAATATGGGAATCGTTAATCATTGGATCATGCAATTTGTCATTCTTTAAGAAAAATTCAAAGGTCGGGGGATCGATAGCAATACCTTCTTCAATGCCGTAACGTTTACAGAGACTACCCGCCGCATAATTTCTGACAACACACTCAACCGGAATCATTTCAAGTTTTTTCACTAAACTGTCTGTCTCTGACAGACGTTCAACAAAATGTGTCGGAATGCCTTCAGCGGCCAGCAGAGCCATAATATGGGCATTGAATATATTATTTACCTTACCTTTATCCGCCAACTGTTCAACTTTGATCCCGTCAAAAGCTGAGGTGTCGTCCCGAAAATGCATAATAAAAAGCTCAGGATCATCAGTGCTGTAAACTGATTTAGCTTTTCCCGAGAAAATCTCCTCACCTTTTTGCATAGTTATTTTTCTCCACTGTTCTGTCGCTACAGAATCAAGAAATGTGAATTACTGACTAGATGAAATCCTGTATGGTTTCTATCAGGCTATTGATAAGCTCTGCATTCTGCTGATCTTGTACATCCGAGTTTTCTACATTGCTACTATTTACCAGGTCTACTTCTCTTAAGGCAATTACCTCAGTCTCAGCACCGGTTGCCGACGGCAATAAAAATACACTGAATAGAGGAAGCTCCTGTTGTCGACCTACCGAGGAAACCAGACGCCCGATCAACCCGGGTTCCTCCACTTCTCCACCTTCTTCGTTATAAAGCACAGAAAAAAAGCCATCTGTAAGATTTTCTTCAACAATCTCAATATTGGCCCGCTCCAGCGCCCTGCCTACTGCTGCCCAGCTACGCTCATAATCAGCCTTAAGGTGCAACATATCTATCCCATCTTCAGTGCGAATTGACGCTCGCCCTTCGGTAGACACATTGCCCGCCAGAAATGACACCGTTGAAGCCTGATAATTTCTGATTTCATTGGCAAGATACACAGAGATTTCAGCCAGTACCTGATAAGCGTAATCATCATCCATTGACTCCTCAGGCCAGTTCACTTCGTCATATACCTGTTCCCCCTGCGGGACAGATACATGAACCAGACTGACTTCTGCACTATCATCCTGAAACCCTGGCTCTACCAATACTCGAAATTTTTCTTGCGTCTCTTCGTTCCCGGACCTGACAAACCAACTGGTATCGAGGAGACCATTTGCCGGGTTCTCCAAAGCCAGTTCAATATCATTTTCAAGCCAGTATTGTCTGACTCTTGGCCAGACCTGACTGACACTCGCATTAATAGCAATCCAGTTGTCATCTGCCAGGCTCTGTATAACAACCGCCTGATCGGGATTACCCTGTAGTGGTCTGGGTCTGGGTGCCTGTATAAAAGTTTCATCTGAGCTGGTAACCAAATCGGGGATGACCAGCAAATCATCAATAATGTAAGAGTCCATATTGTCCGGAACATTTATCCGGGGAATAGAGCTGGCTTCAAGATAATCGCCCTGGCGATCACGGAAAAAACCCTCTTCACCGAAAAGTTCCGGACCCATCATGCCACAAGCAGATAAGCCCGACAGCAAAAGTAAAATAGACAAACCCTTTATTACTTTAAAAACCTTATTCATAAATAATTTGTTGATAACAGAACCGTCCGTTTAGCAGATGCATCTATTGTTTAACTAATGTTTAGCTATGGTTTTACGACAAAGTGACTTCATTGGACGCAATTTATGCCTATTTGTTCCAGCGTAGTCCGAAAATAGTCATGATAGATCTCATCCAATGTTGTCAAAGGCAGACGTATTCCCGGGCCAATTTTCCCCATTGCATGCAGAGCCCATTTTACGGGTATGGGGTTAGACTCCAGAAACAGGCATTTATTCAAAATGGCTAAACTTTCATTAAGCGGATGAGCAGAATCCTTATCGCCAGACATGGCAAAACGGCATAGATTATGAAATATTTTTGGAACAATATTAGCCGTAACGGATATACATCCCTGCGCCCCCAGAAACATCAATGCCATTGCTGTCGGGTCATCGCCGCTGTATACCTGGAAACTCTCAGTTTGGCAAAGCTCTATAACTTCCTTGCCACGGGATATATTCCCCGTTGCTTCTTTTACACCAATAATATTATCAACGGCTGATAAGGTCTTGATTGTCTCAGGTAGCATGTCACAGGCAGTTCGTGCCGGCACATTATATAAAATCTGAGGAATATCAACGGCTTCTGCAACTGCCGTATGGTGTGCTATCAGACCTTTTTGGGTTGGTTTATTATAATAAGGCGTGACCAGTAAGCAGGCATCGGCACCGGAGTCTTTTGCCGCCTGAGTCAGTTCAATTGCCTCTCTGGTTGAATTTGCTCCGGTTCCTGCGATAACCGGAATACGTCCATTAACTGCCTTAACAACGTAATCAACCACGGCTGAATTTTCTTCCATGGATAAAGTCGGTGACTCACCCGTCGTGCCTACCGCCACAATACCGTCAGTACCCTCCTGGATATGCCATTCGAGTAACTGATCTAATGCAGGTAGATCAATCTCACCGTTTTCGGTCATCGGCGTAACCAATGCCACTATACTGCCTTTAATCATTCTGACCCCAGGAAGAATTAAATAATTGCCAAAACTAAAGGCGGGATTTTATCGTAAGTCCCGACAAGATAATAGAAAGACTCTTATTGATCAGCTCTCAGATTTCTGCCCAGCCTCAGTATGAGGTACCGGCCAGGCCCGGATAATAGCCTTGATAAAGGTCGCCAATGGGATTGCAAAGAAAACACCCCAAAAACCCCAAATACCACCAAAAAATAAGATTGCTGTAATAATGGCCAAAGGGTGTAATTTGACTGTCTCAGAAAAAATAAGCGGTACCAGTAAATTACCATCCAGCATCTGCAATACAACATAAGCAAACATGACCTGGTTTAACTCTGTGCCAAAACCCCATTGGAATAAAGCAGCCAAAAAAACCGGAATTGCGACGACTGTGGCTCCAATATATGGGATGACCACTGAAAAACCAGTGATAAATGCCAGCAAAACTGAATAGTTCAGATCAAGGACAGCAAACACAATATATGAACTGATACCGACTATCATTATTTCTAGCGCCTTACCTCGAATATAGTTTGCCAGCTGTCCATTCATTTCCTGCCATATTTGCGCCATGATAGGTTTCTTATCAGGCAACCAGTTTTCAAACCAGTTTAGTAACTTGTCCGCATCCTTAAGCATGAAAAAAACCAGAATGGGAACCAGAATGGTATAAACCAGTATGGTTACTAGACGGGTAATACTACTCACTGAATATGAGAGTACACTTTGCCCGATTTCTCCCAGCGTATCCTGCAGGCTGTTTATCCAGCCCTGAATCTGTGCTTCAGTAAATAATTCTGGATAATTTTGTGGCAAGAGTAGGAGTGATGTACGTAATTGGCTCATCATGTTGGGAAGTTCATCAATAAAAAGTCCGAGCCGACCCCAAGTGAATGGCAATAACAAAAAAATGATAATCAACATCACGCTCAAAAATATTAGATAAGTCAGGTAAACGGACAGACGGTAAGGCACATTCATTTTCACCAGGGAATTTACCAGGCCCTGTAAAATAAAACTCAACACCAGACTCCACAATAAGGGAGCAATCACTCCTCCCATTGTCATCATGACAACAATGCCGATGATAATCAGAAGGGTAAAAATCAGCGCCTCTTCTTCAGAAAAGTAACGCTTATACAGATCATTAAATATTCTCAGCATTGAGAATTCCTGGTTTTTAATAACAATAATTAACGGCTGGGAACTGAACCTAATTTTTTTCTATCAGATAGCAAAATTTTCCATTCAAGTGCTGCATTTCCAGCAATTTATTACCACTTTGCTCAGTGAAGACCTGAAAGTCTCTTTCTGAGCCTGGGTCGGTTGCCAGCACTTTAAGCCTTTGTCCATTAGCCATCTTATTAAGAGCCTGTTTAGTCTTTAACAGCGGTAGTGGGCAGGACAGACCACTCAGATCGAGCTCTAAATCAACAACATTA
>Ga0181596_10003055_pt1 | contig 15786 bp, 14 predicted proteins | sample 041ome_6_FD_148655 | JGI IMG/M metagenome (GOLD analysis project Ga0181596, IMG submission 148655) | Coastal salt marsh microbial communities from the Groves Creek Marsh, Skidaway Island, Georgia - 041402US metaG (spades assembly) | ecosystem: Environmental > Aquatic > Marine > Intertidal zone... | reverse complement strand
TAATATTTAGCTTAACCTAAAATATTTGTAGTAAATTTCAAATATAAAATTTTATAAAAAATTAATAAATTTTAATAGCTTTCTATTCAAATAGTGGCTCAATATGCATAGAATTAACATCGATCAAACCTTTGTTTGTTATTCTAAAGTTGGGTATTACAGACAATGGGAGCAAGTTGAAACCCATATAAGGAAGAGAGCACCCAGCATCTATCCATGATTTTTTGAATATTTCATTTTCTTTTGCAACTTCTGATGCTTTTTTATCAGATAACAATCCGGCAATTGGTAATTTAACTTCTGCAATTAATTTTTGATCGTTTACAATAACAATGCCGCCTTGAGTTTCTTTAATTCTATTAACTGCAAACTGCATATCTTCTTCATTTAAACCAGCCACAATAATATTGTGCGCATCATGACCTACGCTACTTGCAACAGCTCCTGATGCTAAATTAAAATTTTTTAGAAAACCATGTGCATAATCTCCTTCTTTGTTATGTCTTTCAATTACACACAAGTGACAAAGATTATTAGATTCCAATATTTCTGACCAATCACTATGTGTGTCTTTAACTTGAATCTGATCTTTGAATGTTACTATACCTGGCAATTGGGCTCTAATAACGTTTATTGTGTAATCATTTTTGTCAGGCACCTGAGGGATCATTTGAATATTGCTTGGTAGATGAACAGTATTATAAGCTTTAGATGGATACCTAAATCTATTACTAGTTAACTGCTTATCTAAATCAGCAGTAATTTTTTTATCTTCCACAACTAGCTTGCCTCCTAGCCAGGTATTATGCACATTTAACTCATCATCAATCATTATAATATCAGCCCTACGGCTATGACCAAGAGCTCCATAGTCTCTATCTATGTTGTAGCGTGTTGCTGGATGCAAAGAACCCATAGACCAAGCAGTTTCTTTATTAATTCCTAAATCCCTTGCCTGACGAACCACCCAATCTAAACCAAAATTAAACAAATCATCTGCATCTCTATCATCTGTACAAACGCATATTCGTTTTGTACTTGCTTTAAATTCGGTAACAGCCTTGATTGCTTCTTTTATGCTATTCCAAGGTGTTTTGGGGTTTCCACCACGAAGAAAAATCCATAATCCAGCATCTAAAAGATCATTAGTAAATAATTTTTCCTCAGCTTCATGAGTGTCTGTTATTCCACTTGCAGCATACGCAGCCACAAATTCTCTCCCAAATACATGTCCACTTACAGGCAAATTTCTTTTTAATGTTTCTGCTATAATAGAATGTGGAAGATCTTCTGCATTACACACAGATACAAAATCCATTTTTTCACCAAGACCGATTATTTCAGGCCACTTATCATACAAATTTGAAGCTTTGATCGAATCTAAACTTCCTCCAGCTGTTTCAAGTGTATCATTAGTAGCTGGTATTGTGCTTGGTAATGTTAGAAAAATAGATAAAGGTGCTTGTCTGCAATCCTCAAGCATCCATTCTATACCCTCAACATCACTAACATTTCCAATTTCATGAGAGTCACAAAATATTGTCGTAGTTCCATTTAACAATGCTGGTTCTGCATACGCACACCCTGTCATCATACTGCTTTCAATATGCATATGAGGATCAATTAGGCCAGGCGCTAAAATATTGTTTTGCACATCATAAGTATTTAAATAAGATTTATTGAAAATTTGTTTATGAACTCCGCTGTCCTTGACACAAACTATTCTGCCACTAGAAACCCAAATTTCTTTGTGTTCTAATATTCTGTCCGTATATGTAGATAAAACACGAGCATTAAATAAAATTAAATCAGGCTCTGAATTTCCTGAAGCTATTCTGGCTAATTTTTTTGTAGATTTAAATAGTGGTGGAACTGAAAATCTATTAATCATATGTAAATGTTAACATAAACTTTAATTGATTAAAATATTTACAATATATTATTAGAATTTATAAACAAACTATGGAACTTACAGTTTATCTATCAGGGGAAATTCATACAAATTGGAGAGATGATATTATAAAAAAATGTGAAAATTTAAAGTTACCAATCGAATTTTTGTCACCTGTCACAAATCATCAGTTATCTGATGATGTGGGAATTGAAATCTTAGGAAGTGAAGATAAAAAATTTTGGCATGATCATAAATCTGCTAAATTAAATTCAATAAGAACTAAAAATGCAATTGAGCAAGCAGATATTGTTGTGGTAAGATTTGGAGATCAATATAAACAATGGAATGCAGCATTCGATGCAGGATACGCTATTGGTTTGTCCAAAAGTTTAGTTGTTTTACATAGTCAAGAGCATCAACACGCATTGAAAGAAATAGATGCATCAGCATCAGCTGTTGCAAATACAGTTGAGGAAGTAGTAAAAATTTTACAGTATACTTCTACAAATAAAATTTAAGATGTTGCATAATTAGAAGGAGCATGGGGGGCGCTTGCTAAATCATGCGCCGCTATCGCCTCGAGATCAAAATCTCCTTTCGGAATTTTATCCATCTTAAAATTTTTATACTCATCGACTCCTCTTGCCAAAATCATAGATATGGGTGGGCCTTTAGTTTGTTTAACATATGTAGGTAAATATCTAACAGCAATTCCTATACGAGGAAATTCAGTTAAATTAGGGCCTGATCCATGAGCAAGTAAGCAATGATGAAGTGCAGCTTGACCTTTTTTTAAAACAACTGGAATAATTTCTTTTTCATTAATATCTATCTTTACTTCCTGTCCTCTAGTTAAGTCACTATTTTTATCGAATGTTTCAATGTGTTCAATTTTATTTTGTAAATGAGATTTTGGTAAATAACTCATACATCCATTATCAAGGTTTACGTCAGTTAACGCTATCCAACCTGTAACTAACTCATACGGATCCAAACCCCAATAATTTGCATCTTGATGCCAATTAATATGTTTAATTCCTCTTGCTGGTTTTATAAAAATATCAGCAGATTGAATTAATATGTTTGGACCTATTAATTCCTCAACTGAATTTAATAATGCTGGAGATATACATAAATCATAAATCCAATTAGATAATAAATGAGCCTGCAAATTCCATGGATGTTTAATATTCTTAGGTGGATTTTCAGATAAATTAATTAATTTATGAGCTGCTTCATCAGCTTTAATATTTTCAACAGCATCGATAGGAAAATAATATCCATGTGTATCATAAAATTTCTTAATTTCTTTCATTTTCAAATTTTATTATATTTTTTAATTTATGAATACAAAAAATTATAGCCTACTATGTATTAATTTAATAACTTTTTAATTTTTTCTTTAGTAAAATTAGAGTTGTTGAAATAAATATAAATTTAAAAGTATTATTTTATTTTCTTCTTTTCCTGGGGGAATTGAAATTTTGAGAATTACCCTTGCTAGAATTTTTATATTTTTTATTTGATGATTTTTTTTTATCTGAACTGATGTTATTTGTTTTTTTTCTGGAAAAACTAACTTTTGTGTTAGAGGTAAGGTCGTCTTGTGGATTATTTTTTTTAAATTTATTTTTAGAAAAATTATTTTTACCTTGATCATTTGACTTTTTAGAAAATGATTTTTTATAATCAGATTTCTTTTTAAACGTTGGTCTTTTATTATCTTCTCTTTGTTCAGAATAAGATTTTCTTGATCTTTTATCTTTGGGATAATTTTTTTCACCTTGATCATTTGACTTTTTAGAAAATGATTTTTTATAATCAGATTTCTTTTTAAAAGTTGGTCTTTTATTATCTGATTTTTTTTTACTATTAGATTGTTTAAAATTTTTATTTTTAGTCTTATGTTGATTGTTAATATGTTTTTCAGGATTAAGTATTTTTTGAATTTCTTTCCATTTAGAAAAATCACCTTTTGTAACAAAACTTAGCGCAATACCCTTAGACCCCGCCCTAGCAGTTCGCCCTATTCGATGAATAAAATCCTCAGCCATTTGTGGTAAATCATAGTTTATTACGTGTTCAATATGAGGTACATCTATCCCTCTTGCCGCAACATCAGTTGCAATTAAAATTCTAAATTTCATATCTCTGAAATTTTTCATTATTGTGTTTCTTTTACTTTGTCGTAAACCTCCGTGAAGTGGAAAAGATTTAATTTTACTTCTTGAAAGTGCTTTAGAAAGCTTTTCAGTTCCGTATTTAGTTTTAACAAAAATTAAAATCGAACCACTGCGAGTATTGATTTGATTAATCAGTTCATCTAGTTTTTCATCAGACTTTAATTCAATGATTTCTTGTTTAATATTCTTAGCAACGGTATTTGACTCTCCAACAGATATTCGAACTGGGTCATTTAAGTATTTAGAAGATAATTTAAGAATATTATTAGGTATAGTAGCCGAAAACATTAAAACTTGCTTACTTACTGGTAAAAATTTAATAATTTTATTAATCTGCACTTCAAAACCCATATCAAGCATTCTATCAGTTTCATCCAATACTAAATACTTAGCATCATGAAGATTTAAAGTACCTCTTTGTAAGTGATCATTTATCCTTCCAGGTGTTCCTACATATATTCTAGGTCTTTTTTTTAATTGGGATAATTGCTTACTCATTGACTCACCTCCAATTAATGTGGCTGTATTAATTGAGCTTTTAAAACCTAATAATGAATTAATAACATCTAAAACCTGTTTGGCTAATTCCCTAGTAGGTATCATAATCAAAAGAGAGCCTCTTGATGATTTTATCAATAGCTCTAATAGTGGAATGCAAAAAGCAGCAGTTTTTCCTGTACCTGTTTGTGCAGAGCCTAGAATATCCTTACCTTGCAATATTAATGGTATAGATTTTTCCTGAATAGGCGTTGGATTAGTAAAATTGATATTCTTAAGTGATTTATTAAGAACTTCATTAAGATTATATTTTGAAAATAATGTCATATTTAATAATAAATTAACTAAATCAAAATTTTAGAATTTAAAAAAAAACGACGATAAAGTAAATTTATGATGGCTATAACGATAATAAAAATTTATTCAAACACTATTAAAGTTTGATTAAATTATGTTTGTTTAACTCCCGTAGGGTGAGGTATTCCATTAATTAATAACTTAGGCTCAATACTAACATCAATCAATTCCGGTCTATTATTTAAATAATTGGCAACTGAGTCGATTGAGGAAATATCGTATATAAATTTTTCAAGTCTAGGAAAGTTTTCGATTAATGTTGGATCAAGTTTTTTTGATAAATCTAAGTGATGAAAAACAGCAAAATCACAAGCATGTGGCTTTTCATCAATAAAATACTTTTTTCCACTAGAGGTTAAAATTCTATCAAAATCATCAAATCTTGACATAAGAATGGGCTTCATTGTATCTCTTTTTTCAATAAAGTTTTCACCAGTAGCAAAATTGACTGTAGGATTTAATGGAGCAAATAATTCTTGAGCACTTTGCAAAATAGCATCTGCTTTAGCTGATTGAATTTGATCTTTGATGTCTAAGCCTGCAATTTTTTCAATATAATTTAGTATAGCTATACTTTGAGCCACCTCATGTTTGTCATCAATTATTAACACGGGTAGTTGTTTAAAAGAAACCTTAGGTTTTGTAATAGACCAATCTTCTCCATAGTATTCCCAAGACATTAAATCTTCAAATTCAATACCTGTGTAATGAAAAAGTATTCTTGGAGCCTCAGCTAATGCTCTCATTTTAAAATATATTAGTTTTAAATTCATTGAAGATTAATCATATATTTTAAAAAAAATAAAAGTTAAGTTTTAATTTACCAAGCAGCATTATAAATATTGAATGCATCTTCCTCAGTGACTTCACGAGGATTATTAACTAATAATCTAGTTTGTTTCATTGATTCTTTTGCCATCTTAGCACAAGCTTCTTTTGGTATATCAATATCTCTAAGTTTGGATGGTATTTTAAGTAATGAGGATAATTTTTCTAACCTCTCTATAAACTCATTACATATAATTTGATTATTGGTTTTTAGATTAATGTCTTTAAATATAAAAGGTGCAAGAAAAGCATATTGTTCACAAGCTTTAGGATTAATAGAATTAAATTTAAGAACATGGGGTAAAATAAGAGAATTAGATAAACCATGGGGAATATGAAATATTCCACCAATAGGATAGGCAAGAGCATGAACGGCAGATACAGGAGAATTAGCAAAAGCTTGACCTGCCATCATAGAACCAAGAAGCATATTGCTTCTTGCCTCTATATTGTGACCATCAAATACTGCGGTTTCTATCGAAGTCCCCAAAAGTTTTAAAGACTCAATTGCAAGTAATTTTGATATAGGATTATTATTCTGATTAATGGAAGTATATGCTTCAATTGCATGAACCATTGCATCAATACCAGTTGCGGCAGTAATATCTCTAGGCAAATTTAGTGTAAGTTCAGGATCAAGGACAGCAAGATCGGGTAATATGATTGGAGATGATACTCCTTTTTTTTGATCACCCTCTAGTGTTATTATCGATATTGGTGTTACTTCTGATCCAGTTCCTGCTGTAGTTGGAATTAATACTAAAGGCAATCTTGGTCCTTTAGCGTTCCCTACTCCCCAAATATTTTCAATATTTTGTTCAGTGCCTATTAATAAAGAAACTAATTTTGCTATATCCATAGATGAACCTCCACCAAAGCCCAATATACCTGTTGGTTTAAAAGTTTTTGCCCTATCTAATGCTTTTATAAGTGTTTTTTTTGATGGATCAGATTCTACATCATCAAAAACCTCAACACTTGAAGATTTAGAAAGTTCATTAATGATGGATTTGTTTAATCCAATTTTTATAAGATCTGCATCAGTGATTAAAAAAATATTATCTCCAAGCTTATCAATAATTTTATCACTAGAGCTGGTAGAAACTCCTTTTCCAAATATTATGCCAGGTGTTGTATTGAAATTAAAATCACTCATTTTAAACACACAATATAATTTATAGAGTTTATATTAAATATTATTTTCCAAAAATTCCTAATTTTATATCGTAATCCACTGCTAAGCCATAATCTGGGTCGTCATCACTATCTACAATTAACTGACCAGTTCTACTTAAAAGACGGTGGCAATCCTTCGATAAATGTCGGAGTTTAACTTTTTTACCAAGATTAGAATATCTTTCGGCTATATCTTCGATAGCTTTTAAAGCTGATTGATCTATGACTTTAGAGTTAGCAAAATCTATTATAACCAATTCTGGATCCATACTTGGTTTAAATAATTCTAAAAAACTATTAGTTGAACTAAAAAATAAAGGACCTTCTATCTCATAAACTTTAGCATTTTTTTCTGTTAAGGAAGCTCTCTCATTAGCTCTAATTCTAGAAGCTGATTTCCATGCGAAGACTAGCGCTGAGAATATCACTCCCACTACCACGGCTATAGCTAAATCTTCAAGGACAGTAACAAGGGTGACTAAAATAATCACCAATGCATCTGATTTAGGAACTACAAATAGTAATTTCAAAGAATTCCATGCAAAAGTTCCTATTACCACCATAAACATTACCCCTACTAATGATGCTATTGGTATGAGTTCAATAAGAGATGACGTATAAAGTATAAAAATTAAAAGAAATATAGCGGCTGAGATTCCTGCAATTCTTGTTCTTCCTCCTGATTTTACATTTATCATAGATTGACCAATCATTGCACACCCTCCCATTCCTCCAAAAAAACCAGTTACAGTATTTGCAAATCCTTGAGCTAAACACTCTTGGCTAGCACCGCCTCTTTTATTAGTTATTTCACCCACTAAATTTAAAGTTAACAAACTTTCTATTAATCCAATTGCTGAGAGTATTAATGCGTAAGGAAAAATAATTAAAAAAGTTTCAATATTTAAAGGTATAGTTGGAATAGAAAAAATTGGCAGCCCTCCTGAAACACTGGCTAAGTCACCAACTCTTGGAATAGGTATATCAAGCCAGATAACTAGCATTGTTACAAATAAGATAGCAGCTAAAGTAGATGGGATAATCTTTGTAACTTTTGGAAGATACCAAATGATTAGCATAGTTAAAAAAACAAAAATCAGTGATTGAATTAAAACATCGCCAGACATCCAAGTAAAACTTCCATCTAAATTTAAAATTTGAAATTGATGTAATTGAGATAGGCCTATTACAATTGCTAAACCGTTAACAAACCCGAGCATTACTGGTTGTGGAACCATTCTTATAAATTTACCCAATCTAAATATACCCGCAAGTAATTGCAATATGCCCATTAAGACAACAGTAGCAAATAAATATTGCACTCCATGATCAGCAACTAGTGCAACCATAACAACTGCTAGCGCTCCTGTTGCTCCTGAAATCATGCCGGGTCTACCGCCTATAATTGCAGTAATCAAACCTACAATAAAAGCTGCGTATAATCCGGCAAGAGGTGTTACGCCTGCCACAAAAGCAAAGGCGATAGCTTCTGGAACCAAAGCAAGAGATACGGTGAGACCAGATAATAATTCCACCTTAAATAATGAGATGGAAACACCTTCTTTAGGAATATATTCGTCCTTATTAAAACCAATTGAATTAGCGAATTGACTTATAGAAGATTTAATCATTAATTTTGGAGGTGTGATTTATAAAGCTGTATAAGGTTTTGATTAACAGTTCGCTAGTATTAATTTAATTTAATTTTTTTAATAATGAGGTGGAGGAACATCATCATCTAAATTAGAATTTTCTGTATTTGCTTCAATAATATCAATTTTATTTTTTAAATTAATTAATTCATTATTTAATTTTAAAATTTCTTTTTGTTGAGTAAAAATTTCATCACTCATTTGATTTACTTCATTTTGCAGAAAGCTAATTTGCTCTTCTAATTTTTTAACTATTGTTTCCATACTTACTAAATCATCTATTTAATTCAGTTATGTATATTTTACAATTATGCATTTTTTTTTATTCTTTATAAAATAATAAGATTTTACAAAAGGCCATATATTAAAAAAAGTAAATAATTCATATTTTTATGAAAATATATTATTGATTATGTTAATTTATATTGTTTAAATCTTATTTCTGTGAAAAATATATAATATGAAAATAGAATTACTTTCAGGAGCATGTGGAGCTGAGATTAACGGTATAAATTTAAAAGATACATCAAGTAGTAATATTGAAATAATTAAAAATTTACTTTTTGAACATAAGGTAATATTTTTTCGTAATCAGACAATTAGTCAACAAGAACAAATAAATTTATCTAAATGTTTTGGTCCACTTGAAACTCACGCCTACACAAAAGGACTACAAGAATTTCCTGAAATTGTTAGAATAATAAAAGAACCACATGAAAAAAATAATTGGGGTGAAGGATGGCATACAGATACAAGTTATAATAAGCAACCCACTTTAGCTGTAATCTTAAAATCTCTAGAGATACCTCCTGTTGGGGGAGATACAATGTTCTCCAATATGGAATTAGCTTATGATACATTAAGTGATAATTTAAAAAAAAAGATTGAAAATAAAAAAGCTCTTCATGACTCGAGGGGCGCAGAATTTTTTAATGAAAATTATCAATCAATGGAAAGTAATGGATATAAAGAAGCTTTTTCTAATATTCACCCTATAGTTAGAACGAACCCAGACTCTAAAAGAAAAATTCTTTATGTTAATTGGACTTATACAAGACAAATTATTGGAATGGAGAAAGAAGAAAGTAATAAACTTTTAAATATATTATTTAAACATCAAGAAAGACTTGATTTGACTTGTAGATTTAAATGGACTCCTAACACAATAGCAATTTGGGATAATAGAAGTTTGCTCCATTATGCTATAGCTGATTATTTTCCTCAAAGAGGATTAGGACACAGAAGAATTATGGATAGAATAGCTGTGAGAGGAGAAACTCCTTATTAAGTAATAAATTGAAATAAAATGGTCGGGGAGAAAGGATTCGAACCTTCGACCCCCTGGTCCCAAACCAGGTGCGCTACCAGGCTGCGCTACTCCCCGAAAAAACTTGTTATATTCATAAAATTTTGAAAAACAATTAATTAGTTTGAATTTTTATAGGAATATACTTATATTCTGCTTAGGGGTGCTTAAATGCTGAGATTTATACCCTTTAAACCTGATCTGGATAATGCCAGCGGAGGAAAGAATGAAATTTATTTATATTACTTTATTATTTTTGCTTTTAACTACTGTTGTTAAAGCTGAAAAACTTACAATTTACACATATGACTCATTTGTATCCGAATGGGGTCCAGGCCCTATCATTGAAAAGCAATTTGAAGAAACTTATCAAATTGATTTGGAGCTAGTTGCCGTTGATAGTGCCGCCACACTTTTAAACAAGGTTATCTTAGAAGGAAGTAACACTAAGGCAGATATTATTTTAGGCTTAGATATGAATTTATTTGAGTCGGCAAAAAAATCCAATTTGTTTGATAATCATTCATTAGCAGATCTTAATGATAAACTTAATCTTCCTATAAATTGGGAAAGTAAATTGTTTGTACCATATAATTATGGATACTTTGCCTTTGTCTATAATAACAAAAATTTAAAGAACGCTCCTAAATCAATGGATGAGCTAATTAATTCAACAGATGCAAGAATTGTAATACAAGACCCAAGAACATCTACTCCTGGATTAGGTTTATTAACTTGGATGAAAGCACTTTATGGTAAAGATGCACAGAGTAATTGGAAAAAATTAAATAAAAAAATAATTTCTGTCACTAAAGGATGGACAGATGCTTATTACAATTTTTTTATGGCTGGTGAAGCAGATATCGTATTGAGTTACACCTCATCGCCTGCGGCTCATATCATGTTTGAAGAAAATTACGATATCTCAGCATCTACTTTTGAAGAAGGAAATTACATATCAATAGAATTTGCAGGAATTTTAAAAAGCTCTAGAAATAAAGAAATGGCCAATAATTTTTTAAATTTTATGATTTCAGATGATTTCCAATCTGTCATTCCTTCAACAAATATTATGTATCCAGTAACTAGTGTTAGTCTTCCCAAGGCTTATAATAAATTAGAAATTCCAAACGCCATTCAGCTAAATCCAAGAGATATAAATGAGAATAAAGAAAAATGGATTAATGAGTGGCTTAATGCGTCATAAATTATTTGTATAATAAATATAATATAACAGTATTAAGTTTTTTTTCCCTAATACTGTTATTTCCTTTCTTAGGAATTTTTTCAAAATTAAATTATGATATTGGAGAAGTAAGAGTTTTTTTATTAAACTCATATACTCAAAGAATAATATTTTTTTCTTTTTATCAAGCTTTTCTATCAGCCTTTATTAGCTGTGCATTGGCTATCCCTTTTGCTCTTGCACTAAATCGACATAAAGATAATAAATTAATTAGATACATCATTTCTTTATGTGGTTTTTCTTTTGTAATCCCATCAATACTAATAGTTTTTTCTGTCATAAAATTATTTGGATATAATGGTTTTTTTAATACATATTTCAATTTTTATGACTTGTTTTCAATTAAATCAATATACGGCCTTAAGGCAATTTTGATAGCACATGTCCTTTTAAACACGCCCTTTGCTACACGGTTATTTGTTCAAAATCTTAATAACATTCCAAAAAAATATTATGAAATTTCTGAGTCTATAAATCTTAGTTTTTTAGGAAATATTTTCAAATTAGAATTACCAATTATAAAACAAAGTTTATTTGCTGTTTTTTCAATAATATTCTCTCTTTGTTTTTTAAGCTTTGCTATTGTTATGGCACTTGGTGGTAATCCTAAAAATTCAACTTTAGAGGTTGCAATATTTCAATATGCTCTATTTGATTTAAATTTTAATAAAGCAATACTGCTAAGCTTTATTCAGATCTTTATATGCATAACATTTGTTTTTATCGGATTTTATAAATTTAAAGGATCAAATTTTTTTGAAATTGGCGCTATTAAACATAAACACCCTCATCAAAATAATAGATTGATTAAACTTATTGATTATTTTCTTATTTTGTTTTTTATTCTTGTTTTATTCTCACCTATATGGGTTATTTATACTGAATTTTCAAAATCAATATTCTTAAAAGTAAACTTAACTTATACATTTGTTAATGCTTTTAAAAATTCTATAATAATTTCTTTATTAACAGGAGTAATCGTAAGTATTTTTGGACTACTTATTAGCTACCTAATAGTCATTAATCATAAAAATTTTATTCTTCAGCAATTATTATTTTTAACCAGCTCTGTGATACTAATAATTTCTCCAATTATTTTTAGTCTTGGTTATTTTATTTTCTTTCAACCTGTAATTAATTTTTCTTATGTTAAAGTATTTTTAGTAATATTAATTAATGTGATATTTCTTCTTCCTTTTGCAATCTTAATTTTTTTTAGTAATTTAAAAAATTTATATTTAAGTTTTAATGATTTTAGAAAATCATATCGAATAGATCTCATTAGCTATATAAAAATTATATTTCCTTTAATAAGAAAAAATTTTTTTTATGTATTTTCGTTTTCTACAGTAATAACTTTTGGTGACTTTACAATTATCTCTTTTTTTAGAAGCGAAAATTTTGAAACACTTCCTTCGTACTTATTTAAATTAATATCTACATACCAATTTAATGAAGCTTCTTTCGTAGCTGGTATTATTTTATTTCTTAGTATGGTTATATATTTTATTATAGATAATTTTAATTACCAAGGAAGGCCTGACATAACGACATGAACATAAATACTGGCAACATATCCTAAGAATATTACCGGAGTCCATTTTAAATGTCCAAAAAATGTATAATAACCTCTAGCTTGACCCATAAGAGCAACTCCAGCAGCAGAACCTATTGACAACAGACTTCCCCCTACTCCTGTAGTTAACGTTACTAATAGCCATTGATCAATGGACATTTCAGGTCTCATAGTAATTACCGCAAACATAACTGGGATATTATCGACTATAGCTGATAAAACACCTACTATTGCGTTTGCAATAGTGGGGCCCATTCCATCATATAGAATTTCAGACATCAGTGATAAGTAACCAATAAAGCCTAATCCACCTACACTCAAAATTACACCAAAGAAGAATAGTAAAGTATCCCATTCAGCTTTGGATATTTTTCTAAAGAAATCAAACTTAGTTTCTTCCACAGCAGGATCATGAGTAATTTTTAGGTAAAATGAATATAAACCCAAAAGACCAAGACCAAACATCATGCCCAACATTGGAGGCAAATGTAATATGTTATGAAAGTTTACAGCACTGAAAATAGTCAACAATCCTAAAAAAATAATAACTTTCCCGCCTCTTTTCATGAAGATTTTTTCTGAACTTACTTCTGGACTCTCTTTTGGAATAAAGAAATACATAATTGCAGCAGGAATTACATAATTTACTACTGACGGAATAAAGATGTTAAAAAATGTAAAGAACTCAACTATTCCAGCTTGCCAAACCATCAAAGTAGTAATGTCCCCAAATGGACTATAAGCTCCACCTGCATTTGCCGCTACAACAATATTTATACATCCTAAAGATATAAATTTACTGTTTCCTTTACCGCACGCCATCACTACGGAGCACATAACCAAAGCAGTGGTTAAATTATCGGCTATTGGCGATAAAAAAAATGTAATTATTCCTGTAAAAACAAATAGTTGTCTAAAACTCAGACCACGAGAAGTTAGCTGGAATCTAACAACATCAAAAACTTTTCTCTCCTCTAAAGCATTTATGTAGGTCATTGCCACTAAAAGAAATAGAAAAAGTTCTGCAAATTCTAAAATATTATGCTCTAAAGCATATTCTATTTCTTTAGCGTAAGTTTTATCACCCGCAAAATAAAACGCAATTATGCCCCAAATAATAGCTGCTGATAGAATAACTGGCTTGGATTTTCTTAAATGACTAAACTCCTCAGCCATGACCACGGCGTACGCAACGAAAAAGACTGCAAGACTTAGAAAACCTACGTATGAAGTTGTTAAATTTATTTCCATATTTTTAAAGTAAAGCTAATAACTGTTTTTTCAATTCCGAAATCATATAAATTATTGTGCATTGCTTCGTCAATAAAAAGTGATTTTTTTCTATTATTGGCTTTTTCAAATAACAACTTACTATGGGAATGAGGGACAACTTCGTCCTTAAGGCCACTTATTATTAATAAAGGTGATTTAATTTGATCAATTTTACTTAAATTTTCAAATTTATCCTTAACCAGATATTTTGATGGATAAATCTTGTATCTCTTAGTAGCCACATCAGCAATTGATGTAAAGGGTGCCTCTAAAACGGTACAAAGAAAATCATATTTCAAGTTTAACTCAACTGCAACTCCTGAACCAAGTGATTCTCCATAATTTATAATATCTTGAATTTTAAATTGTGTATTTTTTAAAATCCAATCAATAGAGGCTTTTCCATCCATATATAGATTATTTTCTGTTGGATTTCCCTCATTGCCACTAAAACCTCTCCAGCTTACTAGCAAAGTTGAAAATCCTGCATCATTATATCTTTTAATACGGTAAGCTCTTTCTCCAATGTCAAATGAATTTCCATGAAAATAGACAAGTATTGGCATATTTTCATTACCTTTATGAAACCATGATAAAAGATTTATTTTATCAGCCGTTTTAATAAAAATTTCATCAGTTTTTTCAAGACCATAGTATTCAGGAACATTCGGCTTTTCAGATTTATTAAATATTATTCTTCGTTGAAATACATACAAAAGAAAACCAAAAAAAATGTATAGAAAAAGTAAAAAAAATATGTAATTCATTGATTAATAAATACATAATATAATGACCGCATCAATAGAAGTATATAATCCAATGAGTGCCTATAACAGCGCTATAAATATATTAGAAAAAAATGGAATTAGAGCTACAAAACAGAGAAGAGTATTAGCTAAACTTATTTTTAATAAAGGGAAAAGACACATATCGGCAGAAAATTTATTTGATGAGGTAAAAGAAGAGGAAAGAAAAATTTCAATGGCAACAATTTACAATACTCTAAAACAATTTACGAGCTTAGGGTTAATTAGAGAAATTGTAGTCGATCAAAATAAATCATTATACTGCAACAACAATCAAAGTCATTATCATTTATATATTGAGGATGAGGGTAAAGTAATTGACATACCTACAAAAAATATTGATCTTGATATACCTTCAATTCCTGCATGTTTAAAACTTCATGACATTGATGTAATTGTGAGAATAAGAACTCTTAAAGATAAAAACAATTAAATTTAATGACTGCAAAAAAGTTGTGGTCTCCCAGCACAACAAAAAATAATCTTAATCTTTTTTTAGAATACATAGGTGATAAATTTAATTTTAAATCTTATAGCGATTTACACAAATGGAGCATTGATAATAAAGAAATTTTTTGGGATAAATTTTGGTCATTCACAGATATTCAAGGTGATAAGAAAGATGATATCTTTACTGAATCAACGCACTTCATTGAAACAAAATTTTTTAACTCCTCTAAATTAAATTATGCTGAAAATTGTCTTCAAAAAGATACAGATGATGATGCAATAATATTTTATAATGAACAGAAACATTCTAAAAGAATAAGTTGGAAACAATTACGAAAAAATGTTTTTAAAATTTCACATTATTTTAAAAGTAAAAACATTAATCAAAATGATAGAATTGCAGCGGTTCTTCCAAATATACCAGAAACTGTTGAAGCATTCTTAGCTTGCGCGCAATTAGGGGCAATTTGGTCATCCTGCTCATCTGACTTTGGGGCCAAAGCTATAATAGATAGATTTAAACAAATTGATCCAAAAATACT
>Ga0181596_10003038_pt1 | contig 15823 bp, 17 predicted proteins | sample 041ome_6_FD_148655 | JGI IMG/M metagenome (GOLD analysis project Ga0181596, IMG submission 148655) | Coastal salt marsh microbial communities from the Groves Creek Marsh, Skidaway Island, Georgia - 041402US metaG (spades assembly) | ecosystem: Environmental > Aquatic > Marine > Intertidal zone... | reverse complement strand
GGGGGCATATTTAGAGGGGGTATATTTATGTTATCCGATTTTTAAACATAGACCGTATATAATCCACCAAATCCAACTTCTCTTTCCATTCATATATTGTCGCCATCGGAAAGAGTGTTAATCCTTGACCTCGCTTCATATGTTTGTTTCCACGAAAACACACGTTGTCAAAATATTTGAATAACATCATTTCTTCTACGTTACAATCGCTCCTATCTATCCTGTGGCTTCCCATATAATTAAATCTATTGTATTTCATGTTCTGATACACATTATATTTATATGGACGCTTTACTTTGTTGCGAACCATTCCTATACCTAATATTTTATTTGTATCATTATTCATTTCCAATACAAACATTATGGAATTGGGTTTAATACTCTGACTTACATTATATGGAGAACAATACACACATTTGAATTCCCCCTTTTTTTCGCGATATTTTATATTTTCACTCCACGTGCTGTTACTGAAACGCGATGTGAGTATATAATGCGTTTGTAATTTCTTGAATTGTCGTAGTGTTTTGTTGTATCCGGATTTCTTATGGACCCTTACATTTTCTTCGTGTTTCGTTTCTTCTGTCATACTATCTTCTGGACGTATTTATGAATTTATTGTATTATTCACTGATATTGGGTTCTCTTATGTTTCAATTTTATTTGTTGGGAACCTACATAAACATTTAATTCCATAAGTATTATTAGTATTTTGATAATATCCTTGTTTCTGATACTTATATTAGATAAATATGGAAGATACCTACATTTCAATACAGAGTGTTGGCGTTACTAACGATACTAATATGACTTCTTTATTAGATAGAGAACAAATGAATTATAGTCCAACGTCATTAAGTGACGACGAAAAAAGTATGCTCGAAGGTCATAATAGCAGCGAAGACGAACATATTGATAAAAACGCAGAAAAACACTTCAATAAATATTATTATTACGATAAATCCCAGAGCAATAAATTGGATATATTGCTGACGTTTATTAAAGGACAAAAGCATTTATTCAATCATTGCAGTTCCGTTTCTAAACATAAAATGAACTGTCTTATGATTCCCACCATTATTATTAGTTCATTCAATACTATTTTCACGCCATTTTTCAAAGATACAAATTGGATCAATAATGTTAGCTCCGGATTGAATTCAATTATATTGTTGTTTTTATCGATGATGGGATATTTCAAATACGAAACGTCATCGGAATCCTTTTTCCAAATCTCTAAACAATATGATCGTCTTGAAACAAGTGTTAAACTCATGCATAGTTCCATTTATTTCAACAATAATATGGATTTTGATTTATCCATCCAAGAACCTAAGACGCATATCCAGGACTCTCGTTCCGGCTCATCCATGTCTAAAAAAATGTTGGATAAACACTACAACGATAAAATCGTTGCAATTGAAAATCGTATCAACGAAATAAAAGAGAGTCAACAATTCAGTATTCCCAGTGAAACACGGAATATTTTTCCGATTATTTATCATGTTAATATATTCACACTCATACGTAAAATGGATAATTATCGTAATCAATTACTTTTCAAATTCCGTTCGGTTAATCACGAAATAAAACAAATTATTATGAAACCGTCACATCATTCACATGATGATTGTGAAAATAATGACACTAGCGAACAAACACGACTCAACGCACTTTATAAACTGAAATCACAGATTAAAGATGAACTATACAACACTCTCAACGTATATGGGGATATTGAGGATATTTTCTCACGCGAGATAAATCACGCAAATAGTCTTTCGTTATGGGGATGTTTATTTCAAACACATAAAAAAATGGATTTTTCCCACCTTCATCCTGTGATTTCCAAACATTTTACCTTTGTTTTTGAGGAAGATTAGGATATACTCGCCAATATTCCGGGAATTTATACACCAATTTAAAATACTTCTCATTTTTCAAATAGTTTTCTATATATTTATATTTCTCCGATAATGCATCGCAGTCCATTTTTATTATCGAACGACAATAGTCACTTTGATTCTTTAATGCAATATTTTTTACATTTATTACTTTACCTACATTCATTTGTGACATTTTATTTGATATGAAATCTTCTGTTATACTGCGATGAATACGCGGGATACACCATTCTTTATATACCATTTAAACCTATGTAGTGTTCTTGTTTTTTATATTTTATTATCTTCCGTCTTTGTTAATCAATTTTATAAGACTATATAAGTTAATATTGTCTTATAATGTAGTATAGGGATTAGGAATTTGATATAGGGATTAGGAATTTGATATTAGGGATTAGGCTATTTATATTGAAAACAAAGGGTTCGTTGTTTTCAATTCTATTTTGAATATGATAATTTAATTGACACTCTTCTAACAAACTACAGGTTTATACTAATATATAAATATGCTGTTTCAAAACAAGGTTATGTATTTTACATTTTACGAAAACACCCTCCACTCTCTTTAACGAAGAATCTTTATGTTTGTTTTTTTTATATTTTTTATCACCACAAGTTAATATGTCCGCTATTGAAAATTGGAACACTATGGAAGATTTATTTGATTCATCCAAAATTCACGACACCGAAGACCAAGACAAGATTTCGTTCTTCTTTTTGTATGTTGACGAACAAGACGATATTATTAAGGTGACAAAACATTGTCAAGAATTTAAACACAACACCCATATCAACGGTTTAGTTGATAAAGATTTGATTATTAAAATCATTCAAGACCATACTCTCACTCGTAACGGTTCTAAATATATTTTTGACAAGCTACTTTTATACCACGTTCCTATTCAAAAGGATGAAATTAAAAACGTCCATTTAGACGATAATTGGAAAAGCCATTTTAATGACAACCTTTTTGAAGTGAATATTTATACTGATTGCATTATTCCCAAGTCGCTACAGCTTTTTCATGACATTAACTCCTTTTTCGTGTTTTATCGGGAAAAACCTGTTCTTAAATCTTCGCTCAAAAAGGGAAGTAAATCAAAACATACCAAACGCGTCAGGTTTAATCATCACAATTTTACCAAAAAGAAGTTATAAATGTTGGATTTGATTTTGAGCTTGGATTTGATTTTTGAGTTTGGATTTGATTTTTGAGTTTGGATTTGATTTTTGAGTTTGGATTTACTATTTGTTTCGTGGTTGGATTTGGGTTTACTATACTTATATTCATAATTATATTAATATAAACATTTATTGGTAATATTTAGCAGTATATACCATTATATTTCTTAATGAGTCCACACGCTATTTCCCCAAAAAGTGTATCTCATCATCACCATATTTTGGATTTCTTATATAATCAATTGTTTATGTTTGAATTTAATTCTATACGACAGCGCAATTTGGTTTCATTTCAAAAACAATTAGACCATTTCTTTAATGTATTGTCAACTCATAATAAACAGTGTAACGAAGATGATTACAACCTTGTTTTACAACGCTATATTCTTCTTACTGTTTTCATTCGCAATAAGCATCACGGGAAAGGACAAAAACTCCAATTTTACGCAATGATATTTTCACTCTATACATTCAATCCGTCATTTGCTACTCAACTTATCCAATCTATTTGGAATAACGCGATTCAAAACAGTATCCATATTGGCTCTTTTCGGGATTTTAAACACCTATGTTTGTATGTTTCCGAAATCACACATAATAAACGTCATCCATTCATTGAAGAATGCTGTAAAATATATATCAGGCTGTTATGTCAGCACAATGACTATTTTATGGCAAAATGGACTCCACGCGAACATTCCAAATATCAATGGCTTTATAATAAGTTGACTTTTTATTATGCAAAGTATACAAGTAAAAATATTACATCATATAAGCGTAAACAAAACAAATATAAAAATGCTTTCCGGCGGTTTGTATCTTCTTTATGTGTGGGTAAAACCGAAACGAATTTGTGTTTGAATATTTTTCAGGATAAATCGTGTTTCTTGTTTCTACCGTTTTCCAATATGCTTACCTATAAACACCGCATTATTCAATCTCCTTCTTGGGGATTTCAATTCTTGTCTACTAAGAACAAATTGGTTTCGTCAGCATTTGAGCCAGGCAAGCTTTTTAAACACCTGTATAAATTACTTGATAGGAATAACATTTTGTCATATGATACACATTACGAACATAGTTATGGGCGTCTATTGGACCATTTCAACTCTATTTGGAAGTTCAATGTTGATAAATGTTCTAAATTTATGAGAAAACGTGACTTTATTTTGTTCCTTGATGTTTGTTCGTTGAATTTTAATGATGATGATAATACCCTTTACGATATGGTAGGGATGGCACTGTTTTCAATGCACTTTTCAACCGCCCATAAACGTATTATGGTTTCTTCAAATACTTCGCATTGGTTGAATTTTTCACACTGTAACACATTTGTTGACTGCGTTATTTATTTGAGACAGAATATACGAAATATGTGCTGGTTTACTTCTTGTGAGCTAACTTCTTCCATTTCTACTGTGTTACAGGCATTTCAACAAACATCGCAGTCGCCTTATAATATTTATACCTTTGATCTTGTTTTTATACACGGAAATAAAAATGTCTTTACACGCCGTTGTATTGATTGTGTTAAGCACTTTAAACAGTTCTTCAATCGGTTTGTGTTTTGGAATTTCTGTAAATCTCATTTGTTTAAAGACATAGACGAAATCAATAACTTTGAGAAGAATTATTCTTTCATTAGTGGTAACAATGTGAACGCACTTTTTGATATATGTAATTCGTCTTGTGTGCTCCAGCAATTTTTACATAAGATACGCAAGCGTCATTATATGAATATTGAATGATTATAGATTTTGAATGATTATAGATTGTATATTATTTATATTGCATTAAATAATATATATGGCAAATGGCACTTCATATATGGATAGATTATTGATGTCTCAGTTTATTTTTTGGAGACCTTTTCCAAATATTTTTCATAGTGCTTTTTGGAATCTTGTTTCTCCTTCACGTATTCTTCTTGGACTTTCGCTTTGACTTTATTCTTTTCTTTTTGACTGAGCGTTTTCAATTTCTTTGACACCTTCTTCTTGCTGTCCTTTAATGATGTTAAATCATACAATTCTTTTATTTCTGAGCGCATTTCCTTTCCGTCTTTACGCTCTGATGGATGCGAGTAAATTTGTTTCTCCAATATGCTTACAAATTCAGACATCTCTATATCCAATTTATAATGATGTATTATACGGTAATACATGGCGCTTACAGCATATATATCCCACGTATTCACATTTTTCATCAATTCTTTGTATAATTCTTCGCATTTCTTACCAACATATGCTTGGAAATATTCAGCACATTTTTCTTTGTAATTCTTCAATGTGTTTGGTTTTTGGTTCAAAGGGCGCATTAATGGATTTTCATTTTCAAAATCTGTCATTACTCTGTTTACATCTTCTTTTGTGAGTAAGGTATCTTCCCATTTTGTCATACTTGTGCCTTTCTTATTTACCATGTATGATATCATGGTTATGTCAATGCACCACGGCGAATAATCGTATCCATACACAAAAAATACATCGCTTGCATTGAATTCATTTGTGTCAAACGATAATCCAAAATCAATGATAATTGGCTTATTTGACGTGTCTTTCAACACAATATTGTCTTGCTTTACATCCATATGAATGATTTTATTGTCATTCAATAATTGGAATTGTTTATATACATCCATACTGCTATTAATGATTAGACGGATAAATAATTTGGGATATGTATTTGCCAGTTTTTTTAGTCCACTATATAATGTATTTTCACCCACGTATTTCATCTTATTTGTTGTGAATTTCGTGGTCTTATCATAAATCAGACATTTATTCATTTCACTTTCATCTATATGCGATACATTCAACGGACACGTTTCTATGATGGGCGAAAAATATCTACTATAATTAGGTATTTTCATTACTTTTTTTCCTATGTTTATTTCGTTATATGTCGCGTGCTCTTCTTCTTGAACTTTTGTAATGTATTTTTGTGTTGATTTTTTCCCATCACACGTTATCCCTGGTTTATATACACATCCATATGAGCCTTGGCCCAGTAAATTCATTTCTTCTTGTGTTGGCATTTTTATATGATTGTTAATGATACTATATTTATACTATATATTACAGTATCATTTTATATAATTTCATTTCAATATAACAACCAAAAGATGGTTATATTGACGTCCTTAAGAGGGTTCGAACCTCTGACCTCGCGATTAACAGTCGCACGCTCTAACCAGCTGAGCTATAAAGACTCTTTTTCATATACTCTTACTAAATTCATTATCATATACTACATTCACATATTACATACAAACACGATTGTTGATGCAATCACAGGGACTTGAACCCTGGACCTTCGGCTCATAAGACCGACGCTCTAACCAACTGAGCTATGAATGCAGGGTAGGTCTCACTGGGAATTGAACCCAGATTACGGGAATCAAAACCCCGGGTGATAACCATTACACTATGAGACCACACTTCATATCATATACTTTTTTTAGCGTCGAGAGGTTTCGATCCTCCGACCTTCGGGTTATGGGCCCGACACGCTTCCTCTGCGCCACGACGCTTAATTATTATTAACCACATATTTACTACAGCGAGTGGGATTCGAACCCACGAAGCTAATGCAACAGATCTTAAGTCTGTCCCCTTTGACCGCTCGGGAATCGCTGCTCTATTTTATTGGTATGGTTCAGGCTATATTGCTTTCCCCCTACACACTATATTTGTATTTGTCTTTATATTGTCTTTAGTATATATATATTTTACTCTATTACTGTATATAATGTCTTCATCCACACACACTAATACTATTGGATATTTATCGTATATACCCTATTTTGACGCATATACAAGTAGTTATTATAATGTTATTTGTATTAACGATTATATTTCTGGACCGCTTGGTTCACTAGTTAAACATTTACATATGCCGCCCATTTCTAATTATAAAAATTATACACAATCCGATCGCTGTTATTTTGTTCTACAAAACCATTATTCATCTAAGTTCAAATACTATACACTCGACCAGCTAGAAAGTCTATTCTTATTTATGAAACAAAACAAGTATATTATTCATCACGAATTCTATTCTCAACACATTCCCTTGGCACATAATCACATTTGTATGTTCTCTTATTCGGAATCTTCTTGATTATTATGTTATTATATATTAATAACATCAATTAAATCGTTTTTATTACATACATTGTATTTACAATATGGTTTTTATACAACACAATAATACCTTTGATTATGCTGTTCTTGGTTCAGGGATTAGCGGCATATACACTACATATCTACTTTCAAAACAATTTCCGGATGCAAATATTTTAGTTGTTGAGAAAAACAACACAGCAGGTGGGCGAGTTTATACGTTTAAAAACAAACATATGAACGTAGAAGCGGGGGCGGGACGTTTTTATAGCGGACAACACTACATCTTTGATTTAATACAACAACTCGATCTTTCTAAACGCATTATTCCGATTCATAATACATATGGTTACGCTCCGAGTGATAACACAGATAGCATACATACTTCGTTATTTGATTTTCAAGACAACGCTGATGGCATGAAACATATGAAATCCTTTTTCGATCAGAACATAGGTTCCCAACAATTGCTTACACATTCTATTTCAAATTCGTTTATCAATTATGATACCTTTGTACCCATCATTAAACAAGGCCTTGATATGTTTCTTGGACCAAATACCCTTCCGTCCACCGAACTCTTATTACAAGTGATTATCAAAAGTTCCGACTATGATGCTAATTATCTTCGTTCGATTAATTTTATTGAACTTTCACAGCATTTTTTGACACCCAAACAAGTTGAATATATAAAGGATTCGTTTGGATATTATGCTAAGCTGGTGTATTACAACGCGTTTGATGCTATACACGTGTTGACTCATCATCTTAATCCGTTTAACACATATTATGCAATGGGTGGAGGCTTGTCTACTATTGTTTCACATATGTTATTGGATATTACCAAAAATAAAAATGTTGTATTCAAATACAATCATCGCGTTGATGATATTCGCTTTGAATCATCAACGTCGTCATTATTCAAGATTTTTTGTTTACACAAAGAGAACCATACTATTTTCCAAGCACATAAATGTATTTGTGCTCTTCCCAAATTCGTTTTGAATAAAATCAAACTTTTTCAGCCCATACATAAGCATCTTTCATCTATCCAATGTTCTCCCCTTTGTCGCATTTATGCCAAATATCCGAAACAAATGGACCGCGTTTGGTTTCACGGTATTAAAGGCAGAATTACCACCAATAATGATTTGCGTATGATGATTCCTATTAACGAAGATGACGGTGTTATTATGATCTCTTATTCCGATAGCCATTTTGCTCGCAATTGGAAAAATATTTACGATAAAAAAGGTAATGATGGCGTCCATACCCATATTGCAAAACTTGTCAAACAGTGTTTAGATATTGATATTCCGATGTTTATTGATATGAATGTGTTTTACTGGGAATGTGGTGTTGCTTTTTGGGGTATTGGTTCACACAGTCTAGATGCTTCCCATACCATTTCCAACCACTTTAACGACATTCCGTTGGCGATTTGTGGCGAGCATTATTCCCAACACAATCAACAATGGATCGAAGGTTCCCTAGAAACCGCACAGTCCGCGATTTCACATATTACACGTTTTGATTAAATTGTTTTTTATATGATTATTATGTATAATGGTATCCAAATCTTTATTTACCGGACAAGTTTCGGACAGTGGTATTAAAAGTGATAATATTTCACTTTTTCAATCCAATACTGATTCTACTACCAATTCTATTTTTATTAATGTTTTCCGGTCTACTCAGCAGATCATCACGCAAGATAATCCCGATTTGGTAAACATTAAAGACAATTATTTGGCTCTTTTACAGCAAATACACGACGATTATGGCGTCCACGCCGCTTCGCGCAACTACGAACTCATTTCAATTGATAATACTCTTTATATTGACCTATACGACCAAATTACTACTCTCATTACCTCTATTACCGATGAAGCACTTGGTTTACTCCTTACTTTGTCAAAAGAAACGCTCATCACTGCTTTCCATTCCGTCACCCTACACACCGGCAATATTACACTTCAAATTGAGAAAACGATACTTCAACAGAAAGTGAATGATCTCATTTCACAAGCAAACAACGAAATTATACAAAATGCTAGCACATCCGGACAGTTCGCAATTGTTCGTAACTTCCAACTTGCTCCCGTTTACAACTATTACATACAAGTGTATGGTGTTCCCGTTTATGGGGCCGGATTTGATCCCATACGTATTTCATTTTTGGCGGAAATTTTGACGTCTCTTAGCATCAATCCTTATAATTAAATTGTATTGTTAATGTATTTTTTACATATATAAACATAATCCTTGTTGGAATTGTATACCACTTTCTTTTATATCTCTTATTTTGAATGATTGAATTTATTTGTAGGCGTCGGTTTCTTATATTGATTTTCTTTGCTCTCCTATACTTTGTTTTTCTTGTATTATTTCTTTATTTCTTGGCGCATACTATTCTTTCCATCCTTTTTCATTCTTTCTTGGATTGAGATAGGATTTACAAATATGGAATTTATATAAAAAAAATAATAAAGATGTAAGTCATTTTTATTATTTTGGATCTGGGATTGGATGCTCTATTTATTCGATTAATGGACGAGACAAGAACTTTCTTATATGTTTTTGATTTCGCATTCCGTATTTGATGTAATGGAAATACTTATTTTTTTTCGCATTCTCATAAAATCCGGTAATATATGGCGCACGCTTCTCTTCACGCGCTTTCTTGTGCTCCTCATTAAACTCCTTTTCCTTTTCCTTTTCATATAATCGTTTTATTGCTATATACGAGCTTCGTCCATATTGACACGCTATTATTTTCCACGATTCTCCTACTTCTTCACGCAAATATTTAATCTTCTCATAATCACTCACTGTAATTGTTCGTGCCTTTTTTTTATTATTGTCTTCTATTACATCAATATAATAGTGCGACTTTTTGAAATCACTATAATTATATAAATGATTCACCAGGTCCACAAAATCCATTCCCGCACTCTGGATATTTACTTTGACAACTTCATCCTTATGATGACAACACAAACAATTTTGGGCTACTTGTAAAATCGCATTTATTCGCGCACGCATATTATACTGATTTCGTGGCGTTGTCGACCCATTTTTAAACACTGGATCAAATATTTGTTTAAATTTTTGTATTAATACCTGCATTTCTTGAATACGGGTTTCACCTACACACCGACGAAATAACGCCAACAATAATTGCTCCCGTCGCTTTCCCATTATATCTGTTGTAATGTCATAGATTTCTTTCAAATTAATACGATTATATGACAATACATCTTCTATCAGTTTATCATACAGAACTCGTTTTTGTAGATGATATGAATATACTTCTACCATTGTTTGATTTGGTATATATGACTTGATTTTTAGCATTATATCACTCCCTAACTTCTCATTTATATTTGTCAAATCAAATGTTTTACTCCGAACAATGCTGTTTTTCTTTATTTGACACTTTTCACGCTGTTTTTCAATATACGTTAAAATTTGCTTTGTTTCTAGTGTTACACATCGCACAACATCATCATATAATGTATCGATTCTTTCTATATTTTCATTTCCGTGTGCTATCCAATTTCCGTGTGCCAATCTATCATAATTTAGAAACTCCTTATTGTATATCAATTTCGCAGATGTAAACTGACATAACTGACTGTATCTATATAATGAACCATAACTTGTTACTTCCGTAGGTATATTATATTCATTAATCAGATTCATACAATCGTTTTGTTGACGTTGCTGCTCTTCTACCGTCATCTTTGTAGTTAACAATTCAATCGCTGTATTGATAGTCCTTGTTTCTTCCATTTCGACTGCTGCTATTTTGGATTGAATATTTGGCATTCGGTTTCTGTCTATTTATATTTCTATGGATGATTCATTCAATTTTATTAAGGGATGCTTTGAATTATTCCATTTCTATCATACATCTTACACAATACTTTCTTTTGTCTTTCGTCGTTATTACTACTCCACAACCACTATATAACTCCGTTTTACATTTATAGCATTCCATTTTTCGTTTTTGTTTGTATTTTTTTTGATGTTTTCCTTCTTTATCAATTCAATTTTTATTGTATCTATATTGTAAATACTATATATTTCCAGATGTTTCACCATTCTGATTTTGATAATAATAATAACAATAATAATGATGATTTCATTCAAGATAACCCTATTTGTTTGATTTGTCTCACGTCACAAGAAGACGACCCTTCTAATAATGAATGTGTTGTTCTTAATACTTCTTGTTCTACTTGCAGATATTATACTCACGATTCTTGCTTCGCTATATGGTTTGATAAACGGAATAAGTGTGTTTGGTGCAGAAACAGAATTGAAGAAGGATACGATACTCCACCATACTACGAATCTGATGATGATAATAATAATGACGACGATGATAATAATAATAATGACGATGATGACACTTCTGGATTTGATAGTATTATTATTTTGAACCCATTTCGCAATCACTCTATTCATACCAACACTATATTATCACATAGACAACGCCAGCATAGTGCTGCTATTTCATCATCTACACACTCATTCATTCATTCGCATCAAGGATTATATTATTCCAATATTTATAATTGTATTTTATTTATACAATTTCTTGGTTTCACTGTTATATTATATTCCTGCTTCTTAATCCTTCGTTTTTTTATTCATCCATCTCCTGAACTTTGATTTCTATATATCCATATTATATAGAAATAATTATCCATATTTATATTATTACTGATATGTTGTATTATTTTAAATGCTTTCACAAACCTTCCATTGTTGACAATATCAAACGCGCATATATCGATCACCAGGATTTTGATGAATCCAAACGCCTTATGATTGATTATTTAAGTAAGAAAAAATATATACATCCCGTAGCAAATATGCATTTTGATAATCTCACGACACAATCATTGGTTAAAACACCCGATATGTTGTTAGAACACGATTATGCTTATGAGTGGATTGTTAAATACCATTCCAAAACCTCCTCTAAGCCTTTGTTTTCATGCTTTTGTTGACTTTACTCTTAGATTTTTGTTTATATTTTATTGTCTTTTTATTATTTTTGTTACGTCGTTTGGTTTTTCTCTTGCCGCCTGTTACTGTTTGAGACTTTCCTATTGTTCCAAATCCTGATTTGGGAGTAAAACGTGAACCTACCGCAATACTATCACGAAACATTGCGTCAGGTCTAATGTATCTTCTTATACTCAGTCTTCTATTGTTCTTGGGTTTGATTTCTAACTTCTTGGGCGCCGTAAACACTGATTTGATTTCAGGGGTTTGCTCTGGTTCAAACATTATCAATATATATATACTTCATATTTTTGGTTACTCTAATATTATTGATTATACAAACATTTGCTTTTACACTAGTATTCTATTAGTGTCTTATACTACAAAAATATATATCTATTATGTTTTTGTATATTTCTAAATAGGACTAGGAATTGTATTATATAATCCGTAGTAATCTCCAATGATTTCCGCAGTCTTTTTTCCTGACTTCTTTACTATCTTGTATATAAACGTTCCCATTTGGTTTTCTGTATTGTATTCCAATAATGTTCCCACTTTGTGTTTGGATATTAAGTCTTTCAATTCATTCATATCATAGAAAAATACCATTTCGGGTTCTTCTTTGGGTAGACTTTTGCTTTTTCTTGGTGTTTTATTTTTGCTTTTGCTTTTGCTTTTTGATGCGGTCTTTCGTTTTGAGTGTGTTTTATTTTTGCTTTTGCTTTTGCTTTTTGATGCGGTCTTTCGTTTTGAACCACCAATTTTCTTTATCCCAGTGAATAGGTTTTGCGTATATTTTCCAAGTTTTTTTGTTTTATCTATTATATTTGTTTTATTTTCTTGTTCTTTTTTTGCTTTATTTTCTTGTACTGTTTTTTGTAATGCTGATTTATAGTTTCCTAACTGTCTTTCTAAATTCGCGTTTTTTTCTTCTGATTTTTTTAATTCTGAACTACATAATTTATCCAATTCTCCTATTTTATTTCTTAATTCAACATTTTCGTTGCAACAAGGTGTATCATTTTTATCATATGGTACTGCTTCCACCGCAGGAACTTCGTTCACTCCTACTGCTTTTATTGGACTACTCATCTTATATTATATATATTGTAGTCATCTTTTATTTTTTTGCTTATTTATGAATATTCGTTTATTAAATTTTATCTAATTTGACACCTTTTTGATTACACAGTAATTCCACCAATTCATCATTCTTATAGTCGTTGATGTAATAAATTTGGGAAATGCCCGATGCCAACAATAAACGCGTACATATAACACACGGATAATGCGTTATATATGCGGTTGAGCCATCACACGATACTCCTCGTTTTGCACAATCACATAACGCATTTTGTTCCGCATGGACGGTGGCCTGTTCGTGTCCGTCTCTTACTATACTGCGATGCGGGCATCCCGGCAAAAATCCGTTATATCCTTGGCTTATGATGCGGTTGTCTTTTACTAATATACAACCCACTTGGAGACGATGACACGGCGAACGTCTCGACGTGGCACACACGATTTCACAAAAATATTCATTCCAACTTGGACGCGACAACGCGCGGTTTTCTTTTGTTTTATTCAAATGGATTAACAACGGACGATCTTTTGTCTTTTTTTCTTCGTCGCTACTTGTTGTGTCTAAATTATTATGAGTCATATTTCCTCCATACATATTTCCTCCATACATATTCAGTGAACCTGAACTTATAGATTCGTTTTCACTGTCGTATGTATTGTCTGGTTGGACCCAGATATTTCGTCCCCTCATTTATATTTGTATTGGATTTTTATTTTTTGGGTTGTTCTTATTCGGGTTGTTCTTATTCGGGTTATTCTTATTCGGGTTATTCTTATTCAGATGGGGTTATTCAGATGGGGTTATTCACATAGTGTTTGTATGTCCTTCTTTTTTATTGTATACACACCATAATGAATCCAATTGTCTAATATATAGTGCTTCTCTGCTGTTTTGATTTCATTCTTTGATTTGCTTTCGGTATTCATTTGTTTCATCAACTGCTTTACATCTTGCTTGTTTCCTACATAATACGGACGCAATAACCATTTACGTATGATGATTGAATTGATATTTTTGTATTTTTGGGCGACTACATACAATTCCTTTCGTTCATGCTGCGACATTTGATACTTTCGTGACTGATTATCCTCGGAGAAATATAGATCGTTCACTTTGGTGTTTGTATTTGGATGCATTCTTATGGTGTTTGGATATTTGTGTTTATTTTATTTTTTGGGGTTTATTTTTTTGGTATGTTACCCCCCTATCAAATAACTAATATTTTGAATATCTCTATTTTTATACATTTTGGGTATTTGCTCTTTTATTTTTTTTATTATCACATTTGTTTCCAACGAACTATTCACCCCACACATTTCTGCCATTTTTTTAAAAAATTTATTGCTACTTTGTGTCATTGGATTGTTACCGTTATAATTGTTTTCTAATGGGTAACACAAAAATGGTTTTGTTGTTACATCCAATTTTTCGTCACTATATAATGGTAATGCTGGCAATAGCATATTATTTTCCATTTCTATGTCATATGATATATTTAACTTGCTTATTACAGCACATAAATGTTTCATCGATATGGGATCATGAAATACGACTTCATTACTATCAGATATGTTTTCTATTGCTTCTTTTAAATTCCACGGATAATAGGTGTTTTCTTCACTTACATAACCATTATAATCTCTTTTATTTATATGATAATTTTGTTGGTCCAATAATAATTTTGAGAATAATAGTATCTGTTTCCCGGGATATAATTGAATTTTATCTATATTTTGCTTTGTTACTATTGAAAAATATACTCCTGGATATTGATTTTCATAATCACTTAGTGGTGACGGTTTCAATTCTTTCCATTGGGGGGAATAATCCCTTGTTACATGCACTAAATAATATACGTCTTCCATCTCTCTATATATATAGTTAATAACTATTTTTTTGATTCTGTTGATCTACCCTATATATTTACATACTATGTGTTGGATATTTTCACAATATATGCTTTTGTAATGACAGATTACACGTGCATTTTGCTTCTCCTTTTCTATTTTATAACGTTCAAATATCTTTTGTGTATTTGATATATGGATCCGCTGTATTATATGGTCGTGTAAATATTCTCGATACACCTTTAATTCTTGGTGATACATCATTATATCTTCCAATAATTCCGCTATGTTTTGAGACGGCTGTATTATTTCTATTGTTGTGCCATTTACAATTCCATTCTCTATACTTGCGTTTAGTATATCCACTTGGGCGATGATAAGACGCTTTGTTCTTATGTTTTCTTTTACAAGGGATATGTGCTTTTTATATTTGTGTATTTGGGTTGTATAATAGTTTATCAGTTCATCTTGCTCTTTGATTTTCTTTTTTTCGTTTTCTATAGACATTAATTTCATATTTTATAAACAATACAAATACTTATTATATTATAATATATATATCGTCTACTATTTTATTATTGTTTCTTGGTTTTATTGTTTTTATGAGATATTCTTATTCATACATATACGACGACTGATTCCAATACATCGGTGTCTAAT
>Ga0181596_10003037_pt1 | contig 15833 bp, 15 predicted proteins | sample 041ome_6_FD_148655 | JGI IMG/M metagenome (GOLD analysis project Ga0181596, IMG submission 148655) | Coastal salt marsh microbial communities from the Groves Creek Marsh, Skidaway Island, Georgia - 041402US metaG (spades assembly) | ecosystem: Environmental > Aquatic > Marine > Intertidal zone... | reverse complement strand
ACTTTCGCCCACCGGTGCCACGACGCGGAAGCCATCAGCGCCATCCAAATTCACGAAATCAATCTCAATGCCGCTGTCATCCACGCCAAAGATGACAACGCCGCCGCCATCGTCCTGGTCAGGCGCAGCGCCGACATATATATCGCCCAGCCCATCGCCATTGATGTCGCCAATGCCGACAGCCGTGTAGTCCACCACGTTCGCCGCCTTCAAACGCAGCCCAACGCCAGGCTCATCCAAGGCCGTGATCGCCTGGAAGCCATTAAGCGTCTGCCCGCCAAAAACAACGACACCCGCGCCCGTAGTGCCATCTCCGTTATCCGTGGCACCTTCCCAGATCAGCAGGTCGTCGAACCCGTCACCGTTAAAGTCACCAACGAAGTCGCTTTGCGCTTGGCCGCCATCAACGCCGGTCACCTGAAAGCCGGTGGCGCCATCTAACGTCGTTGCTTCAACGACGGTTCCCAAATCAGCCCCGCCAAACACGACTGTCGTCGCGTTTGACAACATGTCATTGGCGTTGAAGACGACATCATTGAAGCCATCGCCATTGAAGTCCCCATTGGCGTTGCCTTCGTAAAAGGTCGGCATATTCACCGTGTCTCGGACCTCAAACCCATCGCTGGCGTCGAGTGACGTCATGTCAATGGCGCTATATGCCAAGTCTGACGTACCAAACAGCACGAACGCATCGCCATTGGCATCATTCGTCAGGATAATGTCCGTCAGGCCATCGCCATTGACGTCGCCTGCGCCAAGCCCGCTGCTGCTGTTGCCGTTGCCATTGCCATTGCCATTGCCATTGCCATTGCCGTTGCCGTTGCCATTAAGGTCAATGCGGAAACCGTCTGCGGCGGCAAGATTATTCAGGCTTACATTTGAGCCAGCGCCAAACGTACTTTTGCCGAACAGGACGACCGTGTCGGTCGTTTACTGCTTCGGCCCGGACATCACAATGTCCGCCAGGCCGTCGCCGTTAAAATCATCGGCAAATCGGATGCCTGTACCCAGATTTTCGCCAAATCCCGCCGTAATACGGAAACCCATAAGCTGGTGCGCAAAGGTCGTTGAAATTGTCGCGGTCATCGCCCGCTCCCCATAAATGGTGAAGCTTGGCGACAGCCAAGCCACTGAAAAAAACCTCATCAACCGCCCGGCGATATTATTAACGGATTAACTAAATTTCAGCAATCCAAGCAATGCCCCAATTTGGGATTATCCATCTATTTTCCCAACCATTTCACTTGATTGCGCAATATACCGATTCCCGTGATTTCGATCTCGCACACGTCGCCGTCAACCATGTTGTCGGTGACCCCTTCCGTGCCCATCCACACCACGTCCCGCGGATAGAGGGTGCAGTACTGCGACATGCGGATAAGGAATTCTGCAATGCCGAAGATCATGGATGTCGTCTTGAACGTGATCTTCTCTTCGCCATTAACGCGGACCGTGGTCATGGCTGCCTCAAGGTCTAGATCCGTCTCGATCCATGGACCCATGGGTGCGAACGTATCCGTATTCTTACCGCGCCACATGGTGCGGTCGCCGCGTTGCCAGGTGCGCTCTGATACGTCATTGCCGATGGTGTATCCCAGGATGCAATCCCATACGGTTTCTTCCGTCAGGTTCTTCACCTCCTTCCCGATCACGACAACGATTTCGCCCTCATATTGCAGCAGCTCCGTCGCATCCGCAGGCACGATGATCGGATCATCATGGCCAGTGATGGAATTGACGGCGCGGTAACCCACATCCGCCGCTTCCGGTAGGTTAGGCAGCTCCCCACGCTTGTTGGCAGCGGCGATCACATGATCCGCGTAATTCAGGCCCGCTGCATAGAATGTCCGCGGCATCACGGGGGCTAGCAGCTTGGTATCTGCCATCGCGCGTGATGTGGCTGTCCGCTCAAAGCCGTCAAACGGATTGCCCGTGACGTCGATGATCTGCTCGCCTTCAACGATGCCAAAGGTTTCATTGCCGCCCACTTCATACCGCACCCAACGCATCGCCTTATCTCCTGTTGATTCGTGTTGCCGAAATCATGGTCTGAATTAAATACCATTGACCAGAGGGCCGAGGCGCGCTTGATTCACAGGATCAAGGCCATCTCTGAACTGGAGCGACCACCATGGCTGATTATGCCCATATCGCTGTCACCCCCGCGTCCCGCAATTGCGGCGCATTCATTACAGGCGTGGATTTGAAACAGCCCGTCAGTGACACTGAAGTCGCCGAAATTCATCAGGCGTTGATGCTGCATCAGGTGGTCTTCTTCCGGGACCAGGACGTGAGCCCCCAGGAGCAAGCCGCATTTGGCGCACGCTTTGGCCGCCTGCGGAAAGCGAGCCGGGCTGCATTCGACACAACGGACGACGCGCCCGAAGTCTCCGTCATTATCAATGATCGCGAGAACCCGCCCTATATCGACCATTTCCATGCAGATGGCATGTTCCGCGCCGAACCTGAATTCGCCTCACTGTTAAAGGCCGAAAGCCCGCCAGCGCTTGGCGGCGACACCATCTTTGTCTCCCTGACAGCAGCATGGCGCGGATTGTCGGACGCAATGCGCGGCCTGCTGGCAGACAAAATCGGCCTGTATGATTTCATGCGCCTGCACTCATCCCCAGAAAAAGCCCGCAACTGGGAAGGTGCAGCCCGCGCCGGCATGATCAAAACACGGGACGAAAACCCGCCGGTGCAGCACCCGCTGGTCCCGGTACATCCGGTCACGGGCGAACAAGCGCTCTACTTCTCCGAAAGCTTCACTGCCGCCATTCTGGGTGTCACGAAGTATGAGAGCGAGGGCCTTCACGCCATGCTGACGCGCCATTGCGCCAAGCCTGAATTCCAGTACCGCTTGAACTGGCGCCCCGGCACCATCGCCCTCTGGGACAACCGCTCCAGCCTCCACTACGCCGTAGCCGACTACTGGCCCGACACCCGCATCATGCACCGCCTGACCATTGAGACGGATGACATCGGGCTTGGACGGCAGGTTGAGGCGGCGGAGTAACTATACAAGTCAAGTTGTTTGCATTAAACATCTGCTTGCTAGAGTTGAATCTTTGCACGTGGCTTGATTCCTGCGCGCGGAATTCGTATTGCCCAATTGTACAGGTCGAATTGTGAAATCTCAAAAATACAATTCTCCCCAATGGAATAATCAACCAAGTAGACACAATAAGCTATTTATCGCATTTCTATCTCTCGCCAGCTTCCTCGTATCGACAAGTAGTGTCGAAGCAGGACCGCGAGGCCATTGGTACCGCGACAAAGAACTTAGCATAAGTTTTCATTATCCCAGCAAGTTCATTCCGGCGGAGCCCGCTGAACTGACGACGCGGCACGTCGTCAATTGGAGATCGAAGAAATCCCAAGGCCTTATTGCAAGTTGTTACCTTCGTGCTACTCTCATCAAGTCTGAGGCACATGAAGGCAGGACTGCTCTAGTCAGTAACCGGGCACTGATAGTTGCCGCATTTGTCAAGAAGACGAATCTCCGCGCTACATCCGTAAAGGTGATTGAGGCAAGGCCCATAAAAAGCGACGGGCTGCAGTCACTATTTCTGAAAGTAGATTCAACTATTGAAAATTTTGATCAAATTTACAACTTACAAACATATACTATTCTCACCTTCTGGAAAGGCCACGAGGTAGCCCTTGAATGCGGCTCAACCGTTCCAGTTTCTGCGGAGGAGCAGCTGCCAGAGGAAGAGGCACAAGCAACTGTTAGATATGTAGAAGACGGCATATGGAGTGTTCTCAGAACGCTTCACTTCCAGAGACACTGAGCAATTTTTATCAAATCTCGCGCTGCATGCAACGGAAGCTGCCGTTTTTTGATTGATTGGCTAGATATGAACTAGTTGGTGCTTATAGAAACCAATTTTCTTCGTTATGATCCAATTGTTGATTTGCCAGGAATTTGAATAACCCCATGGTCATCCACGTCGGCAAGATATCGAAGGCGTTGGCTGAACGGAGCCAGAAACAGGCGCAAGCCAAAAGGAAAACTATGTCTAGGCAACCGGTTATTGTGGGCGTGTCTGATGCGCCGACGGAGAATCGTGGGCGGGCATTGCCCGGGACCCATGTTCTGAATATGCAGCGCGATTGCGCGAATGAAGCGCTGAATGAAGCTGGCCTCAAGATGACCGATGTAGATGGCCTTGCCGTCGCCGGCATGTGGGGCATGCCAGGGCCCGGGGCTATGCAGCCGAATTTGCTGGCGGAATACCTAGGCATTCGGATGCCGAAATATCTGGATGGCACCAATGTCGGCGGCTCTGCTTTCGTACTTCATGCTGGCCATGCATACGAGATGATCAAGTCTGGTGTGTGTGACACAGTGTTGATCCTCTATGGCTCCATGCAGAAAAGCCAGGCGGCACGTAGTCTTGGCGGGCGCCCTGCTCTGTTCTCCAATCAGTTCGACATGACAGCAGGCCTGCCCTCCCCGGCTGGCGCATATGCCATGGCCGCGAACCGCCATTTCCACGACTATGGCTCCTCCCGTGAGACACTGGCCGAAATTGCCGTCGCCACGCGCGCATGGGCCGGGCTAAACCCAGCCGCCGCATTCCGGGACCCGCTAACGATGGATGAAGTGCTGAACGCCACCCCCATCGTTGACCCACTTGGCCGCCAGGATTGCTGCCTCGTAACAGACGGCGGTGGTGCGGTCGTGATGACGACGGAAGAACGCGCCAAGGACTTGAGCGCCAAGCCGATCTATGTGCTGGGCCACGGCGAGAGCGCCAGCCACGTCAACATCAACTACATGCCAGATATGTCCCGCCTGGAAGTCGCCGAGACATCCAGCCGCAGCGCCTATGAAATGGCCGGGCTAAAGGCGTCCGACATGGACATTGCGATGATCTATGACAGCTTCACCATTACCGTGCTGCTCACCATGGAGGCGCTTGGCCTATGCGGTCGCGGTGAAGGCAAGGACTTTGTGAAGAACCAACGCACCGCGCCCGGCGGTGAATTCCCCATGAACACCAATGGCGGCGGTCTCTCATATTGCCATCCCGGCATGTACGGCATTTTCCTGCTGATTGAAGCCACACGTCAATTACGCGGTGGGCTTGGTGACAGGCAGGCACCCAATGTGAACACGGCCGTCTGCCATGGCACTGGCGGCGTTCTGTCGTCAGGTGCGACTGTCGTGCTTTCCAACCAGAAACCAGACTAAGGGGATATCCTATGACTTACGAAAAACCCGTCCCCGCGATTGACCCGGACTCCGCCCCCTATTGGGAGGGTGCCAAAGACGGCAAGCTGATGATCCAGCGCTGCGGCAAGACCGGCCAGACCTTCCTCTACAGCCGACAACTCGTCCCCGACGTTGATGACAGTCAGGTCGAATGGATTGAAGCGAGCGGCCTGGGCGAGGTCTACAGCTTCACCGTGGCGCGCCGTCCGGCTGGTGCGGCATTCCAGGGGGACTGTCCCTATGTCATCGTCTCTGTAACCCTTGCAGAGGGTGCCCGCATCATGTCCAACTTGGTGACAGATGATGTGGACGCTGTAAAAATCGGCATGCCAGTCCAGATTTTCTTTGACGCCGTGACGGATGACCTGACAATTCCGAAGTTCAAACCAGCCTAAAGGTACGGCTATGGATATCGCGACCGAAACGCTGGCAAACGGTGCCTTGCTCATCCGCCTCACCGGGCGGATGGACATGGCTGGAGCTGGGTCAATTGACCTGCCGTTTACAGCAGCACTTGCCAACAAGGATACGCCCGTCGTCGTAGATTTAGGCGGCGTGACCTATCTGGCATCTATCGGCATCCGCACGTTCATCATGAGCGCCAAAGCACTTCATAGCCGTGGCGGCAGAATGATTCTTGCCGCCCCGTCAACGGAAGTGCGTTCAGTGCTGGATACTGTCGGCGTCGCGGAGATGCTGCCAACGACAGACAGCGTAACTGCGGCTATCGCACTGGCGGCGGGCGACTAACCTATCCAGCTAGCGCATACGCGCACCTTTAGGGTCAAAGGCTGGGCCGAACTGTGCGGTTCCTAAAGCGCGCGCGCCCGCAATATCAATCTCAACAGGTCCGACGCAGGCATCTTTATCCAGCAACGCTAAAGCAACTGGCGCGCCGACACGGACACCGTAGGCAGCAGAAGTCGTCATGCCGACAATTTTGTCGCCACAATAGACCGGCTCATTGCCGTGAGGCCAAACATCATGGCCGGACAGAACAATCGTCGCCATTTTACGCTGGCCCGGCTTCTGGCGACGAGCTTCCAGTGCCTCTCGCCCAATGAACGCTGTATCCCACGCGACAGCGAACGAGAGACCAAGCTGCAACGGATCAAGGTCCGTATCCATGTCGTGGCCGTAGGCTAGAAAGCCTTTTTCGATCCGCATGGATGTTTGTGCAAAGCCGCCTGCGGGTTTGGCACCTGCGTCCACTAATGCCTTCAAAACAAATGCGGCATCAGAAGACGCACAGGTGATTTCCCACCCCGTTTCGCCAACATAGGACAACCGTGCGCCACGGATGGCACGGCCCGCGATCACAGCTTCTCCATGCCCGAAATATTTGAGATCCAGTAAAGCTTCGACACCTACCGCGCGGGCAATGTCAGGTGCACTTGGCCCCATCAGCCCCAGAACTGCCAGATCCTGGGTTTCATCTTGAAACGCCACGCGCTCGCCCGGATTAAGGCTACGCTTGAGCCAGGCCATATCCCGCTTCAGCGCCGTTGTGCCAACGAAGAGCCGGTACTGATCAGCCTTGAGCCGCATCGCGGTCAGGTCACTTTCAATGCCGCCGCGGTCATTCAGCATCAACGTGTAGATCATCCGACCGGGTGCCCAGGCCATATCATTGGTGCACACACGGTTCAGGAAGCTTTCAGCATCAGCCCCTGACACCAGAATCTTGCCGAACGTGGATTGCTCAAACACTGCGGCACTCGTGTGCGCCGCCATAACTTCTGCATTGATTGCACCCTGCCAATCGGGGCGGCCAAAAGTAAGCGCTGGATCAGATTGCTTGTTGAAATAAAGCGGGCGCTCCCAGCCATCCACCTGGCCGAAATGCGCATCATGCTGCGTCCATACCCCGTGGCACGGCGTTGGTTGCAGATTGCGTTGGCTTGTCCACTGACGGCCAGGATATGTGATCTCATAGTGCTTGCCGAGCACTTCTGGCGCCCGTGCCGCAAGGGCCTCAGCCGAATTGAAGGCGTTCGAAAAGCGCTTGGGATCAACACCGCTCAGATCTGCCGGGGGCGCGCCCTCTACGATCATCGTGGCCAGCGCCATACCGGCCCCGCCGCCAGATGCCACACCGACAGAATTCATCCCGCACCCAAGATACAGACCGTGGGTTTCTGCCGTTTCGCCTAGCATGAATGCACCGTCTGGCGTGAAGCTTTCCGGGCCGTTCAACAGCATTTTGACCTCTGCCGTCTCTAATGCTGGCAGCCGGTTTAGGGCACCCGCCATCATTGGCTCGAAGTGGTCCCAATCTTCTGGCAACAACTGAAACGCAAAGTCTTCGCCTAGTGTTTCTGGTGCAATCGGTTTACCCAAAGGCTCAAAACACCCGACCAGCAGACCACCTGAATCATCACGGATATACAGGCCTGCATCATGGTCTGAGAGCGTCGGTAGATTGCCTTCAATGCCGGGAACGGGCTTGGTCAGCAGGTAGAAATGCTCGCATGGAAATAGCGGTGCCTGCGCCCCGCCCATCGCAGCGACTTCACGGCTCCACAGACCCGCGCAAACGACGACGGTATCCGTCTGGATGAAACCACCCGCCGTCTCGACGCCCTTTACCTTGCCGCCCTCTGTGGTCACCCCAAGGACCGAAGTGTTCTCAAAAATGCGCGCGCCCCGCGCCCTCACACCTTTGGCGAGCGCAGCGCAGAGGTCCGTCGGCCCAACCCGCCCGTCATCTGGCGACCACACGGCCCCCAGTACATCGTCGGCGTTCATAAGCGGCCAACGTTCTTTGGCTTCGCCTGCGGAAATGGCGGTCGCCGTTAGCCCGAAGCTATGGGCGAGCGCCTCTTGGCGTCGAACATGGATCATCCGGTCCGGTGTGGTTGCGATGGACAGGGAGCCTTTGTTGATCCAACCGGTCGCCTGCCCGGTCTCCTCCTCCAGCGCACTATAAAGTGAGATTGAGTAGCGGATTAGGTCTGTGAGATTTCGTGTTGATCGCAGAGCACGGACCTGTGCTGCCGAATGCCATGTGGAGCCGGAGGTTAATTGGTTTCGCTCCAACAAAACCGCATCTGTCATCCCCAGCTTGGCCAAGTGATAAAGCGTGGAGCATCCCATCACGCCCCCACCAATAACGACGGCGGAAGCGCTGCTGGGTAGGTCTGTTATTGCCATTTTAAAGGAAGACGCTCGCGATCATGAGGCAGCCGACCAGCCCGGCGGCGAATGTCAGCGTGCGCGCGACCGGTATTCCCATTGTGTACACAATCGCATGGGCGACCCGAGCCCAGAAAAAGATCATGGCACCCATGGCGGTCATTTCGTTCGACAGACCGGCAACATGCACCACCAGCACCAAAGCGGCGAATGGGACCAAGTTTTCCGTTAGGTTATTGTGCGCTTTCCGCATGCGAATAGCCCAAGCAGGCTGCGGCAGTTCCCGCTGTGGATAGCCCACAGCATCAATCAAGCCCCAAGCGGAAATACGGCCAAGGATATATGGAACCCACATCACGAGACTGAGTACAGATGCGGATACGAGATAGACGAGTTCAGGTGTCATGGGATTTCCTTTCTAATCAACATACTTCGTTTGAGGGCCGCTTAGGATTCCTGCAGCCGCTGGCATCATCGTACGACCGCCTTTCACAGCTGCAAGCGCCCCAGCTTCAGCTTCAAGCACGCCTTCCAGCGCCTTGGCGACCCGCTCCGCCTCAGCCCGCGGGACAATGACCACGCCGTCCCGGTCCAAAGATGCGATATCGCCAGATTGTACCGGGATACCACCACAAATAATCGGCAGGCCAGCCGTACCCGGACCCGTTTTAGCAGGGGAGTTTGGCGTCGCACCCATCGCATAAGTCGGCAGGTCCATTTCCTCAATACCGATAAGGTCCCGAACCAGGCCATCAGTGACAAATGCAGCGACGCCCTTGTTCTTCATCATTCCGATCACAAGGTCGCCGACGACGGCGGTTCCCGTATAGGCATCCGCCTGCACAACAATTACGTCGCCCGGTTCCGCGATATCCAAAGCCGCGAATACGGCCAGGTTATCTGCTGGATAACATTGCGCCGTGATCACACGCCCAATCACCGGCGGTCCTTTGGGGTCAAGCGGTTTGACGCGCCAATCCAACGCGCCCCGGCCAGCCATACAATCAACCAGATGCCCCGTTTGCGCCTTAGAAAATGCTTCGATGACGCCAGCTGGAACCTTTGGAACGGCGCGGCGTACAGTCAAAATGGGTGGATCATCAATCATCTGGATTCTTTCATGCGGTCTGAATTCAGGGTACTTTGACAGCAACCGCTTCCGCCCGCCATGCTGTCTGCAATGTCATCACGCCGCACCAGGAGCCAATCCCATGAACCCAGAACTTATGCGCCTTGCCGAAGAAATTGCTGAGCGTTTACGCAGCCGCGGCGAACGCGTCGCCATTGCGGAATCCTCTGCAGGTGGGCTGATTTCTTCTGCGTTGCTGGCTGTCCCAGGGGCGTCGCGCTACTTCCTGGGCGGGGCCATTGTGTACACGTTGCAAGCCCGCCAATCGCTCGTCGGCATCACGCAGGAACAGATGGACGCAGCGGGCATCCGCTCATCCTCCGAACCCTATGCCGCCTTGCTCGCAGAACGCATCCGCGATCAGCATGGTGCAGACTGGGGCCTAGCTGAAACGGGGGCTGCGGGACCAACCGGCAATCGCTATGGCGACGCCGCTGGCCATACCTGCATCGCGGTCGATGGCCCTGCCCTCTCCGTTACGACTTTAGAAACCGGTGATGACGATCGTGCGGACAACATGGTCCGCTTCGCTGCTGCTGCGATGGCTGAGTTCATCAGCACTCTGGACGCAAACCCCATGGTTGCATGACGCTGGCATCGATCCCACCAGACGTTGCGAACGCTTACGACGCATTCCCAGCGCCAGCCCGCGAGCGCCTGATGCATCTGCGTGGACTGGTTTTTGTCGTGGCGGAATCGTTGAATGTTGGCAAACTCACAGAAACGCTGAAATGGGGTGAGCCAGCCTACTTAACAGCGCCACGCATCGGCACCACGATCCGGCTTGGGTGGAAGCGCAAGCAACCGGACCATGCAGCAATCTTCCTAAATTGTCAGACGACGCTGATCGGCGATTTCCGCGCAACGTTCAGCGATGAACTGACATTCCAAGGCAATCGCGCAATCTTAGTACCGCTAGAAAACCCACCGCCGGACACCATTCTAAGCCTGTGTTTCGGCGCTGCACTGACCTACCATCGGGACAAGCGCCAGAAACCTAGGCCCATACTTAACGCAGAACAATAGCGCCCGTTGCGTCGTTGATTTCACCCGACACGCCCGGCGGGGCCAGGCAGGTGGCGTCATATTCCTCTACGATGAACGGCCCTTTGCGGCTGCTTACGAGGTCTTTGCGGCTAAGGACTGGTGTCTCCAGCCATCCTAGTTTTGGCCCGAAATAAGCCTGCCGCGCGCCATGGGTGCCCGTGCTCCGATCTGACGCGCGCGCGAGCGGCGGGCGATCACCAAGGCCGCGCCCTGAAACACGCAGCGTGATGAGTTCCACAGGTTCAGCAGCACCTGCCCGGTGCCCATAGACGCGGGCATGTTCTTCGCCGAACGCTTCTGCGAGCGCATCCAGCTTGCCAGCCGATATTGGGCCGGTCCAATCCACTTCAAGCTCATGGGTTTGGCCCTTGTAGCGAAGGCTGGCAGTGCGCTTTACGGACTGCGTTGGGCCGCTGAAGCCCTCTGCCACCAATTGGTCGATGGCTTCTGTCTCAAGGGCCGCCCATGCCGCTTCAATCTCACTGGCGTCCGCATTCGCCAATACGCGGCGGAGCGTGCGGCCATAGTGATGCTCTACTTCCGCATAGATTAGGCCGAACGCGGAGAACAGGCCCGGTGCCGGCGGGGCGATGACCCGGTTCATGCCGAGCGCCATGGCCATGTCCCACCCAAACAGCGGCCCATTGCCACCGAATGCGAATAGAGCGGCAGACCGCGGGTCTCGCCCGCGTTCTACAGTAACCGCCCGGATCGTACGCATCATATTGGCGACCGCAATCCTGCGGGCACCGAATGCTGCATCTTCAAGGCTGAGGCCAAGTGGATCAGCAACTTTGGCCTGAAATACGGCCCGTGCGGCTTCCAAATCCAAAGGACGGTCGCCGCCTGCAAGTCCAGCAGGATTCAGATATCCAAGGATAAGGTTTGCATCCGTTACTGTTGGCCGATCTCCGCCCATGCCATAGGCGACGGGGCCAGGTGAGGCACCCGCACTTTCCGGGCCGATTTGCATGGCGCCGCCTGCATCGATCCACACGATGGATCCCCCACCAGCGCCAACTTCTGCCAGATCAATCGCACGGGTTTTGACTGAATAGCCCTGCCCTGTCAGCAAGCGCGATGCTTGGATCGCTTCCCCGCCAACCTGCAATTCCTCAGCCCGCTCCGCGCGGCCATCAATGACAAGTGCCGCCTTGGCCGTCGTGCCGCCCATATCGAAGGAAACGATGCTACTCTCACCAAGCGGTTCCGCCAGCGCTTGGGCACCGACAACGCCGCCTGCAGGGCCGGACTCAATGATATGCACCGGCAACCGTGCGGCCGCGTCTGCAGGCGTCAGGCCGCCTGAGGACTGCATGAGCGAAAGCGGCGCATCTACCTTGGCCGCGCTCAATCCAGCCTGCAAAGACTTCAGATATGCGCCAACCACCGGCAGCACATAGCAGTTCACCACCGTTGTAGATGTGCGCTCATACTCCCGAATTTCGGGCAAGACATCGGTGGAAATGCACGATGCTACCCCTGGGGCACGCTCGGCCAGCAGCGCTTTCAGCGCTTGCTCATGAGCTGGATTAGCGTAGGCGTTGATCAGCGCGACGGCAATGGCGTCAACGCCCTTGGCGACCAATGCGTCAATCGCCACTGCTGCAGCCTCCATGTCCAGCGGTGTTACGATAGCGCCATTTGCATCAATCCGCTCAGGCACCGTCACCCGCAGGCGACGCGGCACCAAGGGTTTTGGTTTTTCCCAAGCCAGATCGTACAGGCGCGGCATCCGAAGCGTGCGAATTTCCAACACATCGCGAAATCCAACCGTGCCAATCAGGCCAACGCGGGCACCTTTCCGCTCCAGGATCGCGTTCGATGCAACCGTGGCACCATGGCGGATATCTGCGACATCAGCTGCAGTCAGCCCTGCCTCATCCAATGCAACAGCAAGGCCTTCGACGATAGCCCGGGCATAATCATCCACACTGCTGGAAACTTTGCGGACGGAAAGACGGCCTTCGGGGCCAAGCAGCACGATATCTGTGAACGTGCCGCCAATATCAACGCCAATTCGCCATTCGCCGCTCATGCCCCGTCCTCCAGAGCTGGCACAGCATCGCCGCGGGTGAAGGGCGTTGGTGCTGGTCCGCGCTTGGCCTGCAATTTAGCGCGCAGGGCGTTCGTTGCGGCCGCGTCGATTGCATGACCATTGATCACGACACCGTAGTCGCGCCTGGCACCGGCTTCTGAAACGAGTTCATCCACCACATCATCCAACACATCTACAGGCGGCCGTTCTAGCGGGTCACCCCATCCGCCAGGGCCTGCCAATTCGTGCAGCAACACATCGCCTGCTTGAACATCCATCGTGAATTTCGGTTCCAGGTCTTGTTCGTTGGCCGTGCCTGGATTCAGCGCATTCCGCGCATGATGCCCTGCCCCGCCGCCATACAGCCCATAGGGGCGAAAATTTGCCCGGTCGGCGCGCACCTGCAGGCTCGCAGTATCTGCGGTGATCCGGTATTCCCGCGCGAATGGCGCGCCGCCGCGGTACAGGCCAGCGCCCGCCCGGTCCGCCAGAAACTCATACCGCAGAATTTCAACCGGATGCTCTGCTTCTGTGATTTCTACGGACTGAGACGCCATATTGGAGAAAATATTAGCATTGCCTTCCAGCCCATCAGCCCAAGGCCTTGCCCCCCATGCACCACATGTGAAATCGACATAGACGAAGGGTTTACGGTCGGCGTCCCAGCCACCGATCGATATGCCGGTATTCCCGCCATCAGAGGCTGCCATTACCTTGTCCGGAGCCATCATAGCCAAAGCGCCGAGCGCGCAGTCAATCATGCGGAAGCCTGTCAGTCCGCGTGCGGCGCAGGCCCCGGGAAGCTCCATGTTAGCGATCGTCCCAAGTGGGGCGACGACATCAATGGCACGGAAGAAGCCTTCATTAGTCGGGATATCGCCATCCAAGACGCAGCGGATCGCGCAATAAGACGCCGCCTGCGTGAACGAGAATGTGTTGTTGATGGCACCGCGCACTTGCGGGTTGGAGCCTGTCCAGTCCGCCTGGATTCGGTCGCCAGATTTCTTGAATGTCACAAACAGGCGGATTGGCGTGCCTAGATCGACACCATCATCATCGATCCAATCCTCAAACGACCACTCACCATCAGGCAGTTTGGAGATAGCGGCGCGAGCAAGCCGTTCGGAGTAATTAATCAACTCATCCATCAAAGTGATGGTTTGATCCGCACCCTGGTCTTCCACGATCTCCAAAAATTGGCGTTCTGCGATATGACAGGCGGCGAGCTGCGCCCGCAAATCCGCTTCAACCTGCACAGGTAAGCGAACATTGGTCCGTAGCAGGTCAAACATCGTCTCATTCGGCTGACCAGCGCTGTACAGCTTCGTTGGTGGGATGCGTAGGCCTTCTTGATAAATCTCAGTCGAATCAGCAGCATTGGAACCAGCAACACGCCCGCCAACATCTGTGTGATGGCAAATCGTGGCGGCGAAGGCCATGCGCTGGCCTTCATAGAAGATTGGCTTGAATACGAAGATATCCGGCAGGTGCATGCCGCCTGCATATGGATCGTTCAGGCAAAGCACATCGCCATCAACGATCGTGTCACCAAACCGGTCCAGCGCGGATTTAAGCGCTGTCGGCAGCGAGCCCAAATGGCCTGGCAATGTCAGCCCCTGGGCGATTAAGCGGCCTTCGCCATCGCAAAAGGCCGTCGAGAAATCCATATTGTCCTTGAGGACGCCAGAATAGGTCGTGCGGGTGATCGTCAATGCCATTTCGTCGGCGATGGCGATCAGCGCGTTCTTGAAGAGCTCGAACGCGACCGGGTCACTGATAGGCGGCAAATGGCGTCTCCTTAGGGATTGAGCAGCGTCTCGAGCTCACGCCATTCACGGGCGGAAAGACCACTGGCCTTCTGATCAACGGTCTCACCCGCGACACGACGTCGGACGACATCCAGCGCCTGGGCTGAGAGTTCAGCACCATTCAAGCGATAATCTTCGAACGCCTGCGTCGCCAGGGGCGTCCAGCGCCGGGCCAGGTCAAGAATCGCATCGGCATAAACACGGATTTCATACTGAGCGTGGCTGTCTGCGCGCAACGATAGGAAGTGAAAAAGATTATGAAGGTTCGTTTTCCAGTACCACTGCGTATAGGAAGAAAGCGGCAGCCCTATCCGCGCTAACTCTCGCGCCAGGCCTGGACGTTCTGGATCACGCGGCGCGCCAGTCTCATCGGCGTTCAGCAAATGATCATAGGAATCGAACGCACGGATGGCGTCATCCCGCAGTAGATCAAGCACAGCCGATGCCTGCGATGGGTCTAGCGCATCGCCACGTCCTTGATGGTTCGCGGATGACTGCACGGCCAAGTTTGCTGCATCCGGCACATAGAATTCTTTGTCAAGAATGGAATAGCGCGCAGAGTATTCGTTTACACTTGAAGTTCTATGTCTAATCCATTGTCGCGCAATGAACATTGGCAATTTGACATGCAGCTTAATCTCACACATCTCAAACGGTGAGGTATGTCTGTGCCGCATCAAGTAGCGAATAAGCCCTTCATCCTGGCTGATTTTCTTTGTGCCTTTGCCATAGGAAACGCGGGCTGCCTGCACGATGGCAGCATCGTCGCCCATGTAATCGACGCAGCGGACAAAGCCGTGGTCGAGCACGGGGATTGGCTCAAACAGAACCTCCTCAAGCGCAGGCGCAGTCGCGCGCCGGGTTTGAGTTTGCTCAGCGCGTTCATCGGCGATTTGGCTCGCCTCGTCATCAGTCATTCTCGCCACGGCGGCGATACTCCCAGCAGGAAAGAATCGATTTCGCTGGCAGTATAGACACACTTTAAATCCGTGAGCATTGCGCCTATATAAGCGGTGTCAGGAGATATCCTGACTATGGTGATAAACGCTGCGTGGAATAATCGTTACGGACCCGGGGGCAGTACCCGGCGCCTCCACCAATTCCACGCCCAGGCATGTTAACCGCATGAATCCTGGGCGTTCCGGGGGCGAACCAGGCTCGACGTGCGTGGTAAAGACGTAGTTTTTGCTCGGTGTGACTCCGCCGTTATCGGATCAAAAACCTAGGTGCGAATGACAATGAAGTCGCACTCGCTGCGTAATCTAGCTTAGGCTAGGTTATGGTAAGCGCGGTTTGGGGGAGTACCGGGCAACAGAAACTCCCCCGCTATCATCCGCGCGGCGATACCAGGACCGCGCTTAGAAGAGAATGGAAGACGCCATGTCCGCTGGCGGCATAGATTATGGCGAGTTGATGCAGATGGCCCTTCGTGGCGTCATGCAGTCAGCCCTCGAA
>Ga0181596_10003033_pt1 | contig 15841 bp, 15 predicted proteins | sample 041ome_6_FD_148655 | JGI IMG/M metagenome (GOLD analysis project Ga0181596, IMG submission 148655) | Coastal salt marsh microbial communities from the Groves Creek Marsh, Skidaway Island, Georgia - 041402US metaG (spades assembly) | ecosystem: Environmental > Aquatic > Marine > Intertidal zone... | reverse complement strand
TGGCTTTGACCTGAGTTGATATCTTGTCAAATTTTTGAGTGTATGCGTTTACCGCAACATCACCCTCTTTTTGCACGCGGTCAAAAACCTCAAAAACAAGAGGTTCAATGGCTGCATAGGTGGCTGTAGGTCGCTTTAAAAGCACATCCCAGTCTTCTTTTTTAGGTTGGAGATAGCGATTCATTACAAGACCATTTTTTCAATGGGACAAACCAAAATATCTTCCGCTCCGGCAGCTTTTAATTGGTCGATGACCTCCCAAAAGTCGCCGTCATTAATGACCGAATGCAGCGAACTCCAGCCGGCTTTGGCTAAAGGTAAGACGGTAGGGCTTTTAAGTACGGGTAGGATGCTGCTGATTTCTTGAATTTTATCATTAGGAGCATTTAGAAGGATATACTTTGATTTTTTCGCGCGCATGACTGCCTGCATTCGGAAGCGAATCTTGTCGATCCATCCCAAAGCTTCCGCATCCAATTGGGGTGCTTGAACCAAAACCGCTTCGGAATCTAGAATGTGAATGACTTCCTTTAAGTTGTTCTTAAACAGCGTACTTCCACTCGATACAATATCACAAATTGCATCTGCCAAACCAATATTGGGTGCAATTTCGACAGATCCATTAATGATGTGTAACTCTGCTTGAATTCCGTTTTTGGCCAAAAAAGTATTGACCGTATTGGGATAAGAAGTGGCGATGCGTTTGTTTTTTAGGTCTTCAATTCCATGGAACGCATCATCTTTTGGGATGGCGATGGACACTCTGCATTTTGAAAAACCCAATTGTTCCACTACTTCCAAATCTTTTCCTTTTTCCTCCAAAGTGTTACTGCCCAAAATAGCAAGATCCACTACCCCATCTCTTAAATATTGAGGAATGTCTCCATTTCGTAGGAAAAATACTTCAACAGGAAAGTTGCGCGCAGCTGCTTTAAGCTGATCTTTTCCATTGTCGATGGAAATTCCGCACCGTTTTAATAAATCAAGCGATTCTATATTTAAACGTCCTGATTTTTGAATTGCGATTCGTATCATAATTTATTCTATAAAAAAAACCCGCTTGATGTTCAAACGGGTTCCTAATGATCTATATACATAGCATCTCTAGCACTCGTTTGAGCTAAACCGGAGATGATGGTGATTTCTGTTTTTTAAATTCATCGTGTGCAAATATATTTAAAATATTTGAAAAGCAATCAAAGTTTTTAAAATCGACAAGTGCAATAGTTTCAAAGCAATTTAACAATCCGAAGTATTCATAGCAATCATCCGTTTAAGATCAAACAATATCCTTGTTTTATATTACACCAATTTTCACAGATTATTAACATGAAAGCTTCAATAAATCAAAACTTTACTCCTTTAAAATTTATAGATTTGTTATGTCTCTTTTATTATATCTAAAAAATCATCTAATTTTTCCTTTGGTAAAAATAATACATACAGGGGTATTTTTAGTCCTATTGCTACTTTGTTTATGGTTGCAAGTGTTGGATTTGTTCGTCCAGATTCTATCCTTCTAATTGATCCATCATCCATGTCCATTCTGTTTGACAATTCCTTTTGTGTCAAACTCAAAGTAGTCCGAATGTATGTAATTCTTTCCCCAAATTCGTAAGCATTAAAAAAAATAGTTTGTTTTTGCTTCATCAACACAATTTAATGTTAATGAGAGATAAAATTAGAGGGCATTAAAGTCCTGCTTGTAAAAAACTAGTATATTTGTACTTTAAAAATTATAAGGTTTATTTTAAAAATTTGAAGTAACTCCCTCACATCACCCCTTTGTAGGGAGGGGTAAGTCCCCAAATTGGAGGAGATAATTGAGGACATGAAGGAGTTCTGTTTTAAAATTTGGAGACCTTTGAAAATAATTTTGCAGATAATAATTCTCTATCTCGGCTTTTCATTTTTCAAGCCTTATTTTTCTCCTAATTCATTCGATTAATAGTCTGTTTTACTCTTTTATTTTATCACTATTTAGCAATTTGATCCTCCAATCCCGTGGATCGTATGAGAATATGGGTAATGCCCCTGAAACGAGTTCAGGGGGACTGGGGAATTGTCCATAAGAGACCTGCCTTTGTCATGCTGAACTTGTTTCAGCATCTCCACTATTTTCATCGGTGCCAAGGTGGGTGGCGAAGTGAGACCCTGAAACAAGTTTAGGGTGACAGATGGAGGGCGAAGCGAGACACTGAAACAAGTTCAGGGTGACAAGGTGGGTGGCGAAGCGAGACCCTGAAACAAGTTCAGTGTGGACAGTGGAATTGTACATCGAGACCCTGCCTTTGTCATGCTGAACTTGTTTCAGCATCTCCGTTTTGAAATTTGATTCCAATCTACTAATTTGCTACAATAAAACCCCTACTCATGCCAAGAAGAAGTTACCACAACTACCGGGTGTACATCATCACTAATAAACCAAGAGGAGTTCTTTACATCGGTGTTACAGGAGGCATTGATGATCGAATGGAACGGCATGTTTCGGGAAAAGGCTCATGCCAAGAAGAAGTTACCACAACTAATGGGTGTACATCATCACTAATAAACCAATATGTTCTAAACGCTATTGCTAGGGAAAAACAACTTAAAAGATGGCAACGGGAATGGAAGATCAATTTAATTGAAAAGAGCAATCCTAATTGGGAGAATCTGTGGAAGCCGTTGATGTAGTGAATTCTAGATTTCAGAGGGTGGCTTTTGTATTTTGGATCTGTCTATATAGACCGAGACCCTGAAACAAGTTCAGGGTGACAGGAGAATTGTCAAAACGAGACCTGCCATTGTCATGCTGAACTTGTTTCAGCATCTCCCCCTGTTTTCAACGGTGACAGATGGAGGGTGAAGTGAGACCCTGAAACAAGTTCAGGGTGACAGATGGAGGGTGACAAGGAGTTAGTGCATAAAAAAAACCAAACCTTTTGTTAGGTTTGGTTTTTTATATTGAAATAACGAAAACGTTATGGTTATAAAATCAAGGTTTATTGATTCCCTAAAATAATAGGCAAACCATTTTTACCACTACCTATAACTATCACTTTAGAATTGGGAGATTCAGACAACTTGACGGTGGCCTCAATTCCTTTTTCTTGAAGAATTTTATCTGTTAAAGAAGCACTCAAAATACGGTTTGCTGTTGCCTTTCCTTCTGCATCAATACGCTGACGCTCAGCCTCTTGTGTTGCTTTTTCAATTCTAAATTCATATTCCAAGGCTTCTTGCTCTTGGTTTAGCTTACGCTCAATCGCCTCTCTAATGGCAATAGGAAGCGTAACATCTCGAACCAATACAGCATTCAATTGAACGTGCTGATCTTCTACCACCTTTTTGGTTTCTTCAAAGATTTCATTTTGAATGGCATCTCGTTTTGTGGAATACAATTGCTCTGGAGTATAGCGTCCCACTACACTTCTTGCTACGGCCCGAATTTGTGGAATGATGATGATGTTCAAGTAATTTTCCCCTTTGGTTTTATGGAGTACTCCGAGTTCATCTATTTTGGGCTGGTAAAGCACTGAAATATCCAAATTGATTTCCAAACCATTGGAGGACAATACTTGCATTTTACTTTCAAAGACCTCTTGTTGCTTCACATTATAAATATACACCTTATTCCAAGGCGCAATGATGTGAAATCCTTCTCCCAAAGGAGGTTCTTCGGTCACCACTCCCCCACCAAAGGTTTTAAAAAGCACTCCGGCTTCACCATAACCTATGTTGATGGAAGATTTAGAAATAAAAATAATAAGAACCAAGCCTAACAAAATGATGGGCAGTCCAATTTTTGGTAATTTTTGCATAATTGTTTTTTTTTAAGTTAACATTCCTCCATCTACATGGAGCACTTGCCCGGTGATATAGGCAGCTAAATCCGAGGCCAAAAACACACAGGCATTGGCCACATCTTCGGGTTGTCCCCCACGTTTCAATGGGATTCCATCACGCCATCCTTGGACAACTTCTTCGGAAAGTTTTTCCGTCATTTCGGTTTCTATAAAACCGGGAGCGATTACGTTGGATCGAATATTTCTAGATCCTAACTCCAAAGCCACCGACTTCGAAAAACCAATAATTCCTGCTTTAGAAGCAGCATAATTGGCCTGTCCTGCGTTTCCTTTAACACCTACTACCGAACTCATGTGAATGAGTGCGCCATGGCGTTGTTTTAAAAAGGTGCGCTGAACGGCCTTGGTCATATTAAATATGGATTTTAAGTTGACTTCAATCACTTGATCAAAATCCGCTTCACTCATTCGCATCAAAAGGTTGTCTTTGGTAATTCCTGCATTATTTACCAAAATATCCAAACCTCCAAAATCGTTGAGGACTTCATCTACCAGTTTTTGAGCCTCATCAAAATGTGCGGCATTGCTCTGATAGGCTTTTACTTTTACACCCGACCCTTCCAATTCGGCCACTAAAGCATCGGCAGCAGCTTGATTGCTGCTGTAGGTAAATGCCACAGCACAACCTTGTTCCACAAAGGTTTTGGCAATTCCACTACCAATCCCTCGACTGGCTCCGGTAATGATAGCGGTTTTGTTGGCTAGTAATTTCATACAATTATCCTAATACTTCGGCGACTTTGGCTCCAATTTGAGCAGGGGAATCCACCACATGGATGCCACATTCGCGCATGATTCTTTTTTTAGCTTCTGCAGTGTCTTCACTCCCCCCCACGATTGCTCCTGCATGTCCCATGGTTCTTCCTTTGGGGGCGGTTTCTCCGGCGATAAAACCAACAACCGGTTTTTTATTACCCCCGGCTTTGATCCATTTGGCGGCATCGGCCTCCAATTGTCCGCCGATCTCACCTATCATTACGATACAATCGGTTTCCGGATCGTTCATAAACAATTCTACAGCATCTTTGGTGGTTGTTCCAATAATGGGGTCTCCACCAATACCAATAGCCGTTGAAATTCCCAATCCTTGAGCGACGACTTGATCGGAAGCTTCATAGGTTAAAGTCCCTGATTTGGAAACAATACCTACATTCCCTTTTTTAAATACAAAGCCGGGCATGATTCCCACTTTGGCTTCATCGGGGGTAATGACTCCCGGACAATTGGGTCCAATCAAGGTAGCGCCTTTACTTTTTACATAAGCAAATGCCTTGGTCATATCATTGACCGGAATGCCCTCTGTGATGGTAATAATGACTTTGATTCCAGCCTCTGCAGCTTCCATAATGGCATCAGCAGCAAAAGCAGGCGGCACAAAAATGATGGAAGTGTCAGCTCCCACTTTGTCTACGGCTTCGGCTACCGAGTTGAACACGGGACGATCCAAATGGGTTTGCCCTCCTTTTCCCGGGGTAACTCCGCCCACCAAAGGGGTTCCGTATTCGATCATTTGTGAGGCGTGAAAAGTACCTTCACTCCCTGTGAAGCCTTGTACAATAATTTTTGAGTTTTTGTTTACGAGTACACTCATAATAGAATATAGATTAACTGCTTTTTTATTATTCTTTAATACGTTCTTGATAGTTCCCTTTTTCGGTGTCCACTTTAATTTTATCTCCTTCATTGATAAACAAAGGTACATGAACCGTGGCTCCGGTCTCTACGGTGGCGGGTTTGGTGGCGTTGGTAGCCGTGTTGCCTTTTACCCCGGGTTCGGTGTGGGTTACTTCCAACACCACACTAATGGGCATGTCCACGGACAGTGGAGCCCCATCTTCTGTATTGATGGAAATACTTACGAGTTCTCCTTCTTTTAATAATTGAGGAGCATCCAATAAATTGATATGCACGCTGATCTGGTTGTAATCCTCAACATTCATAAAATGCATGAGTTCTCCCTCACTGTAGAGGTATTGATATTTTTGAGTTTCCACTCGTATATCTTCAATTTTATGACCCGCTGAAAAGGTGTTGTCAATCACCTTGCCCGAAGTAACACTTTTGAGTTTGGTTCTGACAAAGGCGGGACCTTTTCCGGGTTTCACATGCAGAAATTCAATAATTTTAAAAATATCATTATTGTATTTGATACACAATCCTTTTCTAATATCTGAAGTTGATGCCATAATTGGTTTTTAATTTTTTCTAAAATATCCCCTCATAATTCCACGCTGAGAATTTTGAATAAACTCTAAAATTCGATCCCGTTCTGCGGTTGCATCGATTTCCGCTTCAATCATTTCCACGGCTTGTGAAATATTGTGATTGGCCTGAAATAAGATGCGGTAAATATCTTGAATTTCTTTTATTTTTTCAACACTAAAACCCCTTCTTCTCAATCCTATGGAATTTATACCTACATAGGACAAAGGTTCGCGGGCAGCCTTTACATAGGGCGGTACATCCTTGCGGACGAGTGAACCCCCGGAAATGAAGGCATATTCACCAACCGAACAGAACTGATGAATGGCCGCCATACCTGCCAAAATAACATAATCCCCAATGGTGATATGTCCGGCTAAGGTACTGTTATTAGAAAAAATACAATGATTTCCAACGACACAATCATGAGCAATGTGAGAATAGGCCATAATAAGGCAGTGGGAGCCAATCACTGTCTTCCCCGTACTGGCGGTTGCCCGGTTGATGGTGACACATTCACGAATGGTGGTATGATCTCCAATAATGGCTAAAGTTTCTTCTCCGTTAAATTTTAAATCCTGAGGAACGGCAGAAATTACTGCTCCCGGAAAGATGGAACAATTTTTCCCAATACGGGCTCCTTCCATAATGGTAACATTGGATCCGATCCAAGTTCCTTCACCGATTTCCACATTGTTGTTAATGGTAGTGAAGGGTTCAATAACGACCGTTTTGGCGATTTTAGCGCCGGGATGTACATATGCTAAAGGTTGATTCATGAGGGTTTCGGTGCGTTTTCGCGACGTAAAATTTGCGCCATCAATTCAGCCTCACTGACCAATTGACCATTAACAAAGGCATAACCTTTCATATTGCATATTCCGCGTCTGATGGGAGTTATTAATTCTAATCTAAAAATCAAAGTGTCTCCGGGAAGTACGGGTCGCTTAAATTTTGCATTGTCAATCTTCATAAAGAAGGTTAAATAGTTTTCCGGATCGGGCACGGTGTTCAACACCAATACCCCACCGGCTTGAGCCATGGCTTCAATTTGTAAAACGCCGGGCATGATGGGAGCACCCGGAAAATGCCCCTGAAAAAAAGGTTCATTCATGGTCACATTCTTCAATCCCACAACATGGGTTTGCGACAACTCAAAGATTTTATCTACCAAGAGAAAGGGTGGACGATGCGGCAACATTGCCATAATCTGATTGATGTCCATTAACACCGGAGTGTCATCACATATTTTGGGAGCCTTATTGCGTTGTTTTTCTTTGATGACTTGCGCCAATTTTTGTGCAAATTGAGTATTGATGGAATGGCCGGGTTTGGTTGCGACAATCCGTCCTTGTATGGGCATCCCCGCCAATGCAAGATCGCCAACCACATCCAAAAGCTTATGCCGTGCTGCCTCATTGGGGTGATGCAGGGTCAAATTGTCTAAAATTCCATTGGGATGCACTTTAAGCTCTGAAGTGTTGAAGGCATGGTGTAATAAATCCATTTTCCGATCAGCCAAAGGCTGATCCACATATACAATAGCGTTGTTTAAGTCCCCTCCTTTGATGAGTCCATTTTCCAGCATGGTTTCCAATTCATGCAAAAAACAAAACGTGCGAGCAGCCGAAATTTCCTTATGAAAACTGGAAATATCTTCCAATACTGCATTTTGTGTGCCCAACACTTGGGTTTCAAAATCAATCATCACCGTATAGGTGGTCTTGTCAGCAGGGAGCACCATAATTTCACTACCTGTTTGCTCATCTTTTACCAAAATGATTTCATCCACAACAAATTCCTCGCGCAGTGAAGTTTGTTTTGTAATTCCCGCTTTTTCAATCGCTTCCGAAAAAACGATTGACGAACCATCCATTATAGGCAATTCAGAATTGTCAATTTCAATAATACAATTGTCAATTCCTGCACCCACCAATGCGGCAAGTACGTGTTCTGTTGTTTGGATGACCACTTCCCCTTTTTGTAGACTGGTACTTCGTTCTGTCTGAGAAACCAAAGTGGCTGATGCTGGGATTTCCACTACAGGGTCTAAATCCGTTCGGTGAAAAACAAAACCAGTGTTTTCTGGTGCGGGTTTAAAATTTAAGTGTACTTGTTTTCCGGTATGCAGTCCAATACCACTTAAAGAAACGGTTTGGGCAAGTGTTTTTTGAGGGATGGTTTGTTTAATCATGTCTTATTTCTTCATTTCAAGTTCATGAATCCGATTTTCTATAGTTGGAAACGATTTAAAATGTACGTAGGATTTATAAAATTCTTTGTAACCCATGGCGGGAGTTCCTTGAACATCTTTGCCTTCGGGGATGTTTTTTATGACTCCGGATTGAGCTTGAATCCGCACCCGATCTCCTATAGTGAGGTGTCCTACGATTCCCACTTGCCCACCAATCACACAGTATTCTCCCACTTTTGTAGACCCTGCAATTCCTGTTTGAGCAGCAATGACGGTATGGGCTCCAATTTCTACATTATGCGCCAAATGAATCATATTATCCAATTTCACTCCTTCTTGAATCAGGGTGGATCCCAGCGTTGCACGATCAATCGTACAGTTGGCTCCCACTTCTACATGGTCTTTTATCTCGACATTTCCTATTTGAGGAATTTTAACATAGGATTTACCTTGCATCGCAAATCCAAATCCGTCGGCACCAAAAACGGAGCCGCTATGCAGGATACAATGCGCTCCTACTTTAGTGTCCTCCAGCAAACGAACCCCAGAATGAACTACAGTATGATCACCCAAATGAACGTTTTGTTCAACGGTAACATGGCCTTTTAATTGAACGTGGTTTCCAATGCGAACCTGTGCATCAATGGTGACAAAAGGACCAATAAAAACCTCCTGCCCGATTTTTGCCGTTTCGTGAATGACCGCTGAGGGGTGAATTCCGACTTTTTTTTGCGCGGACTTTTGAAATAAAGATAGCGCCATGACAAAACCCACATAGGGTTCGTCAACTTTAATAAATGAAGTTCCTTTTTTGGGAGTAAGTGCTATTTTTTTATCCACAATGACTGCGGTAGCCGCTGTTTTCTCTAGATATTTGGTATATTTTTTATTGGAAAGAAAAGTGATGTCACCCGGTTGTGCAGACTCAATCTTTGCAAGATTTGAAACCGTAAGGTCGGGATCGCCGACGATTTCTCCTTGGAGTTGTTTTGCAATCTCTTTGAGGGTGAATTTCATGGGGCAAAAATAAACAATTAAAGGTAAAAAAGTTGCTTTGGATAACACAAATAATATTTGATTTGTGGCTTGGAAAACGCATCAAAGTCAAGATAATCAATTGCTCTTTCGATAGAAATGGTTTTTTTTGCTTTGTCCACCAACACAATTTTTTGAGCATCCGTAACATACGTTTGATTGGAAACAGAGCCTGAAAAAACAAAGGTATCTTGAGCAATAGTATCCAAATTGGGTACTGTTGCTTCTTTTTTATTTTGTATTTCAGCAGGTAAAAATGGCGTATCTTTAATTTTGATTTTCAATAAGTTACGCTGCAACAATTGAAGGGATAGTTTTTTTAAAATTGAGTCTGATCCGTGGCTCCATTGTTTTAATTGCTGCATCAGGTCCGAATCGTCTAAACGTAGATATGCTGTCAATAAACTTTCATCAAAAACAATGGGCTTTTCTGTTGAAAAAAACAGAGCTAAATTAGGATTTGTAAACCCTGCGTCGGAACCTAAGGAGCGTGCACGTTCTAGAGCCTTGACCAACAGTAGTTCCGCCACCAAACTGGTTTTATGCAAATACACTTGCCAGTACATCAGCCTGCGTGCCAAAAGAAATTTTTCTAAAGAATGTATCCCTTTTATTTCAAAAACCAGGTTTTCGTCAACCACATTCATGGTCGCTAAAATTCTTTCCGTGTTGATGTTGCCTTCCGTTACTCCCGTATAAAAACTATCGCGTTTTAAATAGTCCAAACGATCCACATCCAATTGCCCCGACAGCAGTTGATGCATGAATTTTCGAGGATATTGATTTTTAAAAATCTGCAATGCCAAAGTCAATCCACCGTTAAATTCAGTATTTAAAGACTCCATGATTTGAATAGAAATAGATTCATGAGCGATGCCTTGAATCAAACTTTTTTCGGTGGCATGCGAAAAAGGACCGTGACCTATGTCGTGCAAGAGTATAGCCACCTGCATGGCTTCACTTTCAGCTTCGGAAATCGCAACTCCTTTGGCGCGTAAAACGGCAATGGCTCGTTGCATAATATGCATGGCACCCAAAGCGTGTTCAAAACGGGTGTGGTGGGCTCCGGGATACACCAAGGAAGAAAGCCCCATTTGAGCAATGCGCCTGAGACGTTGAAAATAGGGATGCTCAATCAGTTGAAAAATCAAAGGGGTTTCGATGGCAATAAAACCGTAAATTGGATCGTTAAATAAAGTGACTTTGGTGTGAACAGACATGCCATTGATTTAAGCAAAGATACAAACATGGAGCAAATAAAAATTTTATGGGTTGATGATGAGATTGAATTGCTTAAACCCCATTTTATTTTTCTGGAAAATCGTGGGTATCACACGACAGGTACCACCAATGGGCTGGATGCCTTGGATTTTATCAAAAAAGACAAATTTGACATTGTCTTGCTAGATGAAAACATGCCCGGACTGAATGGTTTGGAAACCCTAGAAGAAATCAAAACCCTACAACCCAACCTTCCCGTGGTAATGATTACCAAAAATGAAGAAGAGCAAATTATGAATGATGCCATTGGTGCCAAAATCTCCGATTATCTCATAAAACCAGTGAATCCCAACCAAATTCTTTTGTCGCTCAAAAAAACCTTGAATCATAAAAATCTTATTGCTGAAAAAACCTCTCAAAATTACCAGCAAGAATTTAGGAATATCACGCTATCTATGGGCGACATTCAAACGCATGAAGACTGGTTCGCGTTTTATCAAAAAATGATGTATTGGGAGCTGGAATTAGACGCCTTGGAGGACACGAGTTTGATGGGGATTTTTGAAAGTCAAATGCAGGAGGCCAATCATCAATTTGCACGTTTTATAAACAAGCACTATCAGTCGTGGATGCAAGGCGAAGATCCGCCTTTACTTTCGTTTCAATTGTTTCAAAAAGAAATATTCCCGTTGCTTCAAAAAAACCGCCCCACCCTACTGCTGGTCATTGACAATCTGCGCTATGATCAGTGGAAAGTCATTTCGCCGGAGGTGGAACAACTGTTTAAAAAAGTAAGCGAAAAGCCGTATATGAGTATATTGCCGACCGCAACACAATATGCCAGAAACGCCATTTTCTCGGGACTTACCCCCCTAGAAATGGAGCGTCGTCATCCCCAATGGTGGAAAAACGATATTGATGAAGGAGGGAAAAATCTTTTTGAAGAAGATTTTTTAAAAGCACAATGCGAACGGCTTGGTATGGAAGGGAATAGCAGCTTTCACAAAATCATTCATTTGCAACAAGGTCAACAATTAATCAAAAATTTATCCAACCACACCCACGAAACCCTCACCACTGTGGTCTACAATTTTGTGGATATGATTTCACATGCCAAAACAGAGATGGAATTGATTAAGGAATTGGCGCCCGACAATAGAGCTTATCGATCCCTTACTTTGAGTTGGTTTAAAAACAGCCCTTTGAAAGAATTGTTACGAAAAGCTGCCGAGCTGAATTTCCAGTTGGTGCTGACCACTGACCACGGCACCATCAACGTTGGACATGCCAGTGGAGTGATTGGAGACAAAGACACCAGTTTAAATTTGCGTTATAAAACAGCAAGAAGTCTAACCTTCGAAAAAAAGCACGTGGTACACTGTAAAACACCGAGCGATTTTCAATTGCCAACACTTTCTTTAAACAGCAGTTTTGTTTTTGCTACCTCTGATTATTACTTTGTTTATAAAAACAATTTCAACCATTTTGCAAACTTTTTTCGCAACACCTTCCAGCACGGTGGAGTATCCTTGGAAGAAATGATTATTCCATTTGTTGTTTTAGAACCGCGTTAGGACTAACTTTGCGCATGCAAATTCGTTATCATTTAGCACAGCTTCGTCAAGCGGTTGATTTTATCGATGCCCACAGAACCACTACCATTCTTCGGATTGATGGGGTAATGGGGGCGGGGAAAACCACCTTGATCAAAAAATTATGCGAACATTGGGGCGTTAAAGACGTCATCAGTAGTCCCACTTTTTCTTTGGTCAACGCCTATGAAGGAACAAACGAAATGCTCTATCATTTTGATTTTTATCGTATCAACACCATCCTAGAAGCCTATGACATGGGCGTAGAAGAGTATTTGGATTCAGGGGCTATTTGCTTGATTGAGTGGGGTGAAAAAATTGAATCCCTCCTCCCTACTTCCTACGATCATTTTAACATCCGTATCGCTTCCAACGAAGAACGACTCTTGGAATATCTTTCCTAAAATTTATTCTCACCAATATGTTTTCCGATTGTTTACAAAAAGCTATTTTTGAAGCATGAAGTTCATCTATCGATTGGGGTATTATTTAGCCGGGTTTTCCGTAGGTTTAATCCTCCTAACATTTATTTTTAGCGGTAAAAAAACGAGTTGTAATTACAGCCCCTCGGCTCGAGTAAAAAACGATATCCTCCAAAAAAACTTGGTACTCCCCCCCGATTTTAAATTTTCTGATAGTGTGGTCATCGGTTTTATCCGAAAAGGAAAGATCGATTTTTCTAAAAGTCAAACAAAATTGGACTCTTGTCGTCAATACCGCATTGACTTGGAAAATGCTCCCATTCGTGCATTGGTGGTAGAAAATTGCAGCAAAACCATCAAGATTCTTGAGCTGCAGTAAGTGCTTTTCTACGTTTTAATTCTTTTTTAATAAGAGCTATTTCTCTGGCACTATGCCCGGTAACGGAAGTGTTTTCTTCCGCCCGACGAATCAAATAAGGAACCACCTCCCGAACGGGTCCAAAGGGAAGGTATTTTACCGTTTGAAAACCTGCTTCAGCCAAATTAAAAGTGATGTTGTCACTCATGCCATAAAGCTGAGAAAACCACAGATGGGGATGTTGTTTGGACAGTTTGTTTTTTTCGACAAAAGCGACCACCCGTTTTACACTGTCTTCATTATGCGTTCCTAAAAACAAAGAAATGGTGTCCAAATGAGTTAAAATGAGGTCTAAACCCTTGTTAAAATTTTCATCAGTAGCATTTTTATTGGGACAAATCGCAGAGGGGATTCCATGGGATTGAGCGTATTTATTCTCTTTGTCAATATAGGCTCCACGGACCAATTTAATGCCGATTTTAAAATTTTCTTGTTTTGCCAAGGCAATGAGTTGCTCAATATAGGCAAGACGATCTTTTCGATACATTTGAACCGTAGTATGCACTCTTGCCACGGATTTATTATAGCCGCGCATAAGCATTAAAACCTCCTGATCAATGGCGTCTTGCAACCAGGATTCTTCGGCATCAATTAAAATATTTACGCTTAATTTTTCAGCAGCTTCGCAACATTTTTCAAAACGCCCCACCACTCTTTTCCATTCTTGTTGTTCCGGTGGGCTTAATGGCTTTTGCTGCCCAATTTTTTCAAACAACTCCATGCGCCCCAAACTGGTCGGTTTAAAAACCACAAACGGAAGATCCGTGCTGTTTTTGGAAAAAGAAAAGGTCTCCAAGGTGCGTTCCAAGCTGGCATCCATTCCTTTTTCTTTTAAAATGGCTTCTGTTGCATAATGCACATAGGAGGAAACCTTGAATTTAGACAAGCGCTCTACCAGTTGCAGCGATTCTTTTTTGCCGGTTCCTGCACAAAAGTGTTTAAACAAAGTGGCTTTTAAAAGGGGAGCAATGGGAATATGCAGTTTTAACAAAAAAGGCAAAACCACACTACCCAAACGAATGAGCCAAGGAAACGCAATCAGAGAAAATAATCCATGGGCTTGACGTAGGTCGGAGTCGCTTTTCATGGCAAATGCCCGTTCTGTATTTTCTAAATCCATACAATACTTGGTTAATGATTTAGGTAAAACCATGCAAAGCTAATCAACCCCGCCCATTTCTCATTAAATAGGGGGTAAATTATTTCTTTAAAAAAGGAATCTTCTTCGAGCAAATCATTTCACCACAAGCCGAGTATAGCACACGAAATAAAATTCTTATTTTTACCAGCTAAATACACGCATGCAAACCATCAACTCCAACACGGCTACCATCGTTTTTAATTCAAAAGGATTAGAAACACTTTCGGAAACTTTGATTTCCAAAAACTACGCTTCGCTTTTTGTTTTGGTGGATGATCAAACGGAACAGTTTTGTTTACCCTTGTTGATGGAATCCATTCCTTTTTTGGCAGCTGCGCAAATCCTCCGTATGGAATCCGGTGAGGAAAACAAGCATATTCAAACCTGTATTCAACTCTGGGAAGACTTGTCCACCCGAGGAGCGGATCGCAAAAGTGCCTTGGTGAATTTAGGCGGAGGCGTGGTGACGGATTTGGGCGGATTTGTGGCTTGTACCTTTAAACGGGGGATTGATTTTTATAACATCCCTACTACCCTACTTGCTATGGTGGATGCCTCTGTGGGCGGAAAAACCGGGATCGATTTGGGGGCTTTAAAAAATCAGATTGGCATCATTCGCGAGCCGGAAATGGTGGTGGTAGATCCCCGTTGGTTGACCACTTTGCCCGCTGTGGAAATCAGAAGTGGCTTTGCCGAAATGTTGAAACACGGTTTGATTGCTGATCGGGAGTATTGGGAACAATTGATTCAATTAGACGAACTCCAAAGTGCTTCACTGACACCTTTTATCCATCACTCAGTTGTTTTAAAAAACGAGGTAGTACTTCAAGACCCCACCGAAAAAGGGCTGCGAAAAATATTGAATTACGGACATACGCTGGGCCACGCCATAGAATCCTATTTCTTAACCCAGCCCGACAAAACCCGTTTGCTACACGGAGAAGCCATTGCCATTGGCATGATACTGGAGGCTTATTTGTCAACGGTTTTGACCGGATTGGATGTTGATGCGGCACGTGCCATCCGAGAACAGTTTAAACGCTTTTACGGTGTTATTTCCTTTTCCACAGCGGATATCACAGCAATTTTAGAATTGCTTCAACACGACAAGAAAAACAGTCATGGTAAAGTAAACTTTGTACTCCTTAAATCCATAGGGAATCCCGCCATTGATATTGCCGTCCCCAATGAATTGTTTAAAAAAGCATTTGATTTTTATCTAGCACCATAGATTCTAGCCCCCTCTCTTTTCCTTAAAAACAAGCGTTTTCGAAGTCTTCAATGAGATTCTACCCAAGCGAAAGCGGAACTAACTGTATTAAATTGCTTTATAGACTTCAATTATAGCTAAAAATTTATATTTTTAATAAATCAAAACCCAAATCTGTTCTTCCATGAAAACCCTTCGGCTTCCCTCCTTTTTTTATAAACAAATATAACTTAACAAACCTGTTTTTGTTTTGAGCTAGTGTAAGTTGGATTAATCAGTTCTTTTGCAACGCTCCTTAAGCCGAATTTCTACTAGCGTTGATATTTCCAAACAAAGATCGAGTGATGACTTTTTCCAGTACGGCAATTTTGGCTTCGTCCACGGTTGAAGTTTTCTTTAAATCCTGTATTTCCATCAAGGCAAATTGTTGGATGGTCAACAAGGGCTGAACAATTTCTTCCCGAGCTTTGATGGAGGCTTTTCCGGCAGGCTCGTTTTCCATAAGAGATTCAAAGCCTGAAATTTCGAGCAGTAAATCACGGGTTAAAAGAAATTCAT
>Ga0181596_10003023_pt1 | contig 15876 bp, 18 predicted proteins | sample 041ome_6_FD_148655 | JGI IMG/M metagenome (GOLD analysis project Ga0181596, IMG submission 148655) | Coastal salt marsh microbial communities from the Groves Creek Marsh, Skidaway Island, Georgia - 041402US metaG (spades assembly) | ecosystem: Environmental > Aquatic > Marine > Intertidal zone... | reverse complement strand
TTTATATACAAATATGTCATCTTCACCATAGTTTGTAAGTGTTTGCGAACCGATTGTCGTATTTGCGCGATAATAAGTTCCAGCTACGTATAGATTGTTACTTGAATCAATATCTATTGCTGAGCCAGATTCATCTTCGTGGTAGTAATTTTGTTCAAAAGTGTAATTAGTAGACACAGGAATAGTTGTAGTTGTGGTTGTAGGAGGTGGCGGAGGCGCTGGATTTACGGTAAAAACATAGCCTGACTCTAGAGCATCTTGTTCATTTCTACAGGACATAACTGTATTTGCTTTTCCTGAAATTGTATAAAGAGTATAGGGCTGAAAACTTTCATCGTTACAAGTCACAGGCACTGTAGTTGTAGTTGTAGATAGAACTGTAGTTGTAGTTGTAGGTAGAACTGTAGTTGTCGTTGTCACAGGCACTGTAGTTGTAGTTGTAGGTAGAACTGTAGTTGTCGTTGTCACAGGCACTGTAGTTGTAGTTGTAGGTAGAACTGTAGTTGTCGTTGCATCAACAGCATCAGTAAATAAAGGTGATGAAGACATGTCTTGATCAATGAGTTCTACAGGAGTTGTTGTTAGAACGTCAATTTGTTCAACAGTCTCGATTATCTCTGCCTCAGAAACTACATCATTTGCATTTGATACTGAAAAGCCAAAAATGGTGAAAGCCGTAAGACCAAAGAGTAAACCCGTTGCAAAAGTTCTTTTTTTAAATCCCTTTTTAATCGCATCTATAAGAGTAAGTATCGTTTTATTAAAAACAATTCCAATGCGCCTATTCTTTTTCAGATATTTTATAATTTTTGACACATCCTCCTCGCTTAAAGAGGATTGATGAGCCTTGACATTTATATCTAGAATCTCAGCAACTTCCAGGACCCTTTTAGAGGTAATATTTAATTGATTTGCTAATTGGTATACTCTCACAATATAATATTAATTGGAATTCTTTCTAAGACAAAAGATTACTTAAAATGATACCTCTAACTGCTCTTTGCAGTCAATGTACCAATCACAATATTCAATCATGTCGGTAAACCATTTATTATCATCTGACTCTAAGTAAGCTCTTTGAACATAATTAGTCCACTTGCCTCCATAGTAATGCACAAAAGCATCAGCGAAATTTTCTTCATTCCCAAATCTTTCATGTGCTAACTCTCTAAATGAGCCACCATTACTAGAAAAACATTTATTTAAAATACTATATGAATAAGCGTGAGCAGCTTCGTGCAATAGTATGTCTTGTAAATGTCCTGACTTAATACCACGATCAGAAATCCAAATTGTCTTCTCCCAATCGTTGCCATAACGACCATCAGCCCCATAACCTAGAGGATCAAAGACACCATAGACACATCTATCATATAATGCCTCCCCGTATGGGTGACAACCATTAATCACTTTTACCTCATCCAATAATAGTTTTCGAAAGGGTTGAGGAAGCTGATATACAGCTAATTGTATTCTCCAGTTATCTACTTCATCTCCTTCAAAGCCTGGATAGTCGTAGATGAGGTTTGATACATTGTTAATAAAATCTTGACTACTTATATATGAACTTTGATGATTTTCAATTTCAAACAATTCATCTTCATCTATAGTTTTACATTCTAAAAATAATCCATCCTTTAGCTTTTCTCCTGCCTCAGTAAACGAATAGGGTCCAAACTTATTACAATTCTCATCAAACAAAGTAAAGGTTTGTTCTTCTGGGTCAAAAGTCTCATTAAAGATGTTTGATTGTTGTTGAGAGTTTACATATTGAACTCTAATAACTTCTCTTTCGAAATAACCTACTATGTCTATTTCTAAAACTTTAGAGATTATAAAAAGAAGTAAAACAATTACTAAAAAAATTAAAGCAAACTTCTTCATTTGTATTTACAGTAGATTGGAAAAATTTCTAATTCAAATAAATTATTAAGAAATTTTCTCCCTTACTAATTTATTTACAAGAGATCCATCTATGCCATCTCCCTTGGCCATCACCGCTCCAATAACTCTTCCCATCTGAGACATATCAACTTCACCTAGTTCTGATAAGACTTCGTCAACAAGTTTTGAGACATCCTCTTCGCTAAGCTGTTCTGGAAGCCATTCACTGAGAAAATCAATCTCGAGCTGTATCTGATTAGCCATATCTTCGCCTCTTTCCCCAAGGGAATGATACTCTTCTACAGCTTTTGTCATTTTTTTAACATACGAAGATATAACACCAAGAGCTAATTCGTCTGTAGCTTCCTCTCCCTTTTCAGCTTTCTTCTTTGCAATCTCTGTCTGAATCTGCCTTATAGCATTTAACTTAGTTTTATCCTTTGCCTTCATAGCCTCTTTTAGCGAGGTACTTAAATCATCTATTACTGCCATTATTTCCTACTTTTTATATAACTGCATTGTATCAGGAATATCAGTGATAATTCCATATAACCCTAATTCCATTAATCTCTGGAATTCATTCTCATCATTAACAGTCCACACTACTGATCTTTCATAAGGAAGATTAAAATTCCTGCTGTTAATAACATTATTACTTACCATAAACATCATCTGGCCATCGTGATTTGATATTGCTTTAGCTTCAAATAGATCGTCCTCACTATCTAATATAATCCCATAACGGCAATTAAAACTTTTTTTATAGTTATGAATAGACTCCCAATTAAAAGATGAAATGATGTCTTTATAGTTTGTCATTTCTATTATTTTCTTCATAAGAGTCTCAACGTACTCTTTATTAGTATCGTCTGTTTTTATTTCAAAGTTTACATTACCTCTGAGCTGCTCTCTTGAATTAAAAATCATATCACTTAGATCAATGTCTGGAAGGAGAAGTTCTATTTCATTTAATGTTAAATCTTGAATAAAAAAACCTTTTATGAAGGAGTCGTGATAAAAAATAATATTGTTATCTTTAGTTATCCTTAAATCAGTCTCTACAAAATCACAATATTCAAAGGCTTTATTCAAACCCTTTATAGAGTTTTCACGATAGATTTGTGGTAATCCTCTGTGTCCAAAAATATATGTCAAAATTCTTCCCTAACTTCCTGACATTACTACAATAGATTGTGAAAGTTTTCACAAAGTAAGGAACATAGTGCAGATACTAAATTTTGACCTAGAGCAGGAAGCCTGGATGGAAGAGGGTTCATGTGTTTATGCTAACACTGAATTATTCTTTCCTGTTGGATCTTCCATGAAAGCTATTAAGCAAGCGAATGAAGCAAAAGCCATCTGCAATGAATGCGTTGTTAAAATAGACTGTCTTGAATACGCAATCAGAACTAACCAAGATTCTGGTGTTTGGGGTGGGACTACTGAAGAAGAAAGAAAATCACTTCGTAGAGAGTATCGTAAAAACGGCTCACTCTTAAATTTAAACTTCTAAACTAGTCCAGCTTCTCTTTTATCTTGCTCTTGAGCAAACTCAATTGAATTGATGTTGCCTGCATTAATGCCTACTTCCCCATCCTCATCGGTATACCAAAAAATACCGTTTTCTTTAATGAGGGCTTCGATTTCAGCTGTAAACTTTTTCTTATCTTCTATTTCAAACTCATATTCCTTTAGTGATGCTTGTAATGAGATCTTAACTTTTTGTGTTTTTGCCATTTGTTCTCCCTATAAAACGTTTTCGCCCATGAACAGTGCCGACACTGAATCATCTGCAAATATAGATGTTAATGCATTTGCAATTATTGAGGAAACTGAGAGAACTTTTACATTACCAATGGCATCAATATTTCCATTTTGTGAAAGAGTATCAGTTGTAACTATTTCATCAATAGGCGCATTTTTTAAATTCTCTATTGCATCTTCAGAGAAGATACCATGCGTTGCAACAACACTTACAGTTTTTGCACCTTTTTCTTTTAAAATATTTGCTGCAGCTGCAATAGTTCCCCCTGTGTCGATTATGTCGTCAACAAGAATGGCATGTCTATCTTCTACTTCTCCAATTACAGTAAAAGCCTGTACTACATTATGTAGTTTGGGATCTCTTTTCTTGTGAACGAATCCAACATAAGCTTCGAGGTGTTTTGCAAATGTCGTTGCCCTTTTAACACCACCAGCATCAGGAGAGATAACGGAAACAGGTTCTTGAAATTTATTTTGAAAATAATTCACGAACAAAGGAAGTGCAGTTAGGTGGTCAAAGGGTTCATCTATAAAACCTTGAATTTGCTGAGTGTGTAAGTCAATAGAAACTAACCTATCTGCACCTGCAGTAACGAATAAGTCTCCAATTAATCTTGCAGAGATAGGCTCCCTAGGTAAAGCTTTTTTATCCTGTCTTGAGTATGGATAAAACGGTAGCACAGCAGTAATTCTTTTTGCTGAAGCTCTCTTCAAAGCGTCAACAAGTAGAAGCTGTTCCATGATGGTAAAGTTCACGCCACCTGAGTGGCTTTGCATAACAAAGCAATCTGCGCCTCTAGCACTTTCTTCTAATCTTATGTATATTTCGCCACTAGCAAATTGCTTCTTGTCGACCAAAGCTAATGAAGTACCAAGTTCTGCAGCAACTTTTTCAGCAAGTTCGGGATTTGAAGACCCAGCAAAAAGAAGCATTTTTTTCTTACTTGGCTGTTCAATCATTTTTCATCCTTTGATTTTTTTCTATCCATGTATCCATCAATATTTTTTTGGTTACTTCTTTCAATACCTAATGCTTTAGGTGGGACATCTTTTGTAATGACTGACCCTGCTCCAATCATAGCTCCCTCTCCCACGGTCACTGGTGCAACGAGCATGACATCTGATCCAATAAATGCACCTTTCTTTATTTCAGTTTTATGTTTATTTTCTCCATCATAATTTACAGTTATAGAGCCAGCTGAGAAGTTAACGCCTTCCTCAAGTTCAGCATCTCCAACATAAGACAAGTGTGGAATTTTGCTCCCACTCCCGATATTTGAATTCTTTGTTTCAGCAAATGCCCCCACTTTAACACCATCTTCTAAAGTGGAACCTTTTCTGAGGTGGGCATAAGGTCCTATTGTGGCTGTACCCTTGATTGTAACTTCATCCAATACCGAGAAAACTATAGTTGAACCTTCTCCAATCTTAGATTCATTAATCATTGTGTTTGGACCAATCGTACAATTTTCATGAATTTCTGTATTACCAGTTAAGTGGGTATTTGCCATTATTCTTGAGCCTGTTTTAATAACAACATTCTCATCTAAAAAGGTTGAGTTCGCGTCTTGAAAATAGACGCCATTTTCCATATGTGAAGCAATCAATTTCTCTTTTAAGGTTTTTTCAACTTCATTTAGTTGACTCATAGAGTTCACACCTTTAATAGTCTCTTCGCTTACTTGTACTATAACTGTATCTAATTTATTTTGAAAAGCTATCTCAATTAAATCTGTTAGATATATTTCATTCTGTTCATTGTTGTTATTAAGTTTTTTAATATTTTCTATTAGAAATTGTTTCTCGAAGCAATACATCCCCGAATTAATTTCTGTAATGGCTAACTCGGAGGTACTTGCATCTGAATGTTCAACTATTTTCATAATGGTGTCTCCATTTTTTACAATCCTTCCATAACCTGCAGGATCAGAGACTTCTGCTGTAATAATACCAATAACAACATTTCCTTGAGTTGACTCTTTGATTAAGTTATCAATATTTTCCTTAAGTAACAATGGTGCATCACCAGGTATTATGACCACATATTCGGAATCATCTTTTTCATACGCCTGACTATTTAGTAATGTCACTACAGCATGACCAGTCCCAAGTTGTTGTTCTTGTAAAATAGGATTAAATTCTTTTTTCAGTTCTTTAATTACTAAATCTGACTCGTGTCCGACTACTACATATTTTTCATCTAAATGATCAATGGCTTCTTGTCCATACTTAATCATTGGTTTGCCTAAAACAGAATGCAGAACTTTTGGTAATTCAGACTTCATACGAGTCCCTTTACCTGCAGCTAATATGACTCCTGATATTTTCATTTAATTTGCTGGGAGAGAAGGACTCGAACCCTCAACGTTTGGACCAAAACCAAATGTGTTGCCAATTACACCATCTCCCATTGACCTTAAGAATTATTCTAATCTGCTTCTTGTAACAAGCTACAATCAATTTTTTTTGTTGTTGTAACCATTCGAAAACGATCTTTTTCAATAGCATCAAGATTCTTCAAAAGTTGCTGTTCTTCACCACAACAAAATAAGGTCGTACCGCTTCCAGACATATAGAACTCTTTATCAGTAGTCTTTTCCAGGTATTCTTTGTGCTCAAGTAGTTTTGGTTCAACATTCACAGCTGCTTGCCAGAGATTATTCCTTATTTCTACTCCTTTGTAGAAATCAGTATCTATTTTTATTCTACGTTCTAGTTTGTCGAACGATTCGAAGACTTTTTTTGTAGATAGTGTCTCGTGTGGTGTAGCAATTATAAAATGCTGAGGCTCTACTATTTCTATAGAATTAACTTCCTCACCAAATCCTTCAACTTTTGCAGATTGACCTTTAACGAAAAAAGGAACGTCACTCCCTATATCTTTAGCAATTGTAGACATCCCTGGAATTGCTAAATTGTACTTATTGCTCATATATTTAAGGACACTGCCTGCATTAGAGCTTCCTCCACCCAAGCCAGCTTCTGTAGGAATATTTTTTAAAATCTTAATATGAAATTTTTGTTCAAAATTATTTACTCTCCTTAAAGCCTTCATTGCTTTGTGTATTGTTGACTCTCCGTCGATCTCAATTTCAGTTGCAAATTCTATAACATCTTCAGTGTTCTCAATTTCATGTATTTCGATTTCGTCAAAAAGATTAATCGGTACCATCAAAGTTGATAAAGTGTGGAGTCCATCAATTATTTCACTGTTAATCATTAAATTAAGATTGATTTTTGCAGAACTAAGAATTTTCACTTTAAACTCTTTGCTAGTAGTAAATATTGATCTGGTGTTAACTTTTGTGGTCTATCATCAGGATTAATTCCTAATCTTGATAAATCATCAGCTGTAAAAAATTTCTGTAATGCTGATTTTATTTTTTTTCTTTTTTGTTGAAAAGCAATTTTTGAAATATTGAAAGCTTCTAAACGGTCTTCTTCATCAATCAATCTCTCTCTTTGTAAAGTCACAACACTGGAAGTTACTTTTGGGACTGGACTAAAACAATTTTTACTAACATCAAATTGAAGTTTTGGCGTTGTAAATAATGAACAAACCACAGATAACGCTCCATACTCTTTTGTATCTGGTTGTGCAATAATTCTCTCAGCAACTTCTCGTTGTACCATAACGACATATCTATGAATAACAGGAACCTCTGTGATTAATTTAACAAGTAATCTTGTTCCAATATAGTAGGGAAGATTCGAAACAAGTATCCACCATGGACCTGTTAACAATGAGTAATCATACTCCATAGCGTCTTGATTAATAACTTCAATGTTTGGAATATCTGAAAAACGTTCCTCTGTAATTGATGCTAGATTCTTATCAATTTCTATAACTCTTAAACGATAATTGTCTTTTAGCAATTCGTTTGTAAGTGAGCCAGTACCAGGTCCAATCTCAATAACAGGATCTGCGAGTTGCCCCTGTACTAACTTGGTGATTTTTCTAGATATGTTTGTATCAACTAGAAAGTTTTGACCTAATTTAAAATTGGGCTTGTCTTCTATTTTTTTAATCCAATATGATTCACTCATAAGTTTCTACCTACTCAATATAGTATTTGTATTTGATATGGTTATTGAGGATAAGTCTTGAAGAGTCATTTCTTTTAACTCAGCTAGCTTTTTTGCAGTTTCAACAATAAATTCTGGTTTATTGTTTTGACCTTTGTATTGTCCTGGTGCTAAGTACGGTGTATCAGTCTCAACAAGAAGTCTATTTGTTGGTATTTGTTTTACAGATAATTTTAAATCTTTTGCGGTTTCGTAAGTGAGAATGCCAGATAGTGAGAAATACACTCCAAGCTCAATAAATTTTTTGGTCCATTTGTTCCCACCTGTCCAAGAGTGAAGTATTACTGGAAAGTCGTCAGCATAATTTTTGATTAAATCATAAGTATCACTAAAACTGTCTCGACAATGGATAATTATTGGTTTTCGAAATTCTTTTGCCCTTTCGAGATGAAAAGTTAAATTTTCACGTTGCTCTTCTCTTGATGAATGGTCTCTGTAATAATCTAGTCCCGTCTCCCCAATTAAATCTGCTTCAGCTATTAATTTCAACAATTCATCTTTTTGTGCGCTTAGATTTTTTGCATCATGTGGATGAAGACCAGCAGCCCAATAGGCTGGAACTGGTAGCTTTGATGAAATATCTTTAGCTTTCTTGGATGACTCAGCATCAACTCCTGGAAGTATTAAATATTCAATATTTTCATAATTCAAACTCAACAAATCATAATCCGTAAGCTGCAAATGACAATGCGTGTCAACCCACTTAGGTTCTTGTTTTATTGCTGTTTCTTTCACTACTATATAAGAATAGGAGCATTCAAATATATGGGTAAAGGGAATAAAGGAAAGATTGATAATCTCGGGAGAATTGTTATACCCAAGACAATAAGGGATGCTTTGGATGTTAAACATAATGACGAAGTATCTATGACTGTAGAAAAAGGTAATCTTGTTATCTCAAAAGGATACAAAACATGTTCTCTTTGCAACACAAAAGAAGTTACTACTCAAATCTCTGATAAATTACTATGCGAGAAATGTATCTCAGAAATTAAAAATCTTTAATATTGTTATAAATTTCGTTTGTGGACATATCAGTAATTAAAGCTATGGTCTTAGCAATTTCTCGTTTTGGAATATCATACTTCAGTAGGTTGTTAATTGCACTAGTCACATCTATATCCAGTTTATTTTGTTTTTGACTTCCCTCTATGACAAGTGTTATTTCACCTTTAATATCTTTATCTTGAAACTCATTAATTAATTCTTTGGATGTACCTCGATAAACTGTCTCAAATTTTTTAGTTAGCTCTCGACAAACCACAATATTATTTAATACACCTTCACTTGCAAATGCTTCCAGGTCTTTTAACAATCTTTTAGGAGAAGTAAAGCATACGGTAGTAGTGTCAGTGGTAAGTAAATCAGAAATAAATCTTGCACGATCTTTTCCAGCCTTGGGTATGAATCCAATAAAACGAAAGCTAGTTAAATCAAAACCTGAAAGTGTGAGAGCTACAATAACGCTTGACGGACCAGGTATGGACTCTATTTTTACATCATTATCTACTAAATAAGAAACTAGCTCTGAACCGGGGTCAGCAATTAAGGGTGTGCCCGCATCTGAAAGCAAGGCTACATCTTTACCTGAATCCAATATATTTTTAATTTCATTGAGTTTGTTATGCTCATTTCCAACGAAATATGAATACACTGGTTTTTCAATATTTAAATGATTTAACAACTTTATAACTCTTCGTGTATCTTCACCATATATACAATCAACACTCTCTAATGTCTCTGTTAGTCTTGACGAAATATCAGAAAGATTTCCTATAGGAGTAGCACATATATATAAAGTGCCCAAAATTTTAAAAATTGTTTATCTGAGTAGAAATTTGATTAAATATTTCTATATCTTGTGTTAGCAACATTCTGACATATGTTCCATCTGAGGAAATCCAAACATTTGTCTCTCCAGTAAATAGGATTCCTCCCTCAAAAGACTGTGAACCGGTAAATCTATTCTGAGCATTTGCCCATGCCATATAAGCATTGTAAATCTCATCTAAGTCTGTTTGAGTATCTCCAGTCATTTTTAGAGACATCATTAATTGATCTGATGAATTTACATAATCCTTCCATGCACCCCCGCCTAGTCCAATAGCTGCTTTTACAGACGCTACTCTACCAATAGTATCTTGAAGAATGTAAGGGATATCTAGTGCACCAATAGTCCCTTCTTTAATAAGGTTATAATCAGTAACTTCTAAATCTTTAATACTGACATCCTCATATTGTTCACCAGAAAAATACTTTTCAGGTGCGTATATTTGTTCTGCTGTTGGAAGTTGATATAGAGCTTCATTAATAGCTTCCATGCCACCTTCACTATTAATTTGTTTAACTAATTGAGGACCGAAAGAATAATATAACTCATTTGGAATATAGAAGTAAGTAGGTAACTGAACTCTACAAGTAAAATTTGGTTGCTGAGAATTCATTTCAGTTCTGTCGTATTGATCTAAGCCTGACTCCCACCGCGCTTGAACTAAATCAGCTTGTGCTTCCATAATTGAGCGTCTTCCAGCGTAATCTGAAAAATCATCTTTTTCTTTCATTTCCTCATACCATCCAGCAAGATCTATCACTTGCCCTTGTAAAGTATGAGTTAATTCGTGGACCAAAACACTTTGTTCCCATAGATTAAATTTCTGTTGGTTCTTTTTGACAGGGACTCTTAATACTTTATCGACTAAATTATAAGATCCTGATGAGGCACATCTCTGATATTCAACTAATAGATTTTTCATTGCATCAGGTGAAGCAGTGCTTAATCCCCACATATTCTCTGAGAGAACTGCTCTTTCCCACTCACCTTCTTCATAATCCTCTTCAAAATTATCAAGATAAGACAACTCATTATATTCTTGATAACCATTGCTGGTGTACAGCTCATATGCTGGATACTCTGTGTAAGTAAGACCAGTTCTTTTTTCAACAAAAGCTATTAAATCATCGAACTGCTCTTTCATCTTTGGTTTCATTTCAATTAATTCGATTCCGTATTCATCAGTAGCAAATACTGTCTCTTCAGGAAGAGTTGTTGTAGATGAAGTAGTTGAGCTTGAACTTGTAGATGTTGGTTCCTGTTCCTGTGGAGTAATTGTCTCTACTGCCTCTTCAGAAGTGCAGGACGCAAGCAAAGTTAGAATAATTAAAGATATTAGTTTTTTTCTCATAGGTTATAAGAATACAACTATTCTTATATATTGAGATAAAAAATTTAGGGAGTAATTGTGATAAAAGAATTTAGAAACTTTATTAACAGAGGAAATGTTGTTGAATTAGGAGTCGCATTTGTAATGGGTGCCTCATTTAAGTCTTTAGTAGATGTTTTTACTAAACGAGTAGTTGAACCAGTTATTGGATTATTAATTAATTTGCCAAATCTAGATAATTTAGGATTGTTTGGTGATGTAGATCCATCTTCTGGATTAAGGGCAGGTAGTGTTGGTGCATTTTTAGGTGAGATTATAAATTATACAATTATTGCATTTGTCATGTTTCTAGTCATCAAGGCATATAACCATTTTGAAGATATGGTCGTGGATGAAGAGACTGATGAAGTTGCCTCTGAATCTAAAGAGGTCATCCTATTAAAGGAAATTAGAGACGGCATTAATAACTTAAGTAATAAGTAATCTATAAGAGTGAAACAAAATAGTTTAAAAAATCTTTATCTTTATTCAAAGGAACAAGAAACCAAAGTTCGTAGAGGAATAGTTTACTCCGTCCTCAACAAACTTTTTGACTTAGCTCCCCCCGTTCTTATTGGAGTTGCAATAGATATTGTTGTAGAGGGTTCTGATTCTTTCCTTGGTGGCTTGGGAGTTATAGATAGAAGAAGGCAACTAGTAGTTCTAGCTTTTTTAACTTTTGCAATTTGGGCTATGGAATCGCTTTTTGACTATTTGGCAGCAGTAACTTGGAGAAATATTTCACAGGATGTAGAACATAGCTTAAGAACGGATGCCTTTAAAAATGTTCTAGGTCTAGATTTACAATATTTTGAAAATAAATCATCCGGAAGGTTGATGGCTGTATTAAATGATGATGTAAACCAGTTAGAAAAATTTTTAGATACCGGTGCAAATAAATTATTGCAAACCATCACCACAGTCATTGTCATTGGTGGGACCTTTCTGTACATTTCACCACTGATTGCAATATTTGCTTTTATACCTATACCTGTCATAATTTTTGGTTCATTTAGATTTACTAAAACCATAGCTTCTAGATATACAAGAATTAGAGATGCAATTGAAACATTGAATGCAAATTTATCAAACTCTCTTTCAGGAATACTTACGGTTAAGAGTTTTAACCGAGAAGAAAGAGAGTTTATACGCATAAGTGATTCTTCTATCGAAGTAAAAAGTGCAAATTACCATGCAATTCGTCTATCTGCCGCTTTTATACCAATTATTCGTATAGCTATACTATTTGGTTTTACTGCGACCCTTTTAATTGGGGGTTTTATGGCTTTAGAAGGCGATATAAATGTAGCCATGTATTCAGTACTTCTGTTTATTACCCAAAGGTTGCTGTGGCCACTTACCGAACTCGGTGATACTTTTGATTTGTATCAAAGAGCAATGGCTTCTTTTAGGCGTATAAATACTTTAAAAAATACTCAACCTGAAATAAAAAATGGTGATATCGAAAGTAGTGGGATTAACGAGAAAATTCAACTTAAAAAAGTTAACTTCTCATATGTTGAAGATTTTCCAGTGTTAAATGATGTATCTTTATCAATACAAAAAGGTAGCACAACAGCAATTGTAGGAAGTACCGGATCTGGTAAGTCAACCTTAATAAAATTACTTCTTAGGCTTTATGATGTTGACTCTGGACAGATTATGTTCGATGAAGCTGACATAAAGGACATAGAGGTACACTCTCTCAGAAAAAATATAGGTCTTGTTAGTCAGGATATATTTTTATTTGAAGGAACTGTTTTTGATAATATTGCTTATGGGAATCTTGATGCTACTGAGGAAGAAATCTGGCAAGCAGCAAAATTATCAGAATCAGATGAATTTATAAACCTTCTTCCTAATAAAAAAGAAACTGTTGTGGGAGAACGTGGTCAGAAACTCTCCGGTGGACAAAGACAAAGGATATCTATAGCTAGAGCAATACTTAAAAATCCAGAAATTTTAATACTAGATGAAGCAACGTCTGCAGTTGATAATGAAACAGAGGCAGCAATTCAAAGATCTCTAGACACCTTAAAAGATGGTCGAACAGTTGTTGCTATTGCTCATCGTCTATCAACCATTAGAAATGCAGATATCATATATGTGCTTGAAAAGGGAGAGATCGTTGAAAGCGGAACTCATGATGAACTTGTTAATCTTAAGAAAGTTTATGCCAATCTTTGGAATGTCCAGACTGGTAAAAAGTTTAACTCAAAACTTTAGAGGCTATATATTCACCAATAGCTAGGGATGCTGTAGCTGCAGGACTTGGAGCATTGAGCACATGCAGAGATTGAGTTCCTTCCTCAAATAAGAAATCGTCAAGTAAATCCCCTTTCTCCGATACTGCTTGAGCCCTGACACCAGAAGGTCTTTGAATTAAATCATTTGCTTGAATTCCAGGAAGTAATTTATTTACTTCTTTAACAAATGCTGTTTTATTTAAGGACCTATACATTTCACTAATCCCAGTTTTAAAATATCTACTACCTAACTTAACCATCCCTTTATAGGTAATAGTCTCTAATGTTTGGAATAAATTGAATTTACTCCAAGAATACCCCTCTCTTGAAAAGGCAAGTACTGCATTTGGGCCAACTTCTATTCTTCCATCAACTGTTTTAGTTAAATGGATGCCCAGAAATGGCAGGTCTGGATCAGCTATGGGGTAGATCATGTTATTAAGAAGGTGTGTCTTTTGATTAACAATTTCATAATACTCCCCTCTAAAGGGAACAATTTGTACTTTTGGATTAAGGCCATCAAGTTTTGCAACTTTATCTGAAAATAATCCTGCACAATTTATCAAAAAATCGCCGGTAAATGTTTCTTTCTTGCTACTAACTAACTTTGTATCTTGGTCGTCTTTAATGTCGATTATTTCTTGATAATATTCAATCTCGCCTCCACTTTCTTTAAAAGTATCGGCCATCATGTCTGTAACAACTTTGTAATCTACAACGCCTGCTTGAGGTACAAATAACCCCTGAAGAATTTTAGAGTTAGGCTCTTTATCAATTAGTGCACTATCTTTTATAACCTCAACACCTTTCATCTCTAAAGATTTAGCACGTTCATAAAGAGACTCTATTTTATGTATATCCTCATCAACAACAATTTTTCCTTCTAGTCTGTATGGTATTTTTTTTAAATTTAGGAATTCAAGCATTAACTCTCTTCCTCGAATACAGAGATTAGATTTAAATGAGTTAGGTTTATAGTAAATTCCAGAGTGCAAGACACCTGAATTTCTACCTGATTGATGAAGGGCTACATCTTTTTCTTTTTCAAGAATAAGTACTTTTTTATTAGCTTCTTGTAATTTTAGGGCAGTAGATAGTCCGACTATGCCACCGCCGATTACAATGTAATCAAATTTTTTACTACTTCTCATTCTGGTGGAGGTGCGGGGAGTCGAACCCCGGTCCTTTTAAGCTACCTAACAGCTTCTCCGAGCGCATCTGGTGTTAATACTTTTGAGAAAGACACCAGAGACATTTCCTCAAAAGTTTTCTACCTTTGTCTTAAAAGTTAATCGGTAGCTTAACTTAGCATCCCACATTTCGACGCCGATACTATCCGAGGTGGGAGCCCCGATAGTCGACGAGTCGCATTAAGCGGCTAAAGCCAATTTAGGTTTGGCAGTTATATTGTTTTCCTACGTTTTTAACGAGGCCCTAGGTCCCTCGGCTCGCTACTGAGAGACTCACTTCAAAGTCGAAGCCAGTTCACCCCCATACAACTATTATGGTTATAAAATTATACTTAACCAAGGTAATTTATGAAAATACAAGGAAATGATTTCACATTAGGTTCTGTGCTTAATGTCGAATTAAATAGTGAAGATAACGAGGGTCTTGTTTATATACCAAAAAACTTAGGTTTACATCTAGAAATTGAAAACTATTTTGGAAAAATCATTATTAATAATCTAAAGATAGAGGTTAAAGAAGATGAGTTCTCTCTGACTAAAAAGGGCTTAGAGGCCTCTACCTCTTCTTTGGATATTAAGCTTCTTGATAGATATCTCTTTAAAATTCTTGGTGATAAATCGGGAATTGCACACTCACCCTACGATTATTTTTTATCACACGACTTTACTAGTTTTGAAAAAGGTAGGAGGCTTACAGACATAGATTGGGCTTTGTTTGCATCCTTGTATATTTTTGCTTGTAACGTACTACCAGAATCAGTAAAGGTAGAGCTTTCTCTTGCAAAAGAGTTAAGAATTTCTGAGCAAAATTTCAAGCGTTTTCTAAAAAAACTGCCTAAGACCATTTTTCGTAAAAATGAAAATCTTGAATCACGTGGCGGAAATTTAACTTTTGAAGCTGAGGAATTAATTCTTTCAAAACTCTCTACAGAGAATAAGACACTGTTTGAAGAAAGTCCCTTTCTTAAGTTTTACTCAGGTTCAGATTTGGCCTGAGGTCTAACCATTGAATTCAACTTATTTATCTTAATCTTCCACATTTCTCTATCTTTAATCTGAGCTTCATCCCAACTCACATCTACGTCCCTGTTATAGGGGTGTCCTGTATACCTATTTGAGACTTTATCGATATGTTTATTTGCAGAATTGTCATCAATCACTTCTTCAACTTCTCCCCGTATTTCCCAACTTGAATACATCGCGTGTGGTTCAAAGATAACAAGAGATATATTGTTGTTATCACGAATGTTGTAAGTTTTCTGCCTACCTTTTTCTGTATTGATGATCAGATGATCGTCGAGATAGTCAATCCACATTAAATGGTTTTGAATCTCTTCATCGTTCATATGTGTTGCCATTGCACAGAAGGCATTTCCATTTATAGCTGCTTTTAATTCTTCTGGAAGTTGCATAAAGATAATTTTAAAGCAAAAATATAAGATATGGCATTTATTAATATCTTTAATTTTGAAAATTCATCAGGTTTGTTAAAAAAAGAGTATGAAA
>Ga0181596_10003012_pt1 | contig 15927 bp, 18 predicted proteins | sample 041ome_6_FD_148655 | JGI IMG/M metagenome (GOLD analysis project Ga0181596, IMG submission 148655) | Coastal salt marsh microbial communities from the Groves Creek Marsh, Skidaway Island, Georgia - 041402US metaG (spades assembly) | ecosystem: Environmental > Aquatic > Marine > Intertidal zone... | reverse complement strand
ATTGCTCCACTCGCTCCACTCGCTCCACCGCTCCCCACTAATAGGGGCGGAAAGCGCGTAACGGAGGCTTGCTCCACCGCTACGCTCCCCTCTTTTTTACGGTGGGGGGCCAGGCCGCATGAACGCCATCTTTACTCAGGCTTCAATTTCAAGCTGAACCGTGCCGCTGCTCTTGCTCAGTGGCGCTAATTGTTGAGTGCAGAGGTTTAGGTTGTGCTAAAAATCCCATGGTAGTTCGCATTAGCCTGATTGCACCGGTGGAATTCCAATCTTAATCATTCACACTTCAAAACCATTTAAGCCGCTTCAGAACAAGCAGTTGAAGTCCAAAAATTACGAGAAGCAGTGTGCAAAAAACAATGAATGCGTTGGGCGCGGAAACCCCTGGCATACCAGCAATATTTATACCGAATAGGCCAGTTAAAAAACCAAGTGGTAGAAACACAGCCGATAAAATAGACAGCCTGTACATATTATTATTCAGGCGTTCGTGGTTGTATTTAGTGATTTCGTCCTCTGCTACTCTCAATCTCTCAGTATTAAGGTCCAGGTCCTCCGAAATTTTCAAATAGCCTTGATAGGTTTCGAAAAGTGCGGCTCGATTTTCACTTTTAACCCATTCCATTGGAAAAGAGTTTGCAGGGTTCAAGACCTCTTTCTGTGGACGCAGAAAACGCTGTAAAATTATATTCTTTCGACGTTCTAAACTAATTTTTTCAGGAGGTGACACCTTGCCATGATCAAAAACCTCATCTTCGATCTGATCAACCTGGATCGTTCGTATTTCTACTTCAGATGCGGTCGTTTTCATGAGTTTTTGAGTTAACATTACCAAAAATTCAGCACTGTTTCCTGGTCCATGTCCTTGCTGGATATCTTTAACAACGTCATCGATGGCGGAAAGATTTCTTTTTTGAATAGATATTATCCGATGTTCATCTATCCATAGACGCGTTGAAACCATATCTTCCGGATCAGAATTTTCATTACTATTTACTCCACGAAGTATCAGCAACATCCCGTTACCATGATTTGAAATTCTTGGCCTAGTTTCATCAGCCAGTAGGGCAGATATCAAAGATTCACCCAAGTAACTGACGTTTGTTTTTAACCACTCATGAACATCCGCTGCAGTTAAATCCAAGTGTACCCATGCCAAGCGTTCATCCTCAAGCAGTTGGGATATTTCCATTCCAAACAGCGCTCGAGTTGATCGATCATTATCGAGTTCATAGGAAAATAATACTGCCATGTTCAAACTTTCTGTGCGGATACTTCGCTATTATTATGTAACAATCTAACCAAAGTCATTATTTACGACAATAACCGCAATTTTGGCACTGTCATGTGTGGACGGCTCCTTTTATGCAAGGGTTAATTTGAGTGACTTTGATGTTTGCAGGTTGCGGTCATGTGTCCGGCCTTTTGGTTATGTCAGACAAAACTACCTGAGACGGGCAGGGCGACTTTGCAGTGTCTTTGGATAAAAAAGCATTCCCCATTTAGCTACTTTAAAACCACCCCCCCATTTATTCCTTTGGCCACTCTGATCCGCTACAGGCGTAACAGGGGCTGGGTGTGGGGTTGGGTTGGCTGTGTGGGGCTAATGATGCGATTAATGTGTTGGACAAGGAAGCGTAGTTCAATAGTTTAGTTTATATGGATAACCTCTTAAACCCAGCCAACGCAAACCAGCAACGCTGCCCTAGATGTCAGTCACCTCTGAACACAGTCGTTGTGCATGGGCATGAGCAGTGTGTCATCTGTAAGTCTAACATTTTTGAGTGCTGCTCGGGGGATACGTGTGATACAGACCATAACTTGGCCGTTGGATATAAGAGAGGGTGACCATGAGACACTTGGCGTTTGTCATAATGGCTCTTTTACCCACATTAGCCGTAGCAGAGATGATAAGTGTTTCAGTACCATCTGCTGTCAGTGAAGCAGTAGATTTTTATCGTGATGAATGTACTGACGAAGGCGGTGAGCTTGAGCTAGACGGTGATGAAATATCCAAGTTACGGACAGACGAAGGTGAGGAAGCGTACATAATCCACGCAGCTTTTACTTGTGGTGATCTTGGTCATCTATGGTGTGGAGCAATGGGTCACTGCCCAACTGATTTAGTGATCAATAACAAGTTTTATAGCACAAATAGGATACTACAGAAGCACCCCAATCGTATCTCTAAAGCATCAGATGGGACGGTTACTTATTGGATGCCTGACGGATTTAAATTGATGATTGATAGGTAAGTCAATGAAGCGCCACTTTCGTTCAAAACTGTTGGTTATCCGCCGATATTTGACGACGGTTTGGACACAGATAGATTACTACATCTACGATCCAAGCAAGCCATCTAAGGCTGAGTTCCTCAAGCTGTCTGTCGAAGATCAAGCAGCATGGATTGAAGCGAATATCCCAGAGTATGGAACTCAACTTTATGGGAACAATTACCTTGGCTGCTCATACGACTTGGATGAAGATAAGCTAGATGAATATCTGGAATATCGTGATGATTATGGTGTGTCTGGACTTATAGAGGAGCAGTTGCCAAGTTTATCAGAGGAACGTGCGTTTGAGATAGACGATGGTGCTGAGCTTACGAGTGAAGAGCTAGAAGCACTCAGGACTGCTATGGCTGAGAAAACGATCTGATACGTGTTGTTACCCTTCACGCCACAGTTATGGCATCTGGCCCTCTGACGTACCTCGTGGGCTGTGGTATCGCCTCCAACGACAGCTATAAGGTTTGCTACCTCTAGCAGCGTATGGTGCTTACAGAGGCCACAGGTGATGCTTAGTTGGTGCTGTGGGATGGTAGAGAGTTTGGTCATTAGAAGTTCAACAACCGCTGTCGATCACTGAACCGTCAGGCATGATTGTGTTGCAGAGGACTGCACCCTTTAGATTAGCACCCTTTAGATTAGCACCCTTTAGATTAGCACTGTTCAGATTAGCATTATTCAGGTTGGAACTATTTAGGTTAGCACCCTCAAGATCAGCGTACTGTAGCGTGGCCCCGTTCAGATTAGCAAAACCTAGATAAGCTCCCTTCAGATTAACACCCTCCAAATAAGCTCCCTCCAGATCCGCATTGCGCAGGTAAGCCCCCTCAAGATCAGCATACCACAGAAAAGCAAAATCCAGCTTAGCCCCCTTCAGATTAGCACCCTGTAATGTAGCCCCCTCCAGATCAGCATACCACAGAAAAGCAAAATGCAGCTTAGTATGCTTAAGATTGGCACCCTTTAAATTAGCACCTTTTAGATTAGCACTGTTGAGATTAGCACCATTCAGATCCGTACCCTTCAGATAACCGTTAACCAAATCAGCATTACTCAGATCACACTTCCTGCAATAGTTAGTATCCTTGAGCTTCTGTAGATCCGCAGTATCAAAAGCACTAACCTGCGACCCATTCGTCACCAGAAAGGCTAGGAGTACGGCAAGATTTTTCATCTTTACAAGCTAGCTCCAAAAATTCACTACCAAACTGACATCTTACGCAATAACCTACGAATGTGTTTCATTTCATAGCCGCTTTAAAGCATTCAGCAACCGCTGTAGATCACTGAGCTGTCTGGCATGATTGTGTTGCAGAAGATTGAACCATTTGTTCTTGCACCCTTAAGATCAGCCCCCTCCAGCAGCGCTGCACTCAGATTGGCATCCGCCAAGTTAGCGCCAATCAAGTTGGCACCCTCTAGGATAGCGCCCTCCAGATCAGCACCCTCTAGATTAGCATCAGTCAGATCAGCACCAGCCAGATTAGCACCACGTAGATAAGAACCCTTCAGATTAGCACCGCTTAAATTACCAATAGACAGATACGCACCCTTCAGATTGGAACCAGACAAATGAGTTCCCACCAGATTAGTACCACGCAGATAAGCACCCTTCAGATTAGAACCATCCATATTAGCACCAGCCAGATTAGCACTAGCCAGATTAGCACCAGCCAGATTAGCACGATATAGATCGGTATCAGTGAGATAGCATTTAGAACATTTTTTCGTGTCAATCAGCCTCTGTAGGTCAGCAGGGTCAAAAGCACTAACCTGAGAGCCAATCGTCATCAGGAACGCTAGAACCATGAAGTGGATCGCCCGCATTGGCTTGGTGATGTGTTTCATGGTGCCATTAGTCCTTTTTGGACGGTGGTGAAAACAACGCCCCGAAAACTTCTTTTGAGCTTTCTATTGGCTTAGCTTGCGGTTTCTCAGCGTTCTTAGCTTCAGCACTTATCGCTGCCATCCGAGAATCAAACTCTTCTTCAGTCTTTTCAATTCTACTCTTCACCATTCAAATGGGTCTCCTCACTTTCCAGACTGCCAAAGAAACAACCAATCCGCAAACCAAAACTTAACCTTGAATACCCACCTGCAAAACGGGCCAGCCCAATTCGTTTGGTTATGAATTGTAAAACGCACAGCAATAATGGGCCACAGAAACGGCTGCGACATAGCGCAGTTGTAGCGGAGTAAAATTCCGCCAGTTTGTGTCCTTCGTTTAGTCGGAGGGCGGGAGATGTATTCTGTGGATATTTATAGTCGTGTGCGCCGTGCCTGTTTGAAGGACGGGATGTCAGCTCGAGAAGCGGCGCGTTATTTCAAATCGAGCCGAAGCAAGATCGCTTGGTAATCTTGTCAGGTCTATCTCATACATCGACATTATCGGATCAGTACGCCACTTGTCCTTCTTATCTTTGTGCAAGCCACTATCGCCTGATCCTACAATAAAGCTGGCTCCAAAACGAATGATAAGAGCATCAATAACCTTTTTCGCTACATCCCTGCCAACCAGAGGGTAACGAGACCATGCTGATGCTTTACGTTGGATGCCTAGGTAAGTGGGCTGTTCAGACCAAGATGAGCCTCCGACAGTCTGTGTTGCCTTTAATACGGATGCTACAACAACCGCATATTTGGCAGCTTTGGGGCCAATGGTGGGGTAACCTAGTTCCGCTATTAGATCATTTACAATCAACTTTGCAGTTTTGTTGAACGGCAGCCAAACAGGTCGAACAACCGCCAGATTGTATGTAGTCTTATCTGGCATGGGCATAGATCAGTCCTTGTTTTGATTTCTTGATTAAGTGTGTGATGCGTCTTCATGGATGGCAAGTTTGTTCTGACCTCGTATGAAGATTTATCGTACCAACACTAGCACCCCCACCCACGATCATACCGCAAACCACAGAGGTATTATCCCAAGCAAGCAAGGGTATTAGTCTTGAGGCGCTGGGCTTTAATAATGTTCATCGCTTCTCAAATATGATTGTAACCTCGCCAAGAGGAACTCCGAACTTGGACATGTATGCTTTGTTCAACATACGGTCATCGGACAATAGCCACATATAATCATCAAAGCTCACACGCATTTGTCCATCTGGAATGGGTAAATCTATCGTGTAGTTCCAGTAGAACATATCACCAGATTCTTCACCACGAGCGCCCCCAATTACACCATCAGCGGTACCAACCCAATCATCATCTCCGATTTTTTCAAGTATCCAAACACGCTGCTCAATGGTTCCATCGGAATATGAAAAATCTTCAACAAGCGTCAGTGTTTTCCCTACCATCTCAGCCTGAATATCTACTTCAAAACGCCTTGTTACATTGCCAAAAGTATCTTGAAACTGTCCATACGCAATTATTTCTCCATCAAAAAATTCCTCTAAATTAAGTTGTTTGTTTGATAACTTTGGGTCGTCCAGTGACGGTGCGATGCCACAGCCAATCAGAGGCAGAACCATTATTAGGCAAACTATCAGTCTCATCTAATTTCCTCGCTTTACCGATCACTTAATTATCATTCAGTTAAGTCACGGAGTTTGAGAAACAAGCGAAATCATTTAAACCAAACTCTATCATTGAATACTCAGTTAAATTACATATTTGCTAACCAGTTGACCCAATTAAAGGCCCTATCATGATAAAAACCGCAATGCTTATGGCTGCTATGACTGCCTTGTTCGGCTTTGCAGGTATTATGCTCGGCGGCTTTGAGGGTCTCCTAATAGCTATCATACTGGCCATAATGATGAATCTGTTCGCTTGGTACAATTCAGACAAGATGGTTCTTCGGATGTACGGAGCTAAGAAGGTTCCCCAGGAGCATCCTCTATGTGAAATGGTAGCCAATCTATCGCTCAATGCGCAGCTACCAATGCCGAAGGTTTACGAGATACAAAGTGACCAGCCTAATGCGTTTGCAACTGGCCGTAACCCTGAAAACGCCGCAGTCGCTGCAACTACAGGACTTTTAAAAAGGCTAAATCAGAACGAAATAGCAGCAGTAATGGCCCATGAACTAGCCCATATTAAGAACAGAGATACCACCATCATGGTTGTTGCAGCAACTTTTGCCGGTGCAATTTCGATGTTGGCTAACTTTGCAATGTTTTTTGGTGGGCGCAGGAACAATAAGATGGGATTCATTGGTTTAATAGCGATGATGATCCTAGCTCCTTTGGCTGCTTCGTTGATCCAAATGGCTATAAGCCGTAGCAGGGAATATGTCGCTGACAGAGTTGGCGCTGAGATTTGTGGAAATCCTTTGTGGTTAGCATCCGCACTCAAGTCCATTCAGGGTTTCGCTTCCAAAATCGACAATTATGGGGCCGAGAGAAACCCGTCAACAGCGCATATGTTTATCATTAACCCACTCCACGCTCACGCGCACGATAAGCTATTCTCAACCCACCCTAGTACCGCAAACCGAGTTGCCGCTTTAGAAGCCATGATTGGAAAAGTGGAACCTATTCAATCCATCCGCCAGTCTTCTTTGCCAAAGACCAGACGCAGGGGCCGCCTAAAGCAACCTTGGGGTTAATGGTAAACTATCGTTAATTTCAATGGCTGCATCAGAGGCTTTATCTTGGGTCAGAAAGCTATCAGTTTCTGGCTTACCAGTAGCTAATAAACGACCTTCGACATTTGCCCCAAAATCTATTCGTATTTTCTCTGCAACCACTTCACCTCTGACAACCGCTGTTGAACCAAGCGCCACTTCCACAGCAGCTATAGTGCCGTTCAAATAGCCTTCTACTGTGACAGACCTTGCTCGCACGTTACCGTCCACATTGCCTGTACCTGTCACTACGAGTACATCTACAGTTAAATCACCTTTAATCCTCCCGCCAAACTCTACTGTACCGTCACTTTGCCAATCGCCTTGGATAACTATGCCATCATGTAATAGTGATCGACGTTGTCTAGGTTCCTTGGAGAAACTGCTTGCAGGTGTAAGGCCTTCGGTTGTTGGTTTGGAAAACATATTTGATACCATGTGCCATTTGAGCGTTTTATCTGAGTATTCTAACAAAGATATTCCTGACAACAACCTATCAAGAATAAAAAGAAAATATAGCAGATACACTAGAAGCTACCACCTAAATAACTATTCTCCCATCTCTCAAGGAAATAGAGATTGTCGTACCCACATCCGCATCTCACCCACGATCACGCCGCAAACACAGAGGTGTTATCCCAAGCAAGCAAGGGTATTAGGCTAGGGGCGCTGGGTTCATCGAGTATGCTCGATCCGGTCACCAATACTGCGCATCTTATCTTCAAGCAGTTTTTTCATCTCAAAAACTACATCTTGATAGTGGTGATCGTTGTAACGGTTGAAGAGTTCCATTGGATCCTCTTGGCAGTCAAATAATTCCCACTCCTTGTCTTCTCCACCATCATTTGTGCCCGGCAGATCAAAACCTTCATTATACCAATAAATTAATTTATATCTTTTATTACGGATCCCGTAGTGCGCGAAAGCATTATGGTCTGGATCTTTGTGCATCCAGTATCGATGATATGCAAGTTGAGACCAATCTTCGGGTGTCTCTCCTTCAAACAGCGGTCGTAAACTCACCCCCTGCATATAAGATGGAATAACAGTATCAGCGTAATCGAGAAATGTAGGCGCAAAATCTACATTACAACAAATATCTTTATTGACCTGACCCGGACTGATTTTAGCTGGGTAACGTACCAAAAACGGCATTTGAAAGGACTCTTCGTAAATAAACCTTTTATCAAACCAGCCGTGTTCACCGAGGAAGAAACCTTGATCTGAAGTATATATAACTATCGTATTTTCGGCCAAGTTATTATCATCCAAAAACTGAAGTATTTCACCAACGCTATCGTCTATCGATGCTATTGTTGCTAAATATCTCTTCAAATACCTTTGATATTTGAAATTATGAAACTCCTCAGGCGCATTGAATTGGAATATTTCACCGGTGTGTTTGTCGATAAGTTTTATATCTGAAACATCACTCGGATTCGGGATTTTACGGCGATTACTTTTTCGCCTCGCTCTTTCTCCTACTTCTGAACCACCTTCTGGCTGTACTAGTCCTAAGTCGTCATAGGTAATATCGTCTTTAATTCGCATTTTTGCAGCTGCAGCTGCTTTAGCTCTGTTTTTATAGACGTCATTGAAAGTATCGGGAATGGCGATCTCATCTGTAAACAAATCTCTATATTTCGGATTGGGTTCCCACTCACGATGCGGTGCTTTGTGATGACACATTAAAAAGAATGGCTTGCCCTGATCACGAGATTTCATCCACGCTAAAGATTTGTCCGTGATTATATCTGTTGCATAGCCCTCAGCTTCTATTTCGTCACCCATCTGATTGAAGACCGGGTCAAAATAATCACCTTGGCCCGGCAAAACGGACCAAAAATCAAAGCCGGATGGCTCGTGTTCTTTACCTTCACCTAAATGCCACTTTCCAATTATAGCCGTCTGATATCCATCGCTCTGGAGGTGTTTGGCTACGTTAGGTAGGCGACCATTAATAGGTGTATCGAGTGTAGTCACACAATTTACATGGTTATAAGTGCCTGTTAATATTGCAGCCCTGCTTGGTGTACAGATTGAATTTGTAACATAACAATGGTCCAACCTTGCTCCTTCATTAGCCAATCTGTCTATGTTAGGAGTTTTATTTATGCCATACCCATAAGCACTTATCGCCTTAGCGGCATGATCGTCCGCCATGATAAAAATGATATTTGGCCGCTCTGTCATAATGATCCTCTAATGGGCTAGATGAGTTATCTAGATTATGAATATACTCCATCTTCATCTACTCAAGCGGCGCAATCAAGTGTAGCCGCCTCGGTAGGTGTATAATGTAAAATTTACGATATTCCGTTTTACCTTACTTTTACCTTCGATATAATATTTTGTTGCTGGTCAGACTGTCTTCCACGTGCGCTTGATCCCGAGACGTAATGATCATGTCGTTGATCCTAGAGGTGGTGTCAGAGGAGTTATCCCAAGCAAATAAGGGTATTAGTCTTAAGGCGCTGGGCTTGATAGAATTCCTCGGTTAACCTTAAAACAGCATAAACTGGAGTCATCGATTGTTAGGAACGATGCGGCAACATAAAAAAATCATAATCATTGTATGTTCCTTACTCTTAATGACTGTGTTGGGAGGTTCAATTTATGTTCTGGCACCCATATATTTTGTAGCTCAACAGGCCGAACGTGATAATTCTACAAAATGTAAATCCTACCGAGCATTAGAAAGTATTGCCTTCGCTATGTACCGAGAAGACCCTAACGGTGTTGAATGGCTATCAAAGGCAAGAGAAGCAGAAACTAGACGCAAACAGCACAAATGCTCACAGCTTGTCTTGGCTGAATAGGAAATATGCTGGGATAGATAAAAAACGATGAATTTAGCTGGGATATAAAAGGATGAGGGGAAAAAATGTGAACATGCTACTAAAAACATCTATCTATCACTTTATCATTGCAGCACTGACGATATTCTTTCTCTCAACGAGCAACGCAATGGCATATGAAGAACCTGAATATAAACTAATCAAATCTACAGATGTTTATGAAATACGCCAGTATCAAGATCGGCTTGCAGTGGAAACCACCCAGTCGCAAAGCCAAAATGGCGCGTTTAGAAGGCTATTCAACTATATCTCCGGTTCTAACGAAAGTTCGTCAAAGATTGCTATGACTGTTCCCGTGATACAGTCAAAAGATAGTAATGGCGCATCTATGATTTTTTTCTTACCCAAAAGTTTCACCAAACAATCAGCCCCGTTGCCGGATGGGGACGATGTAAAACTAATTACCGTCAAGGGTGGTTTTTACGCAGTCACCAAATATTCCGGGCGCTCCACCGATCAAAACTTTATCAAACACTCGGCCCTTCTTTTTGAAGCCCTGAGGACAGATAATATTCTCACAATTGGTGATCCGATGATGGCCACCTATAACGGCCCGTTCACATTACCATTTATGAGACGAAACGAAGCCATGTATCGTGTGAACTGGAAATAAAGCGGCGTACCAGCAATAATTTTTAAGCCACAACGTCAAAAATAGGTACACAAAATAGGTACATATTCGGTACACAAAAATATAAGAACCCTACCCTTAAACGCTGTATTTAAACAATAAATATAAACAAAGCGATCCCTACCGCCGGAGCCAAAATTATCAAGTAAATCAGATATTTACGAGACACCTCGGCGAGGTGTCTCAGGGGGTGTTTGGCGATAGTAAGCAGTTTGAAGCTGTTTTCTCGGACCTTCCCGTGCCCCAGACACGTATTCGGCGCTGTCGACAAATGGGGGCATGGAGCAGAAATTTGCCAAAAAGTGAGCAGCGAGTTGGCAATGTCAGATAGAACAAAGAAATTTTCAGAGGAACTGGATGAGCTTATCAGAGAGGGTGAGTTCTTGGCTATGGCAATCGAATACGACTGTAAACCAGAGCAGTTTCGTCGGTGTTACATCAAGGTATTTAAAGATGATGACGAGAAACTAGAAGCCTTTATCAAGAAGCTTCCCAGTTTCGGCTCAGACTATCAAAAATGGTATTCGAAAGCTCAAGCACTAGTAAAACAGGTTCTTCCAGATCGACTGGCGGACCTGACGTCTCACTACGAATTTCCCAGAGTTCGCAAGGTCACTGATTTTCAGAACTATATGATACGCGACTACCTTAAAGGGTTGATGGTAACACGCTACAGTGGCTCTGAGGTTGTCGCAGACGGCTCGGCTGTCTTGGCCCCCTAAAACTGTGCCAGTATTTCTTGAGCAAGGGAGTTGGGAAAAATGGCACGGAAGCGGTATTCGGATGAGGATGCGCTGAAGATATTGCTAATCTGGTCGCTATGGTTGACGCAAACGGACCTGCGCCCAAAAAACGCGGCCCTTATAAGCCACGCAAGAAAGATATTTCAAACTGAGAAACTACCCACGGGCGCCATCACTTGCGTGTATTCAAAATTGATTGTATTCTTACAATGATATAGGTCTTCTAAAGGGTCGATTTAAGGATAAGTATGTTAAAAAACGTTCCTTTAAGCATTTTCCTCTTAGTATACATTGGCTTTTCCCTCATATTTCACCAAGCTCCACTAGTAAGCTGGCTCAATAGGTTTACTGATTTTTCCACAATCTCGGGTTTGTCTGCCTTACTTTTTATCGAATTGCTCAGCTTTTTACTCTGGGTTTTACTCTTAACTCCTTTCTTTATTATTTCCATTAAACTGGGGAAATTGATTGCTGTTATTTTATTGATACTGAATGCCACTGCATTGTTTTGGATGACAAGTCTTGGTGTTGTCATGACCAAGGCCGTTATCGCCAGCCTATTTTTTACCGATTACTCGGAAGCTTCAGGTTTTCTGAACGATGACTATATGCTGCATCTGGTTCTTTTGGGCATTTTACCTTCTATCGTGGTTGTTCTGGTGCCCATTGCACCTGTCAAGAGACGTGTCTTGTGCCTCTATCCTATTTTGTCAGTCGCACTCATCTTCACGGCGACAAGTCTCGCCCCAAATTTGACTAGTTGGGTCAATGCAAATGGAGCTCAACTGGGCAGTCGGTTATTGCCATGGTCGTATATTGGCAAAACCATAAACTACGTAAGAGATTTGAGAAGTGGATACTATGGTCGGTATTTTGGCGAGTTTGCTCAATTGCCAGATGGCGTCATCGCCGATGATACGCCGGGGTTGGTTGTCCTGGTTATAGGGGAATCCTCGCGGGGCGCCAGTTACAGCTATTATGGATATGAGCGCGCAGTAAACACAGCAACGCAAAACATGGGCTACGTCGCTTTGCCAATTAGCACAGCCTGCGCCACCAGCACTATGATTACAACCGGCTGCATTCTTTCGCCCCACGGTCGAGACGACTGGGAAAAAGAGCCAGTGGAACCTTTGCCCTCATATTTGCATCGTTTAGGTATAAAGACCTTTGTACGAACCAATAATACGGAAATGCCGCGACTGAAGGTTGGAGATTACAAGACGACAGAAGAGCTGGCAGAGCTGTGCGAAACGGATTATTGCAAAGCCTATAACGCAAGAAGCTGTGAGAACCAGCTTTGCCAGGAAAGCTATTTTGATAACATGTTACTGGCAAACATGGATCCCATTTTAGACTTGGCGCAGCAAGAAAAAGTCTTTTTGTTGCTGCATTTGCGCGGAAGTCATGGCCCAAATTATGCAGACAGATCACCAAAAGAGTTTCGTCCTTTCACGCCAGCATGTGATGATCATGTAACAAAATGCAGCCTTGAAACGCTGGCAAATAGCTACGACAATTCGACGGCCTTCACTGATCAAATTTTAGCAAATCTGGCCAAGGCAATCGCCCAAAGGCAAAATTTAAATGCAGCCGTTCTTTACCTATCAGATCATGGACAGTCCTTGGGAGAAGACGGCCTTTACATGCACGGTTTGCCCATCGATGAAGCTCCAATTGAGCAATTGGAAATTCCGTTTCTGCTCTGGACATCCGAAACGCTCAAAAAGACCTATGACATCTCTCAGGTTGTAAATACGAATGTGGCCGCACAGGATGCCATCTTCCATTCGGTCCTTGGCCTATTGAATGTCATAGATGGCCCCTATGACCCGCAGCGCGATATCTTCCAGGTGCGGTAGACTGTCTTAGCCCCTCTGACCTGCCCAACCAAACATGGTCGATGGACTTCATGGCCGATCGTTTTGTAATCCCGCCAAAAAACCATTGGGGTTGAGCGTGGAATTTTGTAGCCTCTTATTTGACCCGCGTGCGCGCGGCCATCAGAAATGGGCGTCGGCAGGGCCAGATAAAACAAGTGCTGCCGTTGTATTTAGGCAAGCTCAGGTTAAAATTTGGAGAAGGAAATGTATAAATCTATTTACTGTATTTTACTGACATCAGGGCTCCTAAGTGCCTGCATGCAGCAAGTTGGAAGCTATAAGTCGGCTGAAGATTCTGGGCTCGTCAGTGTCCGACCATACCCACAACCCAATGGTGTTTGCCAAATTTTGGGTGAAAGCCCTGCAACAGTGGACTATTTGGATCATTCAGCTATTTTGATAGGCTGTCCTGATCACGACCTCGGTGCGATTGAGGATCGCAAGAACGAAGGGGCAAAGATTGTTGGCAGGGTCAATAGCTGGACGCTTCTTCAAATGCCAGAACAGCAAAACTAATCAGAGACTGAGAACTGTTATACTGGAAAATTGAAGCCATTTCCGGTCAGCAAAGCAACATGCGCCCTCGTTCTCACGCAAATTAATACACCCCAGGCACGAAACAACTACGCGGTGGAAATTGGGGGCTGAACTAGGCTGAGTATGGCAATTCTCCGCCACCGTCGCTATTCATAGGTCTTCACAAAGAACTCTCCATTATGCGTGGAAACCCACTTTCCGGACTGGGCGGCGGCGTTGCGGATTGCGTGCAAGTCATTAACGTGTTGGCCTGTACGAATAAGGTCAGCTTCGGCTGCGGAAGTATCAGTGCGCTTTAGATAAGCGGTGAGGTGTTTGAGTAATAGGACTGAGTCCATTTGGCTCTGCGCTTCTTGTGCGTATTCATCAAAGACCAGTGAGAGCGGCACAGCGATCTGGGCATTCGTTTGTGTGGTTTCAATGATTTCAAACTGACCAGGGGCGACAAACGTACCTGCGGTAACATCTCTTGCCCCTTGTGCCAGGGACTTTTGGATTTCTTCTACTGCGCGCTCTGTAAGCTCATGTGCAAAATGGGCGTTGGCGAGCCCAAGATCCAGATTTGCAGTCAACTCATAGGCGTTGTCAGACAGGCGGGTGCGTACCCACCCGTAATCACGCAACGTAACCGCCGCCCGCCAGATGCCCGCGCGTGAGACGCCGGGCAATCGATCGCAAAGGGCGTTTAGGTTGATGGGCCCATGCGCGCCGATGGTGTCCATCACCAGCAAAACCCGATAGCTTGGAGCCTTCATAAGATCAGAAAGGGGTTTGGGCTGTCGGATGATCTATCCCTACTCATGGATACGCAAGGAAAAGGCCCCGAGGCAACGAAGCCCCAGCCAATAAGGCAGGGGCTTTTTTGCTTATTGAGCCAAGCGGCGATTCCTCTCAGCAATGCAAAAGGTCAGAACGGCCGCTCCTGTCAGGGCGGTCAATAGAGCCATCTTAAGCATTTAGTGTTGCTTCGTCTGCTCCGTCGGCTTGAAGCATGTATTGGCCAAGAAGCTGACCTTCTTTGTGTTTGAGGCTGAAACGCGCAGAAGCTCCGTAGCTTGAAAAATCCCCATCAGACAGTTCAGGGAAGAGCTCAAGGATTTCGTTGCGCGTCGGTTCATCCAGTGCTTTCCAGCCCTGCTCGCCGGGCTGAAAGCTCTCGGATGGCGCGCCTTCTGCGTAGATGATTTCATGGATATCAAAAAGCAAGTGGAAGTATTCCACCTCGCCGCCTTCAACCCGAATGATGCTATGGTCATTCACAAGGGATTTGGCTGTGGCCAACACCTCATGCTCACCGAAAAGCAATTCTGCCTGCCAGCCTTGCAGCAGCATCCGGTGCTGTGGGCTGACGCGCAGGTCGCGGTCATTCCCGAGCGCGCCCTTGCGGATCAGGATCGGCGCCATGTTGCCCGTAGCTGGCCGCTTGGACGAGCCAATCCAGCGGATCGGCTGATATCCGTGGTCCATCGTCAGCACCATGTCGCCCTGGGTCAGTTCCTCGATAGGGCGCTCGCCAGTTTGGGTTTTGATGAAAGTGCCGCGCGTGAAGCAAACGTTAAGTGAGCCATTTGGATTGAAACCGCCAACTGGGGAATAAACGACACCATCCCTCAATGGGTCAGAAAAAACCCAGAAGCCTGCAGTGGACCTGATCGGACCAGTTTCGTTTGTTCCATCATTTGTTACAATATGAGAGCCATACACAGTGTTTCCGTCTGACCCGAGGAACTCAAACATTGTTCCCGTGCTTACATTCCAGCCGTTTACATTCATTCCAAAAAGTGTTGTTTGGCCAATAGCTTGAGTGCCGGCATCCGCGTCTCCGGTTGGGTCGGAAGTGTGTCCTTGCTGATTGGTCCGACCAACACCAAACATATCATCTAGAATATTATCGTGGGCACCGTTATTATCTGTGTAATTCAGCCTTTCTTCGAGCGTGACGCCGCTCGTATAGGTGAACGTAGGAGCGGAGGTCCAGGTGCCCCCAAGACTGTAGACTGTTACTGTTGGCATTTTTATTTATCCTCTTATATACAGCTCTGTTAGCAATTCGTACACTTGACTCGTTTCACTCCATGATTAGTGGGCTGTAAATATGATATGTACGCGCTTGGCAATTTTCTCATTTCGCCTATCGAAACATAAAGTGATAAAATACGTTCCAGTCTCGCTCAACCACCCATTCCCCTGTTTGGCGCTTTGTGTCGCGTAACGCCTGCATGGACAGCCATATGTGGCCTGATGGTTAAACCACCACAACCTCCCTGCCCCATTACGCGCAGCCTTGGTGCGGATTTCCAGGCAGGGCCGCATCCGTGAACAGCTTGTTCCGATAAGACGCACCGTAGGGGATGGATGTGCCTGGGCGGGCGCATCTATGCGGCAGTGTGATCACTGAAGCACCAAAGCATTCGTAT
>Ga0181596_10003008_pt1 | contig 15937 bp, 10 predicted proteins | sample 041ome_6_FD_148655 | JGI IMG/M metagenome (GOLD analysis project Ga0181596, IMG submission 148655) | Coastal salt marsh microbial communities from the Groves Creek Marsh, Skidaway Island, Georgia - 041402US metaG (spades assembly) | ecosystem: Environmental > Aquatic > Marine > Intertidal zone... | reverse complement strand
GCTCCCTTCGGCGTCGACGTCGATCCAGCGTCGGCGCGCAGCGCGGGATTACAGTTAATCTTCAGCCCCTCGGGCGTATCCTCCACGCGACATTCCTCGTGCACTTCTCCGCCCACTGTTTTACACACAATTTCACCCCCGGGCTGTTCGCAGCAATACATCTCGATCCCATGTTCGTCGGTGTCGCTCCACCCCACCAAGCACGGTTCGATACCGACGCTCACGTCGTCTTCAGGCTCGCGGGCATCTCGGGGCGTCTTGAATGCGCGCGATCGCACATTCGCGCGTCGCGCGCTCTTGCACGCGCGCGTCGGCGCGCACGCGCGCGTGGATGCGATCGTCACAGTCATCATCATTGCGTGTGCGGCGCGCGTGCGTTAAATAATCGTGCGGGCGATCGTTCGCGCGCTGAGATATGCGGTCGTTAGGAAGAATCTCATCGTGATGACTCAGCAATTCCAGCGATCCAAGGTCGTGACGACTCGCGCGAATTCAATGCGTCGCGCGTGCGATGCGCGTGATTGGTGCGTGTAGTGCTCATTATTCGCGGTGGCTAGGCGGTGGCGACGCTCGCGCGCGCGTGGAGTGCGCGTGAGCTCGGTGATTAGAAGAGGTGCCTGGCGCACAGCGGGCGGCATAACGCGCCGACACGACGTGATCGACGTCGATCGCGCGCGCGCGTGCGTGTGTGCGCGCGCGTACGTGAGGTCGAGCTCGCCGCGCGCGAGAGAGAGAGAACGCGTGAGAGAGAACGCATCGAAGACGAGACGTTGGGATTTAATTAATTAGCGCTTGATAAAGTCACCAATGACGTTGACGGCGTTGACGCTCGCATCGATGATGCCGCGTGCGCGATGCACCCACGGTCGAAAGGGGCGTCACGATCGTCCTCGCGCGTCGCAGCGCACGCGCGCCGAGAATGACGGCGTACCGACGAGCGGAGAGGCGTGGATGCGCGACGCGACGTCGGATGACCGAACGCAGTCGGGGATGACGAACGGGGATAATCTCGGGCACTTTCTCGTGGGTGAGCCGACGTATAGGTATGGAACACTGACGCGGAAGTTACCACGACGGATCGTACTGGTTCGGCACGGCGAAAGCGAAGGGAACGTGGATGAAAACGCGTATACGCGCGTCCCAGATTCACAGATAAAGTTGACGGCGCGAGGACACGAGCAAGCCGAGCACACGGGGCAAGTGTTGAGAGATATCATGGATTCAGACGGCACGGATTACAGCGTTTTCTTTTATATCTCGCCGTATCGCCGATCGAAAGAGACGGCGATCGGGATCGCCAAGGCGTTCGAGGGAAGGAAAATTTTAGGCGTCCGCGAAGAGCCGCAGTTGAGAGAACAAGACTTTGGTAATTTCCAAGACTTTAACAAAAAACAAGCCGAAAAGCGTGAACGCCGAGCATTTGGGCGATTCTTCTATCGCTTTCCCAATGGTGAAAGCGGCGCGGATGTGTACGACAGAATCACCATGTTCTCTGATCATATGGTGCGAGACATCGACGCCGGACGCTTTCCAGAAAACACAAATATGATTTTGGCCACACATGGATTGACTTTGCGATTGTTCTTGATGCGATGGTTTCACTGGACCGTGGCCGAGTACGAGAGAATCGCTAATCCATCGAATTCGCAACCGATTATTTTGGAACGCCGCGAAAATGTCGACGTTCAAAGCTCTATGCACACAAAGGAGTGCTATGTTTTAAGTCAAGAGTCCATGGAGGGGTTGGCAGGGTGTTCATCCGAGCTGTGCACGATGATTCTTCCCGAAGAATCATGGACACGGGCGCTGCAGCTCGGCAATGATGTCGGGATGTCGCTTTTGCCGCCCCCAAACGCTCCTCGGCCCTCGAAAGAAAAATCATATGACGAGGATTGATGGAACTATTTACGTCTTGTAGCAGTAGTAGTACGCGCCATGCACATCTCATCATTTAATTCAAAACGTTTAGTATCATGATTAAACACTGCTGGCTTTTAATTTACAATCGAGCTATTTCTTGGGCATGTGTTCGAAACGACAAGCTTATTGCGCCGCCGACCACATGCCGTGCAAACCAGGCGGCAAGTGCTCGCCTTCGATGACAATACTCGCCACCGGACCCTTAGTGATGTCCTTGGCGTCGAAAATGTGCAAGGTAGACGTTTCATCACCCGCGTCGTTGACGACTTGCAAAACCCAACCGTCGTCTTCGCCCATTGATCCCGGTCGCGCGGCAAAGATTGGTTCTTGCACAAAGCATCGCTCGCCAAAGTACCACACTTGCTCTTGCGCTGGAGCTTCACCATTCGGATCAGTCGTGTGCTTCACCAAGCACTGGTTCGGCCCCCACTTGACGTCGTCCTTGACAATCGTGCCCGCGGTGTAGGCGTGCGTGTAGGGGCGACCGACGAATTTGTTATTCATCGTCGGGAATTCACCGACGCGGTTGTTCAATGAAGTTTGCTTGCACGTGCCGCGTTCGGGGTTCACGGTGAAACGAGTGTATTCCACGCGCGAACCACCGTTGAAAAACGCCGGATTGACAACGTCGAGGTTCATACTAAAGTCCATGAACACCCACGGCATGGAATCGAGGACAATCTCGCCGTTGTCGCGCTCAAACGCGTTGATGTGGTGAAAGAAGAACTGCGAGTCCAACTCGATAGCTTTTTGACCAATCTTACGCGCCTTTTCAGTACGCGGCAAACAGTGCAACACTGCTTTCTTACCATCAACCATACAAATCGTCTCCGCCAAAGCGCACTTGGCAAACATGTACTCTGTCAACAACTTTTTGGGGTTCAAGCTCGTGGGATTTTGGAAGAGAAACATCCAATTCTCGGTCACGAGACAGTCGTGGAAAAAGCCAAACGTCGCGTTCGGCACATCGAAGTTGTGCACGGCCGCGGGCTTGCCTTGAGCATCCCACTCGTAGAACGCCGCGCGGTTGACGTTAGCCGGAAAGCTCGCTTGGCTTTCGATGGAAAAACCAATGAGGCGCTTGTCCGACTCGGTTTCGCCCTCCCAAATTCTATAGTGTGCCGCCATTTGCGGCACGCGCAACTTCGTGCCGAGCACTTCGTCAACCTCGCCGACGGTTTTCAAATCATCGCTCTTCATCTTGTGCGGCTTCCCACCTTCCCACAACGCGTACGTCTCGCCGCCCCAATTCACGACACCCGTATTTGCCACATTCTTCACGTCAAAATCAAACGGGTTGTAAAACGCGTCGCCCTTCGGGTTCCCGATCGCAAAAGCGCCCTTATATATCATCGCCTGTGCCGCTTGTTCCTCGGTAAATCCCTTCGTGCCGACAAATCTGTGCTTAATTTTCACCGCGCCGTCGCCCGCGAAATCCACAGTCCACACCAAGCCGTCGCCGTCGAAAAACTGATTCAACTTTTTCCCATAAATCTCGAGCAATCCCGGGCCGTTGCGATACAACGTGCCTTTCAGCTCGCTCGGAATCTCGCCTTTAACCTTTGTCTTCGGGATCACAAAACCTTCGCCGTCGCCGTCCACGCTCAACGTCGTGTTGCGGTAGAGCGAACGCCAATCCTTAATCGTCTGGTTCGTCGGCGCCCACGTCCCAGCCGCGGGCGGCGCACCCGCGGCGTACGGAGCGCGCGGCAAATCCCAATCCCGCGCGCCGTTCGCGCTCGTGACGGGCGCGGATGCGTCTGGAGCGGACGAAACCGCACGCGGGCGCACGGTGTTGTGTCCCAGCGTCCGCGAGCTCTTTCGCGCCGCGCGCGTCGGGACGCGCGCAGAACGCACGGTTGGCGACGCGCGCATGACTGGTGTGATGGTGTGTGAGTGTTGTGAGGCGCACGCGTGGGTGCGTCTGTGCGAGCGCGGCGGTGTGACGCGGGTCGGTGACAAGCGATGACGTCACTTTTTTTCCAACTTTATCCAGGCGTCGTCCGCGAACGCGGTTCATGATGAATACATGGCTAACGATGATGATACATATGCTAATAATAAGTGTACCGGTACCGTTGTTTTCTCTACGTGCTAGGGGACGTGCGACGAGTTACGCGAACGAAAAGGAAAAGGAGGCGCCGGCGGCGAATGCGTCGCCGAGCGCCGATGGTTTCACTTTGGCGGCTTTTTTGGATTGATACTCCGTCAAAATCGACTGAACTTCATCGTCTGGGGATGATTTTAGCGCCTCGTTGAAGAGCTCACCCAAGGAACCGCGGCGAGATTTGTCGAGGCCGCTCAGCAAAGCTTCGCATTTGGTGTCGAGGACGGCGATGACTTTTCGCAAATTTGCCTTGGAGACGAAATTTTGCGTAATTGCAACGCACTCTTCCAAGTTAAGTGCCATGTGCCACCAACCAGATGGCACAAATAATATATCACCTGGTTCACAAATACATTCCAACGGTTTGACGTCACCGTCGTAGGCATATTGGTAAAAGTTTGAGAACCATTCGACGAGAGAGAGCGGCGCCGCGACGTGCGCGCCATCCTCCGACGGATGCACACCTGGCGGATTCACGTGCGGGGGAAACATAACCCACTTTTTTCGTCCAGTTATCACCGCATTCCACGCGCTCGTCGCGTTTGGATCTTTATGAAAACTACTCCCACTTCTTGCCGCGCCGACGATGAGCCATCGATAATGCGGCCTGTCGGCGCCCATGAGAGAAAACAAATCATCCTTGGCGAAATACTCAGGCACGTCGTAATCGCTCACGAGCTCTGGAACCTTTTCGCCAAAGTTTGGATCGAATAAATACAGCGGTACGTCGTCTTCGCACGCATCTAATGTGAAAAAATCATCCAGCTTCATGTCGTACCCGCCCACAACGAAGTCAACATCTCCAAATTTCTCCACCAAACTCTCGCGAGTCCACGTTTGCGTGGCGCGCCAGTCCTTTGCCGCGCATCTAATCACCACCGGTACGTTTGGCGCTTCGTACTTGGCAACAAAATCGCGCACAGAGAGTTCACCGCTCGTTTCTTCCGGCACCGTGCTCACCTCCAACCACTCCGCCTCGAGTTCCATCGACGCGCACATGTACCGCTGATGCAACGCGTCGCTGTATATCTCGGCTGATACACTCGTTCTCGGTCTCGCCATCGCTGGCTCCGCTTTCGCGCGTTTGCTCGCATGCACGTCGTCGCCGTCCCGGCGGCGGCGCTCGCGTTCGGCAGCCGTCGCAAAGGTCCCAAACCAACTCGCGTCGTACCGAAATCTCCCACCAAACGTCTCTAACACCGCCGCCTTCCATATATCCGCATGCGTCGCGAACGCGCGCATCGCTTTGGACGTCTGCGCGAGCGCGGCGAGCGTACGCGGGGCGCACGACTCGAGCACGCGAAGCAAAAGGGTGTCCCCCAGCGCGGCGAGCGCGCCCAAACCTTGCTCTTTTGTTCGCACGCGCCGTTCGACGTCCTCACGCGAGGATGTGAGAGCATTTCCACTCGGCCGCACACCGAGTGGATGGATTTCACCCGACATGCGACTACGCGCCCACGAGTGGCGGACACAAACGCGCGCAGTTTGGTTTTGGACTTTACTCAACGATGGATTTTTTTACAGAACAAAGGACGGATGCGTGCCCGTCGAGTGACTAAACAACACAAGCACAGAGATGAGAGCTACTTTTTCCCTGATTTTTTCTTCTTTTCGCCGCCGCCACTGGATTTCTTCTTCACTTTCTCTGCACCCTTCGTGCTCACCGGCTCCAACTCAAATGTCATTTGCGCGTCTTCGGCGTCTTCGTCTTCGCGCGTGCCTCCGCTTTTACGCACCACACGCATGTTCCCGAAATCATCCACATCAATCACCTCCCCAAACTCACACGTCAACCACTGCGTGAGCTCGCGCACGTGCGTGTGACAATCATTCGTACGCAGTCGTAAATTCGTATCAAAGCGCTCGTGAAAGCTCGAAATCGCGCTCTCGACGCCGACGCGCCCGAACCCCAATCCACTGCGCGTTTTCGCTACAAACTTTGTCTTACGCCCCGGTAAGCCTGGAAAACGACGCGAGCGCACCACGCCTCGCACCGACCCTCCGCTCAACAGCATCGCCGCAGTCTTTGGCGACTTTGGGTCCGCCGGAAGAAAGTCATACAGCGTCGTGCTCGCGTCTCCCGCGTAGCGCACGAGCACCATGCGGTGTTCGAATCGACTCGGCACGCCGCCTGGAAAGAAAAACTCACTCGCCACCTCAAAGCCTTCGAGCGGAACGCTCCCGACGAACACCTCCGCGCCCGTGAATGCGTCCGAATCAGACGTGGCGTTTAAACACTGCTGACGCCGCGCGCACTCGTTCGACCGTCTCGCGCGCGTCGCGGCGACTCGTCTCGCGCTGAGCGCGCGCGCACGTGGCGCGACGTGCGCGAGGCGTGGCTGAGCCGCGCGCGCGTCGGCGCGCATCGCGTGTGCGGCGATGTGTGCCGCGGCGACGTGTGTCGTCTTATCTGTCCCAGTTGCGCGCCTTGGGAGCTGCGAGGCACTTCGCGACGCACGAGACGCGGAAGAGACGCGCGAGCGCAGCGACGGCGACAGACCGCGTTTGAAACTTCTTTTTTTACGCGTCGTGCGCGCGAGAGAGAGTGCGGGGCGCACGTAGACGCGGTGGTGTGTGTTGTTGTTCGGCGCGCGCCGTCACCATGAAAACTGGCGCTGACGTCGTGGCGCAATCGATCGTCGACGCGACGGCGATCGCGGAGGAGTTTATCGGGGCGTTATTGGATGAAGACATCGCCAGTGCGTTGTATGATGCCGTGTTCGACGCGTGCGGGGCTGGGTCGAAGGGGAAGAAGGCGGTGTTCTTTGAAGCCCCGCTCGCGGCGGCGAAGACGTTGTGCGCGGTGTTGAAAATGTCCAAAGCCGCGGGCGCGCCCAAGGAGAAGCGATACGGCGCGATCGCTGGTCGGTGTAAGGTTGTGTGCGCCGCGGATGTGGAGGACGCCATCGGATGTGGGTTGCCGAAGGATGATGTGGTGGCGTTCGCGGAGGCGTGCGAGACGTCGACGGACGGGGACGCGTTTTCCTTGATAGTCAGCGTTGGTTTACCGTGCTCGACGAACGTCGTACGGATTGGGAGTTTTAGTAAAGGAGTTGTGCGTGTTGATGAACGAGTAATTGATCCGGCGGCACCGTCGGTGTGGGCGATGGCGCCGAAGAGTACGCCCGAGGCGCCGACCAAGGACGCGCAGTGGTTATATTGCACGAATAAAGGTAAAGGTCGCTCGGAAACCATGCCAGAGTATTCATGGACGGGTGATTTGCGCCCGGCGAAAATCTCGCACACCGAGGGGTTCCGTGGATTACTTCCCGTGCCTGAAGATGTCGTACGCACGGATTACGCGGAGACGTCGCGGCCAATTTCAGAGGAGCAATCGAGACTTCAACGCATTTGCAAGGAGCTTACGGCGAGCGAAAAGGCGCAATTGCACAAGTGCTGCCGTGTGTCCCGCGGGGCGATTGATGCGGTCGTTCGTGCGATTCGCCCAGGGGTGATCCCGGACGAACTCGATCGAATCTGCCACAATTACATCACTGCGCACGGCGGCTACCCGTCGCCGTTGAATTACTATTCCTTTCCGAAATCGTGCTGTATTTCCGTAAACGAAGTGATTTGCCACGGTATACCCGACGCACGTCCGTTAGTCAAGGGCGATATCGTCAACATTGACGTCACGGCGTACATCTACGGCTACCACGGCGACCTGAACGAAACCGTTCTCGTCGGCAAGCCGTCTGACGTCGACGACAAATCCAAGCACTTGCTCAAAGTCGCACTCGAATGCTTATGGCTCGCCATAGACCAAGTCAAACCCGGAACGCGATACCGAGACTTAGGCAACATCATCAGCACTCACGCGGCGAAGAACAACTGTTCGGTGGTGAAAACGTACTGCGGTCACGGCATTAACGAACTCTTCCACTGCGCTCCGAGCGTGCCGCACTACGCCAACAACAAAGCCGAGCACAAAATGAAACCCGGACACTCATTCACGATCGAACCAATGATTAATCTCGGTGAATGGCGCGACATCACGTGGCCAGACGGTTGGACCGCGGTCACGCGCGATGGCTCGAGAAGCGCGCAATACGAGCACACCATGGTGTGCACCGACGAAGGCGTCGACGTCTTAACCGCTCGGCTCCCGTCGTCGCCGCGCGTGTTTCCATTCGCGTCCGAAAACGAGGACGACGACGACGACGAGGCCGAGAGCGTAGATTATTTAACTGGCCGTCTCGCGGCGTTGTAATCAAAGAAACAACGTTCACACACCCATCATTCGCGCTCGCGCGGTTGAACGCGTGCTTCGTTAGTATACCCTCGCCCTCAGGGTTTCAACCAACTCCCGACGGAAACGCCACTTCTTGACGCTCGAACGCTCGCGTTCGCGCCCGCTCGTTCGCGTACCGTCGAGAACTCTACGAACAATGTCTCTTTCTGCCTCGTTCGCCGTCGCACCGACGCGCGCGCGCGCGGTGCAGTCTCGAAACCGCACGCATTCGGTGCGCGTGACGGCGGCCCACCAACCAGGGGTGATCATGCCTGAAGGCCCGGATGACGCGTTGAATAAGTGGAGTCGGAAGATTACGCAGCCCAAGTCACAGGGGGCGTCGCAGGTGCGCGCGCGAGACGCGCGATCGCGCACGATGTGGGCGTCTCGGAGGGGTGTTTTGTGATTGATTGATTGATTGTTGCGTCATAAAGCGCGCGCGCGGAAAGACTTACATTGCTGTCGTCGTCGTCGTCGTCGTCACAGGCTATGCTCTACGCCACCGGTCTTACCGAGGTGGATATGAACAAACCGCAAATCGGCGTGTCTTCGGTGTGGTGGCAAGGGAATCCATGTAACAAGCACTTGTTAGACTTGGCTGGGAAAGTCGCCGAAGGCGTGCGCGCCGCCGACATGGTGAGCTTTCAATTCAACACCGTTGGGGTGTCCGATGGCATTTCTATGGGCACGCCCGGGATGTCATTTTCTTTGCAATCGCGTGATTTGATTGCGGACTCTATCGAAACCGTCATGGGTGGTCAATGGTACGACGGGAACATTTCGCTTCCGGGGTGCGACAAGAACATGCCGGGGACGATTATGGCGATGGGGAGATTAAACCGTCCTGGTTTGATGATTTATGGTGGCACTATTCGACCTGGTGTGTCCAAGGTTGACGGTTCTACGCTTGATATCGTGTCTGCGTTCCAGTCGTACGGGCAATTCGTCACTGGGAAGATTTCTGAAGACGAACGCAAGGACATTGTGCGCAACTCGTGCCCGGGCGCCGGCGCGTGCGGCGGCATGTACACCGCTAATACTATGGCGAGTTGCATCGAAGCGCTCGGTATGACGCTTCCATACTCGTCGTCTATCCCTGCCGAAGATCCATTGAAGATGGATGAATGCTTCTTGGCTGGAGCCGCGATGAAGCACATGCTCGAAATCGACTTGAAGCCGAGAGACATTATGACGCGCGCCGCGTTTGAAAACGCCATGGTCACCGTCATCGCCCTCGGTGGGTCCACCAACGCCGTGCTTCACTTGATCGCTATGGCGCACTCTGTGGGTATCACGCTCACGCTCGATGATTTCCAAGCCGTGTCTGACAAGACGCCGTTTATCGCCGACTTGAAGCCGTCTGGCAAGTACGTCATGGAGGATGTGCACAAAGTCGGCGGCACCCCGGCGGTGTTGAAGTACCTCATGAAGGAGGGCATGATTGATGGTTCGTGCATGACCGTCACCGGTAAGACGTTGGCTGAAAACCTCGCCTCGTGCCCAGACTTGCAAGAAGGTCAACAGGTCATTTTACCAGTGAGTACGCCGATTAAGAAAACCGGTCACTTGCAATGCTTGTATGGGAACATCGCCAAGGAGGGTTCCGTGGCGAAGATCACCGGCAAAGAAGGCTTGTATTTCAAGGGTTTTGCCAAGTGCTACGACAGCGAAGAAGAAATGCTCGAGGCTTTGGCGGCGGATTCCGAATCTTTCAAGGGTTCCGTCATCGTCATTCGCTACGAAGGCCCCAAGGGTGGTCCAGGGATGCCTGAGATGCTCACGCCGACGTCGGCGATTATGGGCGCTGGTCTTGGTCAAGATTGCGCGCTCATCACCGATGGGCGTTTCTCTGGTGGGTCGCACGGTTTTGTGATTGGCCACGTTACGCCGGAGGCGCAAGTTGGCGGAGAAATTGGTTTGATTAAGGATGGCGACATTATCGAAATCGACGCGGAGAAGCGCACGATGAACGCGGTTGGCGTTGACGACGCGGAGTGGGCGAAGCGTCGCGCATCCTGGAAGGCGCCTCCGTTGGAAGCGACGTCGGGCACGTTGTACAAGTACACCAAGCTCGTGGCGTCGGCTTCGCAAGGCTGTGTCACGGATTTGTGATCGGTACTTTAGGGTGCTATTTTTGCAAAACTTTTCGGGCGTCTGCGCAACGTCTACTAAAATGTTTTTGAAACCACCACCGCCGTCATACCGCTTTGATTTTTGCATTCAGTTACTAGAACTATCTAAAAGTGTGAATCATACTATTATCAACACTGTCATCTAATGTTTGCTATCCGCTAATGAGTGCTATCGGCGATCGCGCGTAAGCCGTCTTCGTCGACGTCGTACGAAAACACCTGATAATGATGATTCAAGCTCCGCACGCTATGTAGTCGACGAACACCCGCTTTGTCGCCACTTAACGCCCCTGTTTCTGCGTTCGGAGCGGCGAAGAACACGCGCTTCAACCGCGAGTGCACGAGTGCCATGGCGCACATCACGCATGGCTCTCGCGCGAGAAAAGCGTCGTAGCCAGTGCATAAATACGGGCGACCCATGAGTTCGGTCACTGTCGCCCCGTTCGTCCCCGCGTCGCGCTTGCGCTTCTTTACATCGTTGACGTTGTCTTCGTCGTCATCGGCAACTACAGCCACGCCTCGCGCGAGTTTCTCCGCACGACGCTCGTCGATTTGCGCCTGCACGTCGACAGTTTCTGGATACGTCGCGACATCTCGCTTTGCCGCGTAATCCACCGCCGCCAACGCCGCGTGACGCAACGGATGCGTTTCAGACTCATCCACTGCGCGCGCAATTTCTTCCCCACTCGCCGGATCGACGATAATCGCACAGTTTCCAATCGTCGTCGACGTCGTCGTCGCCTCAGCCGCCGCCTTCACCGCCGCCGTCATCCACCTCACCGCGTACGCCTCCTCCTCTGCCGTCGCTGCCGGCACCGGCATCACTTCATGCGGATTCGCCACCACCAAACTCACCGGCCACATCTCATTCGCCTCATCCCACTCATCTTTCGTCGACGGAGCGCTCGCCGGCACCTCGACGTACGCAAACGCCCCCGCGTCATCCGCCGTCCCATCCCCGCACCGCGCCCGTACCGCGCCCGCCAAAGCATCCAACGCATCAATCTCACCCTTCGCGTCGCCCTCGCCGCGCGCCACGGCGAGTAAAATCATCGTGTGCGCGCCATCCGGCGCTTTTCTCGCACGTTTCACATGCGCCAACGCGCTCGGCCACGCCCCGTGCGCGCGAACATCCCCCAATAACCCCGCCGTCGCGCGCACCGGCGCGCGCGTCAGCGCCACACACGTCACCGTCGCGATCGGTTCGTTCGCATCGCGCGCGATCACGCGAGGAATCGCGCGCGGCGGCGGCGGCGCGCGCATCGTTGTGCGGCGCGCGTGGGTGAAAATATGCCACGTGTCTGGTCGTCATTCTCGCGCGCACCGAACGCGTCGCCGTCGTCCCTTCGCGGACTCACGACACCGAAAGAGAAAGCATACGAGTACGTTCCGTGCGTTTCGCGCGAGAGGTACGTCGCGAACGCAATCATCGTCGGCGTCGCGGGCGAAGACGATTGATCATCTCAGAGATCTGAATTGTGAATTCTGAATTCTAACATGGACTCGGTGCTCTTTCGGCGTCGATCGCGCGTTTTGGGGCGCGCACGGCGTCGTGAATGAGCACGTCGTATGCGTGCGTGTGTGTGCGTGCGCGAGCGTGAGACTGACGGTGCGTGCGTGCGCCATGGAACGATGGATAGGTGATTACGGGAAATCTATAATTCATGGGCGCGTGTCTGTCGGCGCCCGAAGCGGCGTTGGATGCGACGCGCGCGGGCGTGAAACGCGCGGCTGCGGCGGCTGCGGCGGGTGTTGAAGCATCGAGTGCGGCGGCGCGGCGAGCGGCGCGCAAGGCCACGTTGGCCAAGTATGCCTTGGTGAATTGCGAGTTTGACCAAGCGACGGCGGAGCACTATAAAAAACTTGGCGTAATTCGCGAGCTCGTCGTCGAACAGATCGGTATGTGGCGCGCTTGGACGCAATCTACGATGGCAATGGAGCCTAGTGTTTTGTCGCACTGGGCGAAGCACTGTGAAGCGAGCAAGGACTGCACGACGAGGTTGTTGAAGGTGGCAAAAATGGTGCAAAACGCGAGCAACGCGCACAAGGAGTACGTGGCGCACGTGGCGAATGATTTCGTCACGAAGTTGCAAGACGGCATCGATACTATCGATGCCGCGATTGCGGTGTATGAAGCATACGAGTATGCAGAATATTCGCTCAAGTATGCCCTCAAGCGCAACAGGAAACTTCCTGATGAAGAAAAGACGAAACTCACCGAGGACATGGAGGCGGCGAAGAAAAAGGCGGAAGCCGCGATGAAGGATGCGGTAGCGGATGTCGAGACCAAGTCTCTCGTGCCGGCGTATGAAGGTGCGAACCGCGCACTCAACAATTTTGTCAAGCGATGCTCGCAGCGCAAGGCGGAAGTCACAGATGAAGACGAAGCGAAGTTGACCCCCTCGGCGACGTTGCAACGCGCCAACTCGGTTGCGTACTCCAAGGTGAAGAAGCGCACGTACACTTCAAGCGATGCCGTCCGCATCGCCAAGCAAAAGTACGACCGTCTCAAGCAAGTGTACACTCGCACGGATTTACCGAAAGAATACGTCGAGTATTGCGAAAAGTTGTCTGAAATGAAGCGTCACGCGCTCGCCATGAAGCTCGTTTTTGACGACTTTGAGCCGTACATTAATATTTTATTCGGTCCAGGCTATATCAGCGTGTTCGTCGATCACTTATGCGACAAGTTGCATGGATACAAGACATTCAAATCTGCCGCGGCGTCGTTTATCGACCGTGTACACGGCCTCAACGAAGCCATCAACATCGAAGAGTACAGATCCAAGGGTGCTGAAATGGAGAGAGTCGTTCTCGACGAAACCGAACGGGTGTTCTTAATCGGCAAAGCATATGAGGATGGCATCGCTGCATTTCCCAGTTTGGAAAAGCCCATTCAATTGGCACAAAAAGCAATCGACGCGAGGGCGGACGACTTGCCTCCAGTGAATCCCGACAAGCTCGTCAATTTCTTGCGCGAACAAGACAAGCGCAAGGAGTGCTTGGACAACGCCAAGATTGCACAAACCATCGCGAGCGAAGCGATTCAAGCGAACTTGGCGTCTCACAAGGAATCGATCGATGCGCTTATGAACAACAAGGACTGCATCTTCTACACCAATGTCATTGGCAACATCGAATACTGTTGCAAAGTGATTACTGACGCCGAAACCGTCGCAAAAGGTGTCGCTGTTCGCTCAATCAAAAACGAAGCCATCGCGCCTGAGGTCGAAGAAGCTGTCGCTGTTCAAGAAGAGTCAGCCTTGGAGTCAAACGCGAATGCTGCCGCCGCCGAGGCTGAAGCTGCTCAAACTGCTGAAGCCGAGGCTAAGAAGCAAGAGGAAGAGAAAGCTGCTAAGGCGAAGGCTGCGGAAGAAGCCGCGGCCACAGCCAAAGCAAAGGCAGAGGCGGAGCAAAACGAAAAGAAGAAGGCAGAATTGCTCGCCAAGGCAGAAGCCGAAGCCGCTGAAGCTGAGCTCCACCGCATTGAGGCTGAGAAGGCAGAAAACGCTGCCGCCGAAGCCGCTGAGGCGAAGCGTTTGGCTGACGAAGAAGCCCGAAAGGCTGAAATCAAGGCGCAAAAGGAGTTGGAGCGCAAGATCGCCGAGGCGGAAAAGCAAGCTGAAGCCGATGCCAAGGCAGCTGAAGCTGCTGACGCAAAGGCTGCAAAACAAGCCGAAGCTGACGCCAAGGCGGCTGAAGCCGAACGTCGCAAAGAAGAAGCCGAGATTGCCCGCCAAAGCGAAGAGGCACGCATCGAAGAAGAACGCCATCAAAAGGAGCTCGCGGCTTTCAAGGCTGAAGGCGAAGCGAAGAAAGCCGCGGAGAAAGTTGAAGCTGCCAATGCTGCCGCCGCCGCTGCTGCTGTTGAAAATGCCTAAAATGAACACAAGCAAGAAATCGCACGCCGAAAATATTTCCGTCACCTCTCACCCACCACGCGCGCGTTACACACCAACTGTTTTCAATTGTATTGAACAAAAGCACAACCTTCAATGATGTTTTGACGTGTGTATGATTAGTATAGTTGGTTTATGCGTTGAAATTTCAAAACAATCTATTGATTCAACACAACGCTCGCTTGTTTCTCCAAGCGCTTGTTTTCCTTCTTTTCAGTCTTCGTCATCGGCTTTCGCGCGACTGTCAAGTACATCGTGGTATAAGTGCCCGTTTTACCGCCGTCAACCAACGCATCGGCACCCTTCTTTAAGAAAGTACTCACATTCACACTACCCTTGGGCGCGATGCGCATCTTTTCGAGCGCAAGCACAAAGTAGTGCGTCATGTTACGGCCCCAGTTCGTCGTCTTGAACGACCAGAAATCGCGGAAAGGAGACCACCGGCGGTCCTTGTCGATGGGTTCGTACCACGGAATATCCGCAGTCTTCACCAAATCTTCTTCCTCGAGAATCTCAAAACCAGCTCGCTTCAACGCATCCAACACTTCGTGCGTCGTTCTCGCCGTCGGCAACCCGTTGCCGAGCAAAATGTCCTGACGAATCGCCCGGTGCTCCGGGTTCTTCTCGTCGTATTCATCCGTCAAGCACCACTCATACGATGCAAAGATCCCACCCGGCTTCAACACACGGAAAATTTCAGAATAACACCCCACGGCATCCGGTGCGTGGCACGTCGCCTCGATTTGATACACCGCGTCAAACGTCTTGTCCTCCTTTGGAATATTCATAAAATCAGCCTTGACAAAATCGCAGTGATCGTGTCTCCCCGTCCGTCGGTTCATTTCTTCCCCTCGCGAGATCTGGAACGCATTGTTGTTCAAACCAGTCACCGCGGCGCCAGTAAACGCTGAAATCTCGCGCAACGGTCCACCAACCCCGCACCCGACGTCCAACACCCGATCGCCTTTTTTCACGTTCAACTTGCTCGCCAAGTAATGCTCGTGACGCACGATAGACTCGCGCAAAGTCTCCCACTTATACCGATGCGCAAAGTGAAAAGATTCCCCCCACCCGAACTCGTAAAATGACGTCGCCAAATCGTAATACTTGTTCACGACATCCGTATAATTCCCCGTGCGTGCGCTGTCGTCTTCCGATTTAAAGTATTCCTCGTAATCCTTCGTCGCCTTTTCTGCGTTCTTCGCGTCGATCGCGCCGCCGAGAAGGGAGATTTGCTTCAATCCCGATGCTTTAGACGCCATATCGCGTGCGTGAAGCGGTCGTCGACGGTGGTGCGGCGCACGATGGCGCCAAGGCGATTCGCCTGCGATCTCTTATCTGAAATCATCTGACCTCGGAGCTACAAAATTCGCCCATTCGCGCGGCATTGTGCGACGCACGCGCTCCTCGAGGCTCGCGTTTGTGGCAGATATGCACGGCGTGCATCCATGCGCGCGTGTTGGCGTGCGCGTGAACGAGCATGCGTCGCGCACGGCGCAGAGGGCGTTGAATGAGCGCATCGACCGGGACACCGATGCGCTGCTGGTGATTGACGTTCAGGAGGATTTTATACCTCCGCACGGCGCGTTAGCGGTGAGAGGAGGGGATGAGGTCGTCAGCGTGTGTTCTGATGTCATTCGCGCGTTCG
>Ga0181596_10003003_pt1 | contig 15956 bp, 9 predicted proteins | sample 041ome_6_FD_148655 | JGI IMG/M metagenome (GOLD analysis project Ga0181596, IMG submission 148655) | Coastal salt marsh microbial communities from the Groves Creek Marsh, Skidaway Island, Georgia - 041402US metaG (spades assembly) | ecosystem: Environmental > Aquatic > Marine > Intertidal zone >... | reverse complement strand
CACTGATTCACTGAAGGGGATATTCATCGCAGCGCGGGCCTTCACCAGGCTGTATTCACCTAGGGCCAGGTCAGCGGTACCCGAGAACTCATCGAAGGTAGGCGCTTTGGTGATCACGTTGATGCCGCCGCCGGTGGAGTTCTGACCGAACAGCGTGCCTTGAGGTCCTCTCAGTACCTCAATACGCTCTAGATCAAGAAAGTCCGTCTGCAATGCAAAAGGCGAGGCCACGTAGACACCATCGAGGTGGTAGGACACCGATGGATTAGCGATGGCGTTCTGGTTCGCCTCGTTGCCGATCCCACGAATTGTGATCACGGTCTTAAAGCCCTCGTTCTTGGCGACATTCACGCCCGGGGCGATCGCACTGAGGTCAACAAAGGAGTTCAGCTGCCGATTTTCCACGTCCTCTGCGCTGAGTGCGGTGACGGCCTGAGACAGGTTTTGCAGGCTCTCGGTTCGCTTCTCCGCGGTGACTAACACTTCTTCAAACACAGGCGCTTCTTGCGCCCAACTTCCTCCGGATACGGCAATAACAAGCGGGCTGGCCACCGCGGTCAGCAAACGACGATTCTTCACCTCAGGCTCCTTGATGATTGACTGGTTATTCCAACTAATAAGACGCAATCTGTATGCCAGTTCCGGGAATACAGCTAGCGCGCAAAGCGATACATTGCTTATGTCTACAGGGTCTGAGCAGCCACCGACGAATCCCCCTGTTTTTGCACTGATTCAGCGCCAGGGACGGACCAAATCGGGGCGATGTTTTTGCTCAGTTCGCAGCGCGACTTTACCGAAAGCCGGGGCGGTTTGCCTCCCTTATTAGGCTGCGACGGCTTGATCTTTTGAATGGCCAGTTAAGAAACACTGCTAAGGCATTGGTTTTCTTGAGATAGAGAGATTCAAACGATTTTTTTAAAAAAATATTTGAAAAAAGGGTTGACGAATTTCTGCATATCGGTATTATTACCACTGCCGACGACGACCGACGAGTGACCAACTGCAGACGGAAGCGAGGGGGAAGTCGTAGGAAGAGTGCTCAGGTAGAAAAGCGTAGCGAAGGGCCGGCACAAACGCAGTTCGCTACCCACCAAGGGTGAGGGGATACCACCCGAGGGGCCAGATGGAATCCCGGTCTGGACGCCTGAGAGGCTCGAACAAAAAAGACGGAGGGCAACCTCTGTTTTTTTTGCGTTATTTTTGGCCGCTTGGTAGAGCACTTTCCCGCAGGGTCGCAGCACCGGGTTCGCGTCGAAACGCCCAGAGCGCCCTTTCTAGAAAACGCTTATTGCCCTAAACATCGCTTACTAGGTCTTCCCCGATTACCAGCGGAATGCGCTGCTAGGCCGGATCAGTGCTTGGGCTGCCCCAGCTCAGCCACGAAATCCTTTTGTAAGGTCCTCGCGCACATCAAGAAGCATACCGAAGCGAGCAGAAAGATGCTGGCAGTGACCGCCATCGCGAATTTGAGCCCTGTAGAGTTGGCGCTCCGGCACAGCGCGTCACTAGCCATGGAGCGCACTGTGTCCGCTGCTTTGCAGGCTTCAGGTGACAAAAGCGTGCCGGGGTCGAGAGAGAGCAGTTCGCGCTGCATGAAAAAGTCACTCATGAATCCGACGAAGTATGGGCCGATGCCGTTTCCGATCAGTGACACCAATATGAGCAGCACCGCAATAGCGGTCGCCCTGGCGCGGTTACTGACCACGCCCTGACCAATGTTGTATTGCGCGCCGAGGTAGCTGTAATGACACACGGCGCCGATACCCCACAAGACAAACACAACGGTCAGATCGTCTGAGAAAAAAGCGGCCGCGTAGGCCGGCACCGCCAAAGCAATGCCCAGTGCCGGAACCCAGGCCACCGCGGTTGGAGAGCGCTCGGTGAGGCGCTCGGTAATGTACCCGCCGAGGAATGTCCCCATTGCCGCGAGTAACGAGAGGGGTGCACCAAATTGCAGTGCGGCGTCGCGCACGCTTAAGCCATGCTCGCGTTGTAAAAATGGCGCCTGAAATGAGATCAATCCATAGCCGACAAAAGCGACCAGCGATGCAGCGATCGCCATCCACCAAAATGAGGGTTTGCGGCGCAGCTCAGCAAAGGTCTCTGACCAGTCGGGTGCGCGGTCTGCGCTTTGACTAGGGGGATCGGAATAGCCCCGCGGCGGTTCTTTGATGCTGGTCCAGACCAGCCACGCGACCAGCATGCCGGGCAGGCCGACTGCGACAAAGGCAATCCGCCACCCTTCAATATTTGCCCAGTCCAGGCCACCAAAAAGCCAGCCGAGGCCAATCCCGCTTAGCCAGTTGCCCACATCCACGCCCTGCATTTGCGCGATCGGGCCGCCAAAAAGGTTGGCCAGCACGCTACCGAGGGTCACGCCCATGGAGTACACCCCCAGTGCTGTGGCGCGTTTTCGAGCGATGAAGTAGTCGCCGATCAACGAGTTGGCGGGCGGTGTGCAGCCGGCCTCACCAATGGCGACGCCGATCCTGAATAGTAGGAGCGTGAAGAACCCTACGGCGACCCCACATAGCGCCGTCATGATTGACCACAGCACGATGCACAGGCTGATGATATGCACCCTGTTGGAGCGATCTGCCCAGAGCGCAATGGGGAGGCCCATCACCGCATAAAAAATGGCGAAGGGTGGCCCATAGAGCAGACCCCACTGGGCGTCTGTGAGCTGGAATGACTCGATGATGGGCTGGGCGACGACTGCGATTAACGTGCGGTCGATGAAATTCAGCGTGTAGACCAGCATCAGCAGGACCAACACGTAGTGGCGATAGGAAGGTGAGCCGTACCCGGTCAAATGGCCGTCGGCGGCGTCACTCGCGGTGGTTTGCATACAACAATTCCTGCTGGGGGCGGTGAGTGTAACAATCAGAGCGCATTGGTGTGGCCGCAATTAGAGGTCTATCGAAATCTCCTGTCCCTTGGCGAAACGCACAAAGGGCGCGGTCTGCTTGAGCTGCTCTGCCGGGCTTAACTGGATACGCTGTTCGACCAGATCAATGGCCCACCTTGTTACCGCGGGCAGATCCAGTTGTCGCGCCTCATTCAGTGTCAGCCAATGGAGCTCATTGAGCTCCCCACTGGCGTCGGTGATCTGCTCCGGGTCGTTGAAAATGAACTGGTCGTGAATCATGAAGAAGCGTGTATCGAAACGCCGGGTGCGATAGGTGGGTGTGATCGCCCTGGCGATAAAATCCATATGCTCCAACGGAGGCTCTGCACCCTGCGCGAGATAGTCTCGCCAAACCGGGTGCGTAGTGCTCACCGATTGAGAGGCCGGCCGGCCTACTATCAAGCCGGTTTCCTCAAAGGTTTCTCTGATCGCCGCCAGAGCGAGGCCGCGTAGTTTGCGATCGTTAACGGTTTTTCTGGTGGACTTTCGCAGTCGCTCCATGACGGGTTGGCTCAGCTCGCCTGATACTTGCAGCCGCTGGTCGATCAGATCCATCCGGCCACCGGGGAAGACAAATTTATTGGGCATAAAGCGGTGGGTGGCCGCGCGCTTACCCATCAGCAAAGTAGGCTGCGGCCCGGCACGTACCACGATCAGCGTGGCCGCCTCTTTGGGTCGAGCAAGCTCTGTTGAGCTCTCCCTGTATTCACCCGGCCCGGCGGGTGTCCTGCCGTACTGATGGCGTTTCATGAGGCAACCTGATTGTCGACTTGGGCTATGCTAACGGCTTTATCTAGCGCGGTCTGCCGCTTGTTAAAGAATGAATAGATGGTTATGACATCTGCCCTTAAGTCATTGTCGAGCGATGTATTTGCGGGCCGATACACTGCTCTGGGCGCCGTCGAGGAGTGTCTTCGACGGATCGCGAGGCAAGACGCAACAGTCAAAAGCTTTGTCGCCATTAGGGAGGAGGCGGCCCGTGAGGATGCGCGACAACTTGACGAGAGCCCTGATAGGGGGCCTTTGCACGGCATCCCGTTCGCAGTGAAGGATATCTTCGAGACCGAGTCTTTGCCCACGGAATACAACTCAGAGCTGTATCGAGGCTATCAGGCCGATAGAGATGCGGCGGTGGTGGCGCAGCTGAGGCGAGCGGGCGCAGTGTTTTTGGGCAAGGTGAGCACGGTGGAATTTGCCGGAATGGGCAATATCCCTGCGACTCGAAATCCGCACCGGCTCACCCACTCACCGGGGGGATCCTCGGCAGGATCTGGTGCCGCGGTCGGCGCCGGTATGGTGCCACTGGCGATTGGCTCTCAAACCGGCGGATCGACAATACGACCCGCCGCTTACTGCGGTGTTATCGGCTTCAAGCCCACCTGGGGTCTAGTATCTTGTGAGGGTATGAAGCCTTTCGCTCCCTCTCTTGATACCGTGGGTTTCATTGGAGACAGCATCGAGCTGATGAACCGTGTCCTCATGAGCACCGGTGACTTGCAGGCACCCGGTGACACGCTGGGTGACCGGCCTGCTGCGCCACTTCGTATCGGTGTTTACCGCACGCGCTATATCGCAGAGGTGGGCGCCGACGTATTGGCGGCGCTGGACAAAGTAGCTGCCCGCTTGGTTCAGGCTGGTCACGTGGTGACTGAGGTCGAGGATCCCTTTTGCGATGTCGATATCAATGCACTTCAGGATGTCGTGATGTGGGGAGAAGCAATTGAGGCGATGGCGCCTGAGCTCGGGTCTGCCTATGACAGATTGAGCGAAGCAGTTGTCTCTGCACTTGAGCCCCATCGTCAAAGATCAAAGGCTGAAATCGTTGCTGCTAGGGAAGAGCTAGCCACTCTCAGGCCGCTGTGTGATCACGCCATGAGCGCTGTCGATGCGTGGCTCACGCCAGCTGTACCCGGAGTGGCGCCTCTGGTGGAGGAGGGTAATGGGGTGGCAACATTTAATCGGCTCTTCACTGCGCTCCATGTTCCCTGCCTCACCTTGCCGGCTGGGTTGGGCGCCAGTGACTTGCCCCTGGGGCTACAACTGGTGGCCCCCCGAGGCGATGATTCACGGCTTATCAGGGTGGCGCAGACTGTGCAGCGACTGATCAGTGAGTAGCGTTTTCGTTGAGCGTTGGCAGATCCTTGGCACTGGATAGTTCCTCGAATCTGTTCAGTTGCTCCCATAGCTGACTGGTCTGTTCGGCCCCAATATCCTCCCGCACGCAGGCCTCGAATTTGTCTTTTAGTTCCTGTGACGACATGGGGTTATCGCCATGTCCACGGAATCGGTGCACGGGTTCACTTGCTAACTGTGTGCCATCTTGCAAAGTGATAGTTAATGCGTCGAATCTGGCGCCAACAGGGTAGCTGGGGTCGTCATCTGGTCCCGTTTCGATCTCAGTTAGGTGAATGAGGCGCTGAACAGCATCGTTGGAGACAAAGTCATCCCGTAGTTCGCGAAGCGTGACTCTGCCGGCTATGAGTCCGGCGGCTACACCGAATTCCGCACTGAATCGCGCTTCAGATGCGCAGGTTGGTCGGTGAAGGCGCATCACCGCGGCATGCTTTTCGCTGACTTTGACAGTGATATTTTTGATCGTGTCGGGCGGAGGGTGAAGGTCCTGATGGACTTGAATAGCCGCATCGATCACGCGCTGTGAAGCGCCGACTGTCGGATGTGGCTTGATATTCAGTGCAGGACCCGCGCTTAACCAGTCAACGCCGAGATCCGGAGCGTTTGACTGCCGATCTGTGCGCCCGTTTGGAGACAGTGCTGCCATCAGACCGCCATCACCGTCCAGAGCGTGTGGACCCGCGGTGACCCCCAGTCGAGCCAGCTCGGCCGCCACGACGCCAGCCTCAGCGGCTCGCGCGCCCTGCCACGGCTTCGCGTGGTAACCAAAATTGTCCATGATGCCGCCGCCACTTGCACAGGCGAGGCCCAGTGCGCTGCGCGTTTCAGCCGGTGACAGACCCGCTAGTCGAGAGAGCGCGCCAGCGACCCCCACAGCGCCAAAAATGCCTGTCGGGTGCCAGCCTTTGGAGTGAAGGTGGTCCGGCTCCCTCTTAAAAATTCTTCCCCATACTTCAAAACCAGCGATGTAGGCGAGCAGCATGTCGGCACCTGAAGCGCCAAGCCTCTCACCCTCTGCAAGGATCGCCGGTACCAGCAATGCCGACACATGGTTGCTGAAAGCGTAGTCGTCGTAGTCCAGTGCATGAGCTGCGGTGGTGCCATAGAGCGCCGCGAAGCTGACAGCCATCTGCTCCCGGCCAAGCAGGGCTCGGGCTTCTCCGGGGCTTTGCTTTGACTGAGCGAACCTTGCCATCAGCAAGCTGACGGGTTCTCCGCGACCGGCTATTGCGACGCCAATACAGTCAATAAACCCCCGTTTTGCGAGATCAAGGCTGCTGACCGGTGGGTTGAGTGATGCCTCACCCGTAAGAAATTCGACAATGGATTCTGTGAGTTCGCTCATTCTGAGAGTGTAATGGGTCAGGGTGGGGTGCTTCGACGCAAAAGATTGTATACCATTTGCTTTAGGCAGGTGCCGCTCACTGGCGGCGCGTCTGACTATTTGGAGCACATGATGAGCGCGGCAGCCGAAAAAGCCTATGAGGCCATTTACCAAAGTATCAGGCAGGGAGCTATCCCTCCGGGGACGCGCCTGATTGAAAGGCAGCTTTGCCAGGAACTGGCGATCAGTCGAACGCCAGTCAGGGAAGCCCTGCGCCGATTGACTGCAGAGGGGCTCGTCGAAAATCGCCCTCACCGCGGTGTCATAGTGAGTCAGCTCTCGCAAGCGGAGCTCGCAGAGGTGTATGAAGTCGGTGTTGTATTGGAGTCTACTGTCGCGGGGGTCGCCGCGCGCAATTGCGGCCGCACGGCGCAACTGGTGCTGAGAAGGTTGCTGACAGATATGCGCGCAGTGCTGGCGAATGAGATGATTGATCCTGCGCAGTACGTGGCATTGGATCACGCGTTTCACATGGCGATAGCGGAATCGACGGGCAACCGCCGTCTGGTCACGATGCTCCGGTCCACCTGCGATCTGCGCGTCTTGAACACTGCTTTTAGCCACTATGACCGTGCGCATTATGAGCGGTCCTTGAGGCAACACGAGACCATTGCTGAAGCGATCGAAGCCGGTGACGAAGATTGGGCGTCATCGGCCATGCGCGCACATGTTCTGTCAGCGCGAGCCGCGGGCGGTCATCATGTCTAGTTTTGTGGAAAACCGCGCGCCCATGCATCTTTGTATACCAAATGGTGATCGGCGGTGAAACGGATTGGAATTGATATTGGCGGGACCTTCACCGATCTCGTGCTCTGGGACGATGAGACCCGTCGCCGCTACATTCATAAGCTGGCCTCTACGCCTGATGATCACTCGCGGGCTGGTGTGCGGGGCATTCTGGCGCTGTGCGAAAAAGCGGGGGTGTCGCTGGGCGAGGTCGATCTCATACTGCACGGGACAACTGTCGCAACGAACACGTTGTTGGAAGGCAAGGGCGCCGCGGTTGCCCTGATCACCAATGAGGGGTTTCGGGACATTCTGCATATTGGCAGGAAGAGTCGTCCATTTAATTTCGCTCACAATCAGGATCTGCCTAGGCAGACTCGGCCGCTGGTAGAGCGCCGGTTCCGGTTCGGCATACCGGGCCGCATCAGTGCGCCAACGGGTGCCGAGATCGAGCCGCTTGATGAGTCGGCGGTACTAGAGGTCGCCAAGCAAATTCAGGCAGAGCCTGCATTAGATGCAGTGGCCATTTGCTGTCTTCATGCTTACTTGAATCCCCAGCATGAGCAGCGTATTGCAGAGATAGTGCGAGAGCTGTGTCCTGACGTTTTTGTATCCGTCAGTCACGATATCGTCAGCCTTTATCGTGAATATGAGCGGATGTCGACGACGGCGCTGAATGCCTACGTCGGTCCGGGCGCCAGTGCCTACCTTTCTCATTTAAGTGATGGGCTGCGTCAAGCGGGGTTTGGCGCAGATCTCTGCTTAATGACCTCTGCCGGAGGAGTGATTGGTGTGGACGAGGCAGCCAAGCGTCCAGTGTCTCTGCTGCTGTCGGGTCCGGTTGGCGCGCTTGTAGCGGGGATCCAGTGTGCCGAAGAGCTCGATATCGAGAATGTCATCACGCTTGATGTGGGTGGTACGTCAGCTGACATCGGCGTTGCCCCGCAACGAGAGTTGCGCATGAAGCATCTACTCGATAATCAGATTGCAGGTTACGACGCGATGCTGCCGATGTGCGACATCGGGACCATTGGTGCTGGCGGCGGGTCGATCGCTTGGATCGATGCAGGAGGCATGTTCAGGGTAGGACCGCACAGCGCTGGCGCTGACCCGGGCCCGGCTTGCTATGGCCAAGGCGGGGAGCGGCCGACTGTCACTGATGCATTGGTCACGATGGGATGGTACCGGCAAGGCGCTCTGCTTGAGTCTGGTCTGGAGATTCGACCGGAGTTGGCGGAGGCGGCGATTCGCAGAGACATTGCGGAGCCGCTGGGACTGACCGTTGAACAGGCCGCCACGGGTATTCTTGAAATCGCGGTACACAGCATGGCTGAGGCGGTGCGCGTTGGCAGTGTCGCCCGCGGCTTTGATCCACGCGAATTCAGTCTGATTGGCTATGGCGGTGCGGGTGGGGCTTTTGCCGTGCCTGTCGCGCAGCAGCTCAATATCCGATCGGTCGTGATACCGCCGACAGCAGGCGTGGGTGCCGCTGGGGGTTTGCTGTGCACCGATATGCATTACAGCCGCCAGACAACAGTTTGGCAGCAACTGGATCAGGCCAATACTGATTCTCTGCTACAGCATATGGATGGTCTGGCGCTGGCTGTGACGTCAGAGTTGGTTGGAGAAGGTCTTGCGCAAGAGGCCATCAGCGTTCGCTTTGTGGCTGACTGTCGTTACGCGGGACAGGGGTATGAATTGAGTGTCGCGCTCCCCAACGCGGAAGAGAACGTCAACTTATTGGATGCCTTGGCCGCTGCTTTTCATAGCGCGCATCGACAGGCTTACCAGCGAGCGTTCGAGGACAAGCCGGTAATGCTGGTGAATCTTAGAGCAGTGGGTGTTGGCCAAATTCCGCCCATCGATCGCTTGGAGTGGATGCCGACAGCTGACAAGTCAGCCGCGGTCACTGGGAAGGCGCTTTTTTCTAAAGGGAATACGCCAGAGTGGAGTGATACGCAGTACTTCAAGCGGGACAGCCTCAAGCCCGGAACCCGCATTGTGGGACCCGCGATCCTTGAACAACTGGATACCACCACGGTTGTGCCCCCGGGCGCTTGCTTGAGTGTGTTGCCCGACGGGCATCTGATGATAGACCTTCAGGAGGCGCTGGCCCATGCAGCCTGATTGGTCGCAGATCTGGTCAGAGGCATCTTCGACGGCTATCGGTGCTGCGAAGGATCGTCGCTGGCAGCGAGTGCATGTCGACCCCGTGACCTTGCAGGTAGTGGGAGGGGCATTGCGGGCTATTGCAGGAGAAATGGCTGAACTGCTGTTCCGCATGGCTTACTCCAGCATCATGCGTGAATCGAGAGATATTGGCGCCGGGCTGTTGGACTTTCATGGGCGTCAGATCTGTGAAAGTGACTCGACGCCAATGCACTGTGGATCTTTGCCGGCCTATGTAAAAGGCGTAGACCGCATTCATCAAGGCCGGTATCGCGACGGCGATGTGATACTGCATAACCACCCCTACCACGGCGCATCGCACAGCCCCGATTACGGCGTATTGGTGCCGTTATTCATCGATGGCGTGCATCTGGGTTTTGCCGGTTGCACAGGGCATATGGTTGATATTGGTGCGGCAAATCCCGGCTTTTCAGTGGATGTGCCCGATTGTTTTGCCGAAGGGCAAATTATTGATTCAGTCAAAATCTGTGAGGCTGGGCAGCGCAATGAGGGCGTTTGGTCGCTGCTGATGTCTAACGTGCGCACCCCCGAAGCGAATACCGGCGACCTCGAGGCGATGATTGCCAGCTGCGAATTGGGGCGGGATCGATTCGCGGGTCTGGTTCAAAAGTATGGGCTGGACGTTGTAATGAGCTGCGTTGAGGAGTGGATGGACTACAGTGAGCGGCTGCTCCGTGCGCGGATTGCTGAGGTCCCCGATGGCATATACCCCGCGCCCGATGGTTGGCTTGAGGACGATGGCAAGCACTGGGGTGAACCGCTGAAAATTGCAACGACAGTGGTGGTCGAGGGTTCGGATATCCTCATCGACCTGTCCGGGTCGAACGAGCAGGTCACCACCGGTTTTAATTGCCCGTTTGAGGGCAGCGTTTTACCCACGGCGAATTTCGCAGTGCGCAGTTGTCTGTTGCCGGAGTCAGCTGGTGGCCTGGGCGTGCCGCAGAACGATGGCGCATTTCGGCCTGTTCATGTCTACGCGCCAAAAGGCTCTATTTTTAATCCCACTCCACCCAGAGGGTGTGAGGCACGCTTTACACAAATTAACCGGATTCCCGATCAGCTCATGCAGGCGCTGGCGAGCGTCTTGCCGGGCGCAGTCACAGCTGGGAATTCGGCAAACGTCTCCTGTTTTGTTTATTCGGGTGAGTCTCGGGAGGGTGCGGATGATTATTGGGTAACGGTAGAGGTGAACGAAGGCGCTTATGGAGGCAGTCTCGAGTCTGACGGCCTGGACGCAGTCGATAACTTGATGGCTAACACCCGCAATAATCCCGTTGAGGAAATGGAGCTCACGGCGCCGCTCAGGTGTGAGCTCTACGAATTGCAGGATGCATCGCATGGGGCCGGTCAATGGCGTGGTGGAATTGGCGCGCGCAAGATCTGGCGCTTTCTGGCAGAAACCCATGCTAGCTCCACGGGAGACAATCGGTCCATTGATCCGCCCCGTGGACTTTTCGGCGGTGCTTCCGGGCGTGCGGGCAGCATCACTCATATCAAGGCCTCTGGAGAGAGGTACTCGTTACCTGCCAAGGTTTCAAATCATGCCTTTGCGGAGGGAGATGCGCTGGAAATCTCGTTGGTGTCGGGTGCCGGCTACGGTGATCCATTTGAGCGGGACCCTGCGCTGGTATTGATGGATGTAAAAAGTGGTCTGCTAACAGTTGATAGCGCTCGAGAAATATATGGCGTGGCGGTCTCCTCGGACGGGCGGTCCTGCGACTCAGAGGTCACACATGCGCTGAGGCGCTCTCAATCGGAACAGGCCCTATGACCGATCAAGCGCGGCCAGTTCAAAGTGAGGCGCTGAATGACCGGGTCGCCTGGTACAGCGTTGCTGTGCTCACATTGGCCTATTTATTTTCGTATCTCGATCGTCAAATCCTGTCTCTGATGGTGGGGCCTATCAAGCGCGACCTGAATCTCACGGACACTGAGTTCAGCCTTTTAGCCGGATTGGCGTTTGCGCTCTTCTACACGTTGCTCGGTATCCCCATTGCGAGATTGGCGGACAACCGGAACCGCACAAGGTTAATCGCGATTGGGGTCGCCTTGTGGTCGGTCGCGACTGTCTCCGGCGGCATGGCGCGGAACTTTCTGCATCTGTTTATCGCAAGGGTGATGGTGGGAGTCGGCGAAGCGGCACTGTCGCCAGCTGCGTACTCCCTGTTGTCTGACCGCTTTAGCCCCGCTCGGTTAGGCAGGGCTATCGGCGTGTATTCCAGTGGCGTCTTCGTAGGCATCGGCTTGTCTTTCATCATCGGCGGCATGCTGGTCAGTTCTCTTGAGGCTTCGGGAGGAATGGATTTTCCGCTGCTCGGGCACCTCACTTCCTGGCAGGCAACCTTTGTCATTGTCGGGTTACCGGGATTGCTGGTGGCGCTACTCGTCTTAACGCTGGCAGAGCCACAGCGCAAAAGTCTGTCGGGGGAAGTCGCGGAAGAGCGAATGAGCAACCATGCCATTCTCCAGTGGTTGCGAGGCAATGGGCGACTTTATCTGAGCCACTTTTTTGGGTTTGCGATGGTGACCCTGCTGTTCAATGCGATCCTCGCATGGGCGCCCGAGTTTTTTATTCGTATCCACGGCGTTGAACGTTCAGAGATTGGCATCAAATTGGGCGTGATAGCGGCCCTCGCCGGAGGGGCCGGTATTGTGAGCGGCGGCGTTTTGAGCGATTGGCTGACCCGACGAAATGTCATCGCTGCGCCGATTAGGGCCGGGTTGATCGGATGTGCCTGTCTACTCCCCTTTGCGGTGGCGGCTCCCATTATGCGCACCCCGGATCTGGCGCTTCTATTGTTTGTGCCGCTGCTATTCTTTGCCAGCTTTCCCTTTGGGCCAGCAGCGACCTCTTTGCAAGTCATTACGCCTGCGCGCATGCGGGCGCAGGTCTCCGCTTTGTACCTCTTCGTCGTCAATTTGACCGGTATCGGATTTGGCGGAACAGCGACTGCGCTACTCACGGACTATGTATTTCGGGACCCAATGAAACTCCATTGGGCGATGTCGAGCATTGCAATGCTGGCCGGAGTGCTGTGTTTGTTGTTTCTTGCTCTCGCGGTCAAGCCGTATCACAGCGCGTATCAGTCGCTGTTGGCAGGTGAGCCATGATGCTGCCCTTGGATCACATTGGCATACTGGGGAGCGATATCACCGCCATGGCGAACGCTTACCGAAGCCTTGGTTTTCATGTCACTGAGCCTGAGCGGCTGAACGCGGGAGCCGGCGGCGATTTCGGGCGGCAATACAGCGCGCATGTCATTTTTGAGAATACCTATATAGAGCTTACGGCAGTGGAAAACTGCCAGTCCGAGCATCATCTGGCTCCTTATATGCGCTTGCCAGGCGGCGTCCGGATTTTGATTCTTCAGAGTGATTGCGCAGAAAAAGAGCGGGAAGGGATTCAGTCGACAGGGCTGTCAGCCTCTCCACTATTTACGGCTGAGCGACCATTGACTTATGGGGATCGGACAATGGCGCGCTTTTGCTGGTTTGCGCTTGAGCCACAGCCACTCAATCAACTGTTAATTGGCTGGGTGGAGCACCTGACAAGAGAAGCCGTATTTCGCTCCGACGGACCACACGGCAACACAGCCACAGATATTACTGGATTACATCTCAGCGCCTGTAATTTCCCGGCATCTCTTGCGAAAAGCCACGGGGTTCATTGCTTTATGTCTGAGCAGAGCTCGGAAGCTCAGGTTGTCAACGGCGTCGAGCTGCTAGTGGAAGATTTGAGTGCGTGCGTCGATCAAACCGCTGGGGTGCTGGATTCCGAGGCGCGCTCAGTAAGCCTGGCTGATGCGGGAGGATTGGGTGTGAATCTCATTTTTCGGCAGGCTGAGTGCCATGCCAGCGGTTAGCCGTCGGGCGGTGTTGCGATGCGTTTTGTATTGGTAGATGTGTGAAAGGCTTGAAGTGGGTAGTTATTGTTTTCAGTCACTCATAAAGAGAGGGTAGTTCTATGAGAAATAAGCGTTTAATTGTAGCGGGCGTGCTGGCAGGGCTGGGTGTTGCAGTGCCGACAGTGGCTCAGGAGGGAGGTGCCACGCTTGAGGAAGTGATTGTCACTGCTGAAAAGCGGGAGGCGAACCTTCAGGACGCCGCGGTAGCCGTAGCGGCATATCAGGGTGATCTCCTTCAGGCAATGGATATCAATGATGCCCAGTCATTGATTCTGGCTGATCCCAGCATGTCATTCAGTCGCGCTGGCGGTGAGGGCCAGATCTTCATTCGAGGCGTGGGATCCAACCTGTTAGGTATCGGCCAGGATTCTAGTGTCGCGATCCATCAGGACGGCGTATACCTCGGTCGGCCACATCTAGCACTTTCCCAGTTCCTCGATGTCGAGCGCGTGGAAGTGCTGCGCGGCCCTCAGGGCACACTATACGGCCGCAACGCGACGGCCGGCGTCATTAACGTTATTTCTCGCAAGCCTACTGAGGAGACTGAAGGCTACGTCAGGGGTTATCTAGGAAATTTTGATCGCAAAGAGATCGAAGCTGCGGTAGGCGGCCCCCTGTCTGATACTACAGGGTATCGTGTAGCGGCAAGATGGACAAAGGATGACGGCTTTACCGACGATTTAGAACCTGCCGGTGGCAATGTGATTGACAATCGCTCTAACCATGGCATCCGTGGCGTTCTTAGCCTGAATCCTAGCGATCGTTTCTCTGCAGAGTTCATCGCCGAATATACTGAGGCAGACGGCAGAAATATGAGTGTGATGCGCAGGGACAACCTGCATACCAGCCAACGGCTGGGTGCGCTGGAGAATCCGGGATTTGGCGCTACCCGCAATGAGCTGAACACCTATCAGGACTGGGATACATCTGGCCTGACCATGACATTGTCCTGGCTGCTTTCAAACAACTTGTCACTGGTATCGATAACAGGATACCGACGGTTTGAGGACGACTTCAGCTTCAATACTGATGGCGTCGAGCTGTTTGTTACCAACACGCAATACCAGCGTGAGGCGGAGCAGATCACGCAGGAGCTGAGATTGGCATCGGATTTTGATGGCCCGCTCAACTGGATGCTGGGTGGCTTTTACATGACTGAGGATAAAGAAGAGGCGCTGGGATTGCCCGCCATTAACTTTGGCGGAAACTTCAACATTTTCGCCGAAAACGATACCGAAGCATTAGCCATCTTCGGCGAAGTGTATTTCGACATCAGCGATAGGCTGCGGTTGGTGGGTGGTCTGCGTTACAACGACGAAGAGAAGGAAGATTTCTCTGAGCGGGGTTTGATCTTCTTTACCCCCGAAAATGACCCTCGTATTGACGACCCCAACTCGGTGCTGCTGGGTTTGAACGTGCCGAATAACAACGACTTCAATTTTCCGTTCGGGTCGAGAGAGACCACTGACAGTTGGGATGACTGGACGCCCAAAGTCGCACTCGAGTTCCGTCCGAATGAGGATATGTTGATTTACGGTTCGGTCACTAAAGGGTTCAAGTCAGGCGGAACCAATTCGCTCGACACCTCACCACCCTTTGATCAGGAAGAGCTGATCAGCTATGAGCTGGGCATGAAGTCTAGTTGGAACGATAACCGGGTGATCTTTAATGGCTCGTTGTTCCAATATGACTACAATGATCTTCAGGTATCGACATTTGCCGACGGTACTACACGGATCGAGAACGCTGCTTCGGCTGACCTCACCGGTATCGAGCTTACGCTGGCAGCGCTGCTCACAGACAACCTGACGCTCAATGTGGCTGGTACGTTTCTGGATACAGAGTACAAGGATTTCGTAACGGTCTTTGGTAATCGCCCAGAGGGAGGTCCGAACGTAGTTGATCTGTCCGGTAACGAGTTGATCAATGCGCCGGAGTCAAAGATCGTCGCGAGTCTGAGCTACGACTGGTCGGTGGGCGGCAACGAGGCCTATCTGTTCGCCCAGTACACCCACGTGGCGGAGCTTTTCCACTCTCAATTCAACGAATCGATTATCGGACAAGGCTCGGTCGATCTGCTTGATCTGAGAGCGGGTTACCGATTTGGCTCCAATAACCAATGGGAGTTGGCGGCGTTGATTCGTAATGCGACGGACGAAGAGTTCTTCCAGAATTCTGTGAGATTCACGTCGCTGTCAGACTCAACCACCGACCCAACACGAATTGGTGCGGCATTGGGTTATCCCGCAGAAGGGCGCAGCTACGGCATGCAGGTGAGTTACAGCTTCTGACCACTCAAGCCGGAATAAAAAGCCCCGCTTTCAGCGGGGCTTTTTTTGTGTGCTGGGTTTGTCAGGTCCGGGACTAGTTTGACAATGCCAGCGTCGCCGCCTCCTGCTCGCAGGCGGCGGGATCCGGGGCTGATCTCGTGGCTGAGCTCAGTTCTGCTCGAGCAGCGGCCATAGTGCCCTGAAACAGTTCGTTGTTCTGCAGTCGTGCGAAAGCCGCCGCGCCCACTGCCATACCGGCCTCGGTGTCACTCATCCAGTGCACGTTGCACACCATGCGGCTTCGCGCGTAGTCACGGCCTCTCGCTAACAGTGCTTCTGCTCTTTCGGGCGCCAGCTGCGACAGGATGAGTGCCCAGCCCCAGCCGATGGCGCTATGACCACTGGGATAAGAGCCGTCGGTTTCCAGCAGCTCGCGGTCG
>Ga0181596_10002997_pt1 | contig 15971 bp, 19 predicted proteins | sample 041ome_6_FD_148655 | JGI IMG/M metagenome (GOLD analysis project Ga0181596, IMG submission 148655) | Coastal salt marsh microbial communities from the Groves Creek Marsh, Skidaway Island, Georgia - 041402US metaG (spades assembly) | ecosystem: Environmental > Aquatic > Marine > Intertidal zone... | reverse complement strand
GGGATCTGTTTCAACGTGTGCATCGCGCCTGTACGGGCAGTTGGGGTAGTTGGGGTCACAGTTTTCCTTGTCGGCCTCTGACTCGCGCGAGAAGTCTGTCGTGTCCGAATCGTCCGAATCGTCCGAATCGTCCGAATCGTCCGATGTATGCGATGATTCTGACCAGTCCGACGTGTCGACTCCGCGATCACCCCATCCACTTGCGTACGGCAGGGCATTGATCGTGCCATCCCACGACGCCACAGGAATGAGTCTCACCCTCCGTCTCACAGAGTCGACAAGTTTTTGTATGGACTCTGGATCTCTGGTTCCATCGACGAAGAGGGACTCCGTAAACTTCTGTAGGTCTCCTGTCTGTCTGTGTTGTGTGGTGAAGTGGACAGCTGGTACAACGGGTACGGCTGGTACGGCTGGTACAGCGGTTTGCTCGGAATGGTCTCGAGTAAACTCCAGGAGATCTCGCAACACGTATCCGACACCGATGGGTGGTAACTGATGATCGTCGCCAATGAGCACAATACGGCATGTCTGCGGAACACGTTCCAGAACCGACGCAAACAGTTGTGCAGACAAGAGACTGGCATCATCAATCACCAGAACATCACACTGGAAATGGTCGTCTGTGGCCTCTTGGATGGTCATAAACGAGTCGACTGTTCGTTCCATGGGTTGAAGACATGCATGTCCCGTGGGCGCAGTGAAACGGAATACCTGCCTGGCATCACGACATGCGGCCATGAGTTGGACGGCAAAGTGTGATTTTCCCGTCCCTGCTCTCCCCGTGACAATACTGAGGGGATGCTGTGACACCATCTCGAATGCCCGTCGATACTCGGGGCATGTACCCTGACCGCGCAACCGCCAGGCATCGGGATGGAGTGGTTGTGTGCAATGTGTCTTGATCCACTGTGAGATTGTACGAAGCGCATTGACATCGAGCGGATGAAGCAGATGATCACAGACGAGTGTGAGATCATCCCCTTCAATGAACCCATCAATCATACGTTGGAGTTTGGCCCTCGAAAGATCGAATTCCCGTGTGCAATACATGAGTGCACTGTGAACGGTCATTGGTCGTTCTTTCAAGTACCAACACAACGTGCCTCGCACTCGATCTTTCATTGCGAGGCCAATGTACTCAGCGAGCCTGTGCACTGTATCAATGGGACACCTGGATTTGAGGTGTGTATACGGATCATCGAGTAGATCATGGAGCATGATCCCTTCCACGACCGAACGCCCGATCTGGACAGCTTGACAGATCTGTTCCATGGTGCTTCGGTGGTATAGGACTGACAGGACACCCTCTTCGATCGTCGGGTATAGGGTAATCCAAGGCCTCTTTATAGGGCGACATCTCCCTCCTCCTCAGCCCTCGAGAGTCTCCTCCAGCCCTCTCATGACATGATGTCGCTGTGTCCGGCTCTGTTTGTGTTGCATGTGGAGCAGCCACGCCGTGAGACCAGTGTGTGGTTTCATGTGCACGATCACGTCTGGTTCGGTGCTTTCGACGGGTGTATCGGGGGGTGGATTCGGGACGGTCTCTGTGGCATGGAATTCAGGGTCGATGGAGTCGGCAAGGTCCTGGTCGGCGTGTGTATGCGGCATGTTCTCTTCTTGAAAAAAAAACAACCATTTAATATGCGATGTTTGCGACTCAATGCCATCTGTTCAGGAGCCCTGCCGAATAAGAATAATCCCATTGCCCGTCAGTACTGTGTCAAAGCGTCCACCACCTTGTATAATGATCACCGTGTTTTTGGGACCTTTGTTGCATACGGAAAGACAATGGAAATAGTAAAGAACGTTGAGAATGCATGTCGAATCTGTTTACAGGACGAGGATACATACCCAGGAGCGACATGGGACGATATTACCGTCACAATGTTTGAGGAGTGTCCTGTGGAATGTTCGGCAAAGGTGCACTGGAACGTGAATGTCAATGTTGCGAATCCCCATTCGTAAAACAAACGTACATGAAAGTATGCCATCCTCTGTAGCATACCGACCCGATATGAGCCCATTACAACGTGTCCATGAACTCCCCGAGGGCAGTTGGGAGGCCATCTTTTTCCTTGTTTCGAAAGGAGAGCATGACAATGAGACGTATGACAAGACGTTTACATCAGCAGAGGGTAAGAGTGTATTTACGTACGCATCAGCCCTGTCGTATGATTGGAAACAGCGCGGTGTGACCATGGGTATTGTGGGATTCACGACAGCCAACGATAAAAAAGCAGCGTGGGGTGATGCACAGCCAATGTTACGTCGGTTCCATGCCCTGGGAGGACCGGATTTGGTAAAGGAAGCCGACCGAGCGCACACAGATAAGAAACATGCCGATGCGTTGTGTAAGACGATCCAGGCATTGAAGGGTGATGAGTACAACACGTTTGTCGAGGCCCAGCTGGATGCGCTATGCAACAAGGGTGGGTACATGTACGAGACGGTCCACGTCTTAGAATCCTGTGGGATCCCGGTAACGCCCCTTGCCATTGCGATGGTGTTCGATACCCTGTTGAATTTTGGTCTCGGTGGCAGGTATTGTCCCGTCAAATGGCTACAAAAACACAGTATGGACAGTATGGACAGTATGGACAGTATGGACGTAAAGGACGTTGATGACCCGTCTCGTGTCCTCATTCAATTCCTGAAATTTAAGGCGTTGGCAGGTGCCAAGAATAACCATAATTCGTGTCGTCACAATGCAAAGGCTCGTGCAGGGATGTTCCGCCGGCTGGTGAAACGGGATGCGTGGTCATTGCCTCAATCTGCATGTGAACGGGTGGTTACATGGACGATGAAATGAAATTCAACCTGGTCGCCACCAGTATTCGTATGGATCATGCCACCTATGCACTCTACTCGTGAACCACATCTTGTTCCCAGGACCTGTATATACAAGGTTATGGGCCATCTTCCGGTATTCTTCTTCCTCCTTCGTCAACTCGTTTTCCATCTGATTATTGTTCTGATTGTAATACACTCTCTTCATTTGAACGATCTTGTTATACTTCTGTTGAAGTATCGGTCTCTTCATCTCGATCTCTGCCAACATCTCCCGAAGATCTAACAATTCCTCATGAATATGATACCGTTCATCAAGCACATGATCCAGTTTTCTGGAGATTGCCATACGGTTTGCCTTATAAGCGCTCCTTTTCGACTTAAGATTCTGCTTTTGTAACGGTGCAGTCTTGAGTTGATCCAGTTTCTTGTCAATCCCCTGCTTCAAGAGGTTGTATTGGGATTCCTTCTCCTTCCACTGCTTGTCTTTTCGTTCCAAAACACTGATCTTGTCCAGGATGATCGATTTGAGGGTGTTGACGCTCGGAAGATGATCTTCATATTCCGGAAGTGGCATGGTATAATTTGGTTACAATATAATAATCACTGCGGCAACAGAGCACACGGCGGTGGGTTGACCTTCAGTTCCGCTTCGAGGAAGGATAAATTGAACAGCCGTCGACTACGGTCACATTGTTGTTTCTGGAACCGTTGAAACTTCATCAACGTATCCACTGTCTCCCGTAAAGACACATTCCCATGCATGAAGATGGTTATTGTATCTGTACACACAGCCACTGCCGTTTCCATCAGATCGATGAGCACTGTTAGCTTTTCGATGCGATGTTCTTTCCATGCGAGTTGTTTCTTATATGCTGCTTCGTCGATTTTGTTCAGGAGGAACTCCAGACGGTTCCGGTTGTTGTTCCCCAACTGCACAATCCCCTGCCGTGCGCGTGGAATGGAGATCTGGTCCATGTGCACGATCGCATTCGTCAGTTGGTATATATAATGGCCATATTCCTTATACATCTTCGGGTTGATATCTGGGACCATGCGTTTATACTGGATGAGTGCCTGTCGTACTGCCCAGCCAGATAAGGGACGTCTTCCACATGGATCAAGTGGTACGTCATCCGGTTGCCTTGGAATATCACCGTCAGTGTTTTGACGGAGGTATTCGAAATAGTGTGGATTGTGGATGGTTCCTCTCAGTTTTTCACCGGATTTCCAGTCCCATGCCGTATGACAACAGACGCACCACATCTGATGACACCCGTCAATCTTGGAGGTTGGAACCGCGCAGGAAGGACACGGCTTGGAGTTGGATTTGAGAACGGCAAACGTTGCTTTGTCATCTTCCTCGCACACGTGTCTGGTGGGAGTCTGTGCATCCCTGTCCACGAATTCGCCACACTGCGCGCACGCGACGGCTTCGCACACACCACAGACGAGTTTGGTTGGATGGTCTTCGTCTGTGGCGAGGAAGCCCCGGCAGGTATCATGTCTGCATGGGAAGATGTACCGGTGCCGTTTCCTCTTTTGCCTGGTGATAGATGCATCACCAGCGTAATCATTGGCAGACAATTGTCGTATACGGAAGTAATGGTCGAGTATGGTCTGATCGAGGTCGGCCACTCTGGCATGTAGTTCCTTGATTTCTTGCTGTTTTTCCTTGATTTGTTTACGTTCCTGTTCGGTGCTCTGATAATTCTGGACGAGGAGTTGTGCTTCTGGAAGCATTTGTTTCTCCCGTTCGAAGAGGATCCGTGCTCGATGATCAGCATATGTCGAGTTAAGGAATGCTTTGGGGAAAATGGATTGCAGAAACCCGTAATTCCATTCCTGGAAGCACTGCATACACCGTGCATCGATGGCACTGGATAAGAGGTACGTTTTCTGACAGGCCGCACATGCTTCGAATTGGCAGAACGAGCACTGGATGGGTTTTCGCACTTGTTTGGTGTACTGTTCGCAGCAGACAGGACAGGCTGGCTGCTGCGATTGGACAGTATGGACAGTATGGACAGTATGGACAGTATGGACAGTATGGACAGTATGGGCTGTATGGGCTGTATGGGCTGTATGGGCAGTGTTGCTCATTGGGGATGGGGGGGAAGACTATCCTGTGTTGGGAGGGGTGGAAGAGGCGATGTCTTTATGACCCAGTGTTCTCTGCTGCTGCTCGGTCTGCTCGGTCTGCTCGGTCTGCTCGGTCTGCTTATCTCCTACCTGTACCAGTACAGTTATTACCGACGAGGAACATCCACCAGCTGAAGTCATCTCCCCGATCCTGGTGTTGATGATGGGAATAATCGGCGATTCCGTAGGCACCGACTGCAAGGGCTGCGATAAGAAGTCCACGAATGACTTGTTGTGTGAATCGATCCCGTGATCTGGAAATTTGGTTTCTATCCCGTAAGAATCTCCTGTGCGTGATGAGGAGGTACATGGTCATGATGAGGGCATAGAACAGGATATTGGGACCGAACTGCATTTTCGATGACAGAACGAACAAAATGTAGACGATGAAGGAAATGGCAAGGCTTGAGACGATATTTGCCCGTGTCCAGTCGGTCGGTGCCTTTTTGTCGACGGATGGATCAAAGGACATGCCTCCTTCCATGATGAGGAAGACGAAGACCATGAGGTAGCCGACAAGATGCATACCCCATTGGGATTGAAGAAAGCGTTGCATTTGGCAGGAGATACCCGCGTTGATGACGTACCCGGAGGATATCACAGCGAACATGACAAAGAGGATTCCAAGACGGGCAGTATACTCTTCGATGTTCATATAAGAGGCCCGAGAATAATAATTTACAAATGTTTACGAAGATCCCTGCCCAACAACCGTTTTGTGTTGATGTTCGACAGCATGGCAACTTGGATTTCTGGGTCCAGCCTGGCGAATGCAGCTTTATTGGGTCGCTGTGTTGGGAAGTACGGTCGTTGGGAGGGTGCGAGTGTGTTCCACCACGTGTTATAATTCCAGTTGAAATTTTCGGGGAGACGACGAGATGACTGCGACATATCCATATACGGAATCATCCTGGAACCAGAGCTGGCATTATTGTTGGAACTCTCACTACGACTGCTATCACTGCTAGCCATATAGAAAGTTCGGATCCTGTTGAAAAAGTTTGGATTGGCAACGAGGAACTGTTTCAATTTATCAGGATGCATCTCACGGATTCTCTTGACGTCTTGATTAGTCACCCGATCCTCGGACACAACTTTCCGACCTGATTGGACGACTTTTCCGGGTCGTGTCGCGGATCGTGTTATGGTGGATTGGGAGGGTGAAGGCTCTGTACGTTGTCTCTGTGAAGGGTTACCTGGTGGCTGGGTTGAGACTTGAGGTGTCGCGGATCGTGTTATGGTGGATTGGGAGGGTGAAGGCTCTGTACGTTGTCTCTGTGATGGCCCTGCTCCGTTCCATGCTCGGTTTCCTGCCTCGAATGGTGCTTCCCTTTTTACACCTCGAGTCTCCCCGTTTCTCCTGTTCTCCCCGAATACCCCATACATCTGCATCAGATCTGGGTTGGCGAGGAATTTCTGTTTCAGAGCCTGTAACTGGTCGTCACTGGACGTATCGAGCCAGCCTTGCACCCACTGCCCACCTCGACGATCCCAGAACGTGTCTTTCAGCCTGCTACATCCTTGCTCCCGTGATCCGTATTGTTTTTGGAGGACATGGTTGAGAACAATGCGCCTTTTTCCATCAAGCGTTTTTTTCAAGACTTTTCCAGGAAATACGCGTTGTTTTCTGTACATGATTCCTTGTTCCCAATCCGGATGGGCAAATGGAAGGGGGTATGCATCTTGTCCGTCCGGATTTTTTACGGCACAAGGATGTGGGCCCTTTCCTGGGGTATACTTTTGACCGGGAGCACAAAGTTTATCGATGCTGTCCGGTGTATAGATGACAGGAGGCATTTCCTTTGGCATAGAGGACAGATCACACCCATGTCGAAAATAGTGATCGAGTGCAAATCTGGGAACGCCGTATCGAGTGAAAGGCAAATCTTTATCTCCTGGTTGTCGTTGTTGTTTATACGTAAACCGTGTATCCAGTCCCATGCTCGACGCGTATTGGAGGTCTTGGCCGGTGCCGGTTTTGGGGGCAAGAAACTCGAGGAACGCTATATCCTCCGGGTTGTTCTCGTTGAACAAGCCTAAGCCTATGAGACGGTCTTTTAGCACGTCATGCATCCTCATCAATCTATCTCCCATATATATACTGAATCAGATATTTGTGCGGGTGCGTTCAAATGAAGAAACAAATCTGTGGCCCATTTGCATGACCGTCTCCTCGCAACAGACTCGTGGCCAAGCCAGTTCCCAAGCCCGTGGCCAAGTGCGCCATAGCCAATCCCGATCTTCCCGTGGGCGCAGCATGAGCAGCGACAGTAGTAACAGGAGTAACAGGAGTAACAGGAGTAACAGCAGCGATAGCATGGAGAGTGTCAGTGTCGATAGCATTGGGACGACGGAGGGGTTGGTGATTCGGAGTTTGAGCGAATGTGAGGATGACGACGTGTCCGAGGAGCTGGGGAGCGAAGTTGATTCTGAGTATCCGGATGACATTTCGCATCTGATTGACTGTATGGTCACGACGCAGGGCGAGGCAATCGCAGATGTCATGGCTGGGATCCGAGATAGCCTCGATAAGCTGAACAAGATTCTATACACCAAGCTGAGCCGCTCGTGATGGAATTCCATCTAAAAGCTATAGTAATGATACGTTTTTCCAGGTGGGGCACTCGGTTTACGCACACGTCGTATGGGTGCAAAGTATGGGTGTTTGAGCAGGGAGATGGGGTCCATTCCAAGAACTTCGGTTGTATCCAGGCGGTCCTGTGTTTGAAATGGCAACGAGCTCAGGAATGCTTTGGTGTGTGGGACTGTATTCTTTTTGGCGCATACCTTTGATACGGTTTTTAGGAAAAAGTGTGTATCGTACGTCCTGTTTTTGACAGTGGTCACTTTATACTTTCCACTGGCGACACGTTCGTTTTCGAGCACGCCGGGCACATGGACGAAATCATAATCTGCCAATGCAACGAGGATCGGTGTGGAGACGAGGTAGTACACGCCTTGATTTTTGAGATGGTATACAAGATGGGATGGTGTATGTAACCGTTTGACAAGTACGTTATTCGTCGAGAGATCGTTGTGTCTGAACCCGGGGTACGTGGCCTGTAATGCAGCAAGTGTATACAGTACCCCGAAGAGTGCGCCACGTACTGTATCATCATTGACCAGTCGTGCCTTTTGGATGTATTGCGTCAAATCCGAGGAGAACTGTTCCATGAAGCACAGGTTATTGTACTTGAGCTGTGTTGGGGTGGCGCTTCTCATTCGCATGGGAATCATCTCTGCAAATTTACGGACCAAGTGTTTCCCGTCGATGTTTGCGTAGACAACGACGAAATGCGGGCTGGTGGACGTGACCAGTTGGTTGGTGAGTACCCCGAATGCATTTGCGATTTGAATGGCATCTGCGTTTTTGGCGAGTCTTGCTTGATTGGTGTTTCCATGTGTGAGGTAGTCTGCAAAATTCTTGAGGGTGGTATCTCTGTAGAATCCGAGTTTACAGATGACAGCGAATCGTCCGTTACTGATCCTGAATATATCTGCGTACCGACCGCTGCCGATGTACTGAATCGACGGTGGTGCCTTGTCATTCATTATATATATATAGATACCCATGAGATATATTTGCGATCATGAGTTCATCTCCTTGTCAGAGGCGGCCTCGGACGAACACTTTGCGACCAGATCAGGGAAGGATTCCTCGTCGAATGGAATACGGTATGCGTGCGAGATATGCATGAGGAGTTCGTCGACATGAAACTGCCAGATGAGACAGTCGAGATGGGAGCCCATATCACAGACCATCCGTTTCTCCTGGATGGTTCGTGAGATATCGGCTGGACGATGGTATACGGCTCTGTACCCACGTGCACGTGACGGGATGAGGAGTGATGTTTGTAAAAACGCGGCTTTGGATGGTCCTACCATGTTTTGAAACAAGACTATTATAATTCCTGATGGAGTTGAATGGCAAGCCAACAGTACCCGAATGAGCTAAAGTTCCCGAACCGTAATTTGACTGTGATGGGTTTGTCAATGGGTGGTAAGGAGACGGATTCGTGTACTTTGCAGACGAGGAGATGTGCCCCCCGTAGCCACGGTGAGAAGTCGGTGGGTTGGTGCTGTTGAATGAACTGATCAATGTCCGTAAAGACGCTTCCAAGGTGATCAGGCACATCGAGGTGGATATACTGTTTCCCCTTACGGTGTGATGTGTTACGGATTCGAGTGGAAAATATCACTTCGAGTGGGTCCCCATCATACAACAGCGTATGGGCCCATCCTGCCTTGGCGACTTCCATTCGAGATAATTACGATAATAATATTAGTTATAATAATAGTTATGACGTGACGAGATTGCTTTGAACGATCAATGTTTTGCGTGTATACGAGTCGAGGGCAAGTTGCCGACTGGACATCAGAAAATCGGCGAAGATGACCAGTCGTTTTGTGGGGAGCAGGCAATGCTGGAGGTAGACCATTCGGCTGTGTATTCTCAGGATCTTCGTCTCAATATCGTTGTCCCAGAGGAGGATGCCTTGTCGACAGTGGAGGGTGAGCCGGTCCATCTTCCTGGGGAGACAGTCGAGGAGGTTATGGTAGAGCATATCCGGCGACTCGAACCAGACCTTTTTGAGAGTTGTGTTCCGTGGACAGTTGACGAGGATGACCGATCCGTATACGAAGAGTGATTCCAATGTTCCCAGATCCATGAGTGTGGCGTATCCGTTTCCAGAGCAGTGCACATGTAAATGTTTCCATGTCGGGAGAGCGTGAATGTATACCCGTGGCATATCGAACATAAACGAGACGGTTTCGAGCGATGTGGGCAGCTGGGTCATATCGAAGACGGTATCGTGTTGTGCGGCCACGATTTTCGATATGTGGAGGTACTGTAAATGTGGCAGTTTTGCGATGAGGCGTTGTGCATCTGACGCAAGTGCCCGTATCCGTGTCAGACGAAGACGTCGAAGCCCGGTGAGACTATAGAATGGGATCATGTGTATCCCGATGGTGGATGCTGTGATCGACGTGATGTATTTCCGGTACTTCATAGTGGATTCGAGTTGGTAGGGGTAGGTGTCGTGTTGTAAATGGACACGGAGTCCATACATCCGAATGGCTTCTGGGATCTCCTCATGAAATCTCTTGCACGTTGCAGACAGACATGCAAGAGACTTTTGCGAACAGTACTTGAATACAAGTGAGAGGGCATGATCGTCGAGATCTGTGAGGGACACCCTGGTTGTCATGCTGTCGGGGAGCATTCACCCTATCACGAACCTCATCCGAGGACACTGACTGATATGTCTTTAAACATGAGCATTTGGTCTTTTTTGGGGGCCCACGAGACATTGCTGCCTCCGTACCAGCACGAGAACTGCATGCCTCCAATCTTGATGGTATCTGGACGTGCCGTGAAACAGGCATCATTGACCGAGAGACGTTTTCCGTTGAGTTCGAGCCAGAGTCGTCCGTTTTTCTTTCCCTTCTCATTCAACTGGATTCCGTACGTAATGGTATTCCAGCTTCCTTCTTTGAGGATGAGTTTATCCTTGGTTTCGCGCCACATATCGATCCCTGCATCCGGGAATTTGTTGTTGCACGCGTGTAAGAATTCAGGGCCCTGTTTGGTGATATCCCCCTGATCTGTGCACAGATAGAGATACGAGACGAGTTGATTGTTTTTCCTCCACATGAGTCGAGCACTTCCGTTATCCTTTTCGTAGGACTTCCCGCCGGTTCCCTGTTTGCCGATGTACAAACCAGGGAGCTTGCCGCCCTTTACACACTCCCATTTCTTGGGGATGTACACTGAATACATGAGTTCAGCAGACGTGCACGGGAACCCTTTTGGTACGCATTTGAGATTGACGCCGCCAGCACTTCCGTGTCCTCCGGCTGGCAAGGTGAGGGTGAGTTCATCGGACCCGGGTTCGAGTCGTTTGGCTGACTTGATGGCACCCTTGGAGGCACCCCAATCATCGTCCAGCGTGGTGCTGAGCATTCGTGTATGTTTCTTGGTGGGCATACTTTCGGTGGGAGAAGAATTTGGGATGGGGCTGGTGGCGTTGCGTGCCAATCGTCGTTCGAGTTGTTTGATTTTCTGGGCCAGCTGTCCCATTTTGAGACGGTACTTGACAATCTTTGCCTGGATGGTTGCCTCTGACGTCATACATGAGCCTTCCAGAATTTTTCTGGTATTTTCCCCCGTAATTTTCTCATCATATAGGACACACAATGAAAGAGTGTAAACCATGCAATCCAGATCAAATCTGCAATACAGAGACTGGCCGGTGTGTGTTACGTGCAGGACAGATCGGCCGACAAATCCTGTCTGGGCATCAGGGCAAAGGGAGGGGATCGGCTGCCGGCAATGGTGGCTGCAAGCAACTGTGTCCGCCCGAGAAGGTGTGCAATCCGGGGTCGCGGCGGTGTGTCTTACGGACAGGTACGATTGGGAGACGCCTGTTGGGAGACCAGGCACCACCCAGTACACCCAGTACACCCAGTACACCCAGTACACCCAGTACACCCAGTACACCCAGTACACCCCAGAGAGAGAAAACTCGTTGGGTTCCGATTATGCGTAGTCGGCAAGCCAATACGCAACCTGTTGTGAATGCATCTCATCGGAAAACGGCGACTGGAACGGTGCAAAAGACACCGGCAGGACGGAAAGCACCAGCTGGGCACGCGAAGAATTATGCTGGCAAGATGGCCATTGGTTTGGACGGGAGCAATTGGTTATCCAAGCAAGACAAACGTGGTCGCTGGGCATGGCGACGTGCATGATATGCCTCGTTCATTTGTTTCGATTTTTCCCGTATACAACAGTATGAGCGAGCTCTACATTGCCACTCCATGCTACGGCTGTAAACTGAATGCTTCGTATTTGGCGTGTTTGTTACAGTTGCAGGGCGAGTGTATGAAGACGGGTGTGTCCATGGCCTGTCAATTGCTTGGGAATGAGAGTTTGGTCCAACGTGCTCGTAACATATTGATCGAACAGTTTTACCAGAGCAATGCCAAGTTTCTGTTGTTTTTAGATGCTGATTTGGCGTTTTCCCCGAAGATGATTCTGGACAGGTTACTTCCGTTTGCCCGTACGCACCCAGACGCCATTGTGACGGGCATATACCCGAAGAAATCGTACAATTGGGACAAGTTAAACAAGGAGAGTACGGAACCTGTCATGTCGCAGGTTGTGGACTTTAACATAAATATCGTGGACAAGAACGCAAAGGTGGAAAACGGGTTTGTCGAGGTGTTGGATAGTGCGACGGGATGTATGATGATTCCCCGAGGTGTGGTAGAAAAGATGCGAGCGCATTACCGTGACGAATTGTTGTGTGTCAACGATATCAATCCGGGCAAACACCCCGTCAAAGAGTATGTGGCGATTGCAGACTGTATGATTGACCCAGAGAGTCGACGGTACCTGAGCGAAGATTATGCGCTATGCCGAAGGTTGCAACAGATTGACGGGAAGATTTACGCTGATATCGCAAGTACCATGTGTCACATAGGTATGCACACATACAGTGGGGATATACGCGAACGCTTTATCTGTTCATATAAAACGTAATTACCGTCCACTCTGTTGCTCTTCCTCTGTCCCCTCTGTATCCTCTGTGCCCTCTGTATCCTCTGTATCTTCTGTCCCCTCTGTATCTTGTAGCACTTGTTGAATGCTTCGTTGCACGGAGTGTTTCAGGAACTGCTTGGCTTGGTCTTCTGGAGTCCACGTATCCCACTGTCGTTCGGCATCCTTAAGTTTCGAGCAGACGTTGCATGTGCACACTCCGCCATTAGCTCCTTGACTGTCTTGACTGTCTTGACTGTCTTGACCGTCTCGAGTGTCGTCCGATCGTACAAATGGTGTATCGATGATGGGTTTGAATACATCACGTCCAGGTGGATCGTCTCCATTCCCGTGGAACATGTACGCTTCCATATCCATGATGTGTTGTGTCATAGGATCGTCAATCTCGTCCAGGAAATGCATGGCGACTGCTTTGAGTGCCAGTTCGACATCTTCGGGGGTGACTGTGGTGACTGTGGTGGTTGCTTCGTCGGGGTCCCTGTGAGCGGCGAAGACTGCAGCGTGGATGGATGCACTCTCCGTGATCACCGCAACGGTCGCAATGAGACGTTGGAATGTGGGATCCAGGCGGCCAGCTAAGTCACTGCCCAGCGATCCAGGTTCTTGGTATGTAGGATGACCAATACCGGCTTTCATATTGGGTGGGATCATGGCTGTTTTGGTTCGCTATAAATAATTTGACTGTCTTTGACTGTCTGAGCCGTCTTCTTTATATATACGGTGACGACCCTATAAAGCCGACTACTACTACTACTATGAGGACGTCGATCATAGAAGGACATGGGTGAATGTACCCTCCGTGCATTTGAGCGTGCTGTGTGTACCTCTGTGGCGGTCTCGTGTATCCAGTTCATTGACGGTGTGTACCCGGCCCTGCCCCCGACCACGGATGTGATGGTCCAGTCACTGACGCCGTATTACAGCAAGATCATATTATCAAAGATCCGGGTGTCTCTGGACATGCCTCTTGATTTACGGTTCGATTTGGAGGCACCATTCAGTACGGATCCAGGAGGATTATTGCACCGTGTCGTATCGTTTCTCGCAGAACAGGATATTGAGGTACCGTCGTTAGAGATGGAGTACTGGCCAGTTAACACGGGATGGACGATGTATGGGTTGAATGAGAAACAGCGTCTGGACGAAATCAGGACAGTATCTCGTCATGTGAGTAGCTTACTCGGTATCGTTATCGAGGACAGTTTACACGATACAGTATGTGAGTTATGCATGTTTCGGCGACCGGAAGCATGACCAGGCGGTACTAGTTAAGAAGTCAATCAAAATATCAATCTGTAACAGAACAGGCCAAAGTGGTCGGATGAAATGAGCGACCGAACGAAATGTATGTGACATTGACATCGGCCCAGTTTTGGAACAGACCAGGCCACAGTGCAGGAAAGTGGTCGGATGAAATGAGCTACCGAAACGAAATGTATGTGACATTGACATCGGCCAGTTTGGAACAGACTAGGCCTAAAGTGGAGGAAAGTGGTCGGATGAAATGAGCGACCGAACGAAATGTTACAAAGTCGGATGAATGTGAGATGCGGACTGTATGGATGCTTCGTTTTCCGCGCACGTAAGCCATGATTGCAATGCACGCTGGTCGCGCCGTAATTGGATTTCCGGTCGCAACCCTGCTACACCGGTGCTGCGGAGATCAGATGGCATATCCCATGCCAGTTGTCCAGCATGCCACTCCCGTCTCCACTCATCGAGTTTCTGGAGCAGCACGATCATCAACGACGGTCGGTACCGCGCTGGATGATCATCGGGCAGTCGGGACATACCGAGCGAGGAAAAGACCTTGGGGTGGAGTGGTGGGAAAATCTCCATCACTTGTGCATTCAATGCTTCTTCCATAACGTCGATCCTGCCGGGTATCCCGCGAACTGGCACCAGGTCCGTCATAAAAAACCGAGCACACTGCAATTCACCCTGCCACGCCGGTACATTACTTCGGTATCGTTTCCACGCCACGTACGTCTCCACGCTCATGACCATGAGAGGACTGCACTCCTTTCGTAACGTCTCGGCCGGTTTCGGGACGCCATTGTGGGTGAGCTTGAGTGACATGCTCTTGGCCATTGCCTTCAATTCGGAAAGCTTTGCACCCGAAAGGTCGAAACATCCACCCAACACCTCTGCAACAGCTGCGAGGGTGCACAGTCCCATATCCAGGAGTGATTGTGCCTGTGTGACAATGCACCCGGTCCGCACCACCTTTGCATTCTCATCTTTCATATACTGGAAGGCGGGGTCGTCGTTCCACGCGTCGACGAGATGCCGAAAGATCAACGAGCCGTCGCCACACGACTTGAAGGCACTGGCTATGAGACTCGTGATCCCGGTCACCCCGGTCACCCCGGTCACCCCGGCATCAGTGCATCCCGTAAACCTGTCTTCAAAAACGATGGCCGGAGGTCTACGGGAAATATTGAAAAGACGCTGCTGTACCGCGCGTCGGATCAATACCCTGGCCCGCTTTGAGCCAACATTTACCCTGCTTTTCTCATCGTCCGTGACTTCCTCAATCAGTCCACGAAGGAAAGAATTCGTTTCGTCGAGCACACTTGTCGCGTTCTGTAGCTCCTTCTGCAGCTCCTGGATTCTTTCCTCCATCCGACTTCTCTTCTCGAGGACCTCCTCGATGTTGGTGTGTTGAATGTTCGACAGATCGAATCGCATCGCAAAAAGAAATTTCTTTTTTTTAAAATTTCTGTCTGCGAGCCTCGTTTCCTCGTTTCCTCGTTTCCTTCTCGCGTGGATATCCTCGCGTCGATTTGATGATGGTCGTCTCGCCAGAGGACCAAGTTGTTCTTAAAAGAATGCTGGAGACGATTCAGCAAGTGCCCACAAAAATTCCGAAAAAAACGAAATTCCGCCAGCAGGGCGACCCGACCAATCCCGGCTCTCCGTTTCCCGTGATGGTACCCTACTCTGTTCCAGCCCAGGAGATATGGCCCTTGCTTCTCGAGGCAACTGTCTACATCCAGCGTCGCATGGATCCAGACCATACGGAACAGGCCCTCACAGAGTTGATGCGTATTCTCGTCGCCATCAATCGCAACCTGCTCACGTATCCAGGCAGCTACATGTATCGCCGAAAGAAGGAGAAGGATTCCATATTGGAAGGCATCGAGTCGTATATACGGGGGGAGAAGGAACTGTTTATTCACGGCGGGTCAGCCTCGATCCAGACCGTCGTGGACCATGTACTTGTACCGATCACAGTCATGATGAGGAGCCTGTAACATATATTATACGGTATTTCAGACGCGTTGCCAATCAAACATCATGCGTGTGTAGAACTTGTGTTTTGTCCTCGAATCTGTGAGGAATACCTTCCGTGCCCATTTCACGATCTCTGCAAATTGTCCGTCCATACTTGCCCACTCCTGTTTGTCTTCCCTCGTCACAGAGAAGAGTCGGTTGAGTTTATGGAGGATGGGGTATACCAACCTCACTTTATCTT
>Ga0181596_10002992_pt1 | contig 15982 bp, 15 predicted proteins | sample 041ome_6_FD_148655 | JGI IMG/M metagenome (GOLD analysis project Ga0181596, IMG submission 148655) | Coastal salt marsh microbial communities from the Groves Creek Marsh, Skidaway Island, Georgia - 041402US metaG (spades assembly) | ecosystem: Environmental > Aquatic > Marine > Intertidal zone... | reverse complement strand
GCCAGCACAAGGCCAAGGGTGACCAGCTCGCCGTGACGGGCCGCATCCACTACTCGCGCTGGCAGGACGCCGAATGCAACGACCGCTATGGCTGCGAGATCATCGCCGAGAACGTCGAGTTCATCTGACCGGCAGGGCGGCGCGCAGGCGTCGCCCGAGCCCTTTCACGGGGGGGACAGCTGGACACCGGTGGCGTCCAGCTTCGTCCCGCGGTGACCGCAGCTGCAGCGCAAGTGCCGCGCGACGATCTCCAGCTTCATCGGGATGGATTTGGCAAAACATCGGTCTCGCAGTTTGGCGGCCGGAACGATCACAATGCGGTGGCAGCCGAGACATTCTACCTGCGCGTTAAGGCTATGGCGAACCAGATCGGCCAGGGTATCGAGACGTTTGCTGCTCATGGCTGCTTTAGAACATTATAAGAACTTAGGGTGTCAAGGATGACAGGGGGCGGGCAGGAAAAATACGAGCAGGTGCTTGCCGTCCCCCTGGCCTTCGGCCGGGATCGCGCTTTACTCCGCCAACCGCCCTTGGCGCCAGAACTGCGTCCGGCAGCCAACGACGGTCCGGCTCCACCGTGTCCCTTTCAGGGTCTCGGCCCATACGGGTGACATGGGGTAACAGCGGGCTGCGCTGTTTCGGTCGATTCGGTTAGATCAAGCCCTCAAACTTGGAGGGTACGATATGCAGTTCGTCGGATTAGACGTTTCCGTTGATGAAACGAGTGTTTGTGTTGTCGATGCGGCCGGCACGGTCATGCGCGAACTCAAGGTCAGAACTGACCCTGTCGCAATAGGGCGAGCTGTTTCTCAGCACGCGCCAGAAGCGGAGCGCATCGGGCTGGAGGCGGGCGGATCGAGCAGTTGGCTCTGTCGGGAGCTGAAGCTGCAGGGCCTGCCGGTAATGCATATGGAAGCCCGGCATGCGCATCGTGCGCTGTCGATGCGGATCAACAAGACCGACCGCAATGATGCCCGTGGCCTTGCCGAGCTGATGAGGGTTGGCTGGTTCAAACCGGCCCATGCGAAATCGGTCGACGCACACCGTATCCGATCGCTTCTTCTCGCCCGGAAGCGGCTTATCGACATGCGGCGGGATCTGACAAACCAAGCTCGCAATATCATGAAGACAACGGGGACCATGCTTGGGAGCACGGCGGGTCGCGGGTTCGTCGCCAAGGCGACTGCCGCATGCGATGCCGATGCGAACCTGGCTTCGATGTGCAGGCCATTGTTGGAAGTGGCTCGCACAATGGCTTTGCAAATCAGGGCCTATGATCGGACGCTGCTCGCAATGGCGCGGCATCATCAAACGGCGCGGCGCATGATGACCGTTCCAGGCGTCGGCAGCCTCACGGCGCTGGCGTTCATCAGTGCGATCGATGACCCGCTCCGCTTCAAACGATCGACTGATGTCGGGGCGTATCTTGGCTTGACACCCAGGCGGCATCAATCCGGGGAAATGGACTGGAGCGGCCGGATATCAAAGCTCGGCGATGGTTTGGCGCGAACCTACCTGTTCGAGGCTGCGTCTGTGCTGGTCGGGCGGATCGCCCGCTGGTCGTCGCTACAGGAGTGGGGAGTCCGTCTCACCAAACGGGTCGGATCGAAGAAGGCCCGCGTGGCTGTCGCGCGGAAGATCGCGATAATCCTGCACTGCATCTGGGTCGATGGCACGGAGTTCGAATGGGGCACACCAATCGAGGCGTAAAGACAAGATATCGAGTTCCGCTCGGCTGAGCGGTTCGTCCGGCCGGGACGATGGGGCCGGTGACCTCGTAGCGATCGTTGCGGCTTGGACCGCGCGGGTAACGCTGAGGCATCGCACCGACGGAGCCCATGGTGAGGCGGCATACCGACCTCGGAAAGAACGACGCGCCCGGCGACGATTTTGCGACGGCTGATGCCCGGAACTCGATGCCCTCTTGACGAGAGGCGCTGTTAAAGAACGATCGCTGACGGATTGTCTCGCCCTTCGCGCTTTCGTACGGCAGCCATCAAAGCAGCTTCCGGAAAGAATGCGCTATCTGCCTGGCTCATATTCCGAACCACAGTTTTCGTACCAGTTGTAGTCGGAGGTTTCGCAATCATCTGCTAAATCGACTGATGGCCTGAGCACAAGCGCCCCTTGCGTGACATCGTAAATGTCACGGAATGGCACCGCGGCTCGCTCGACATCGATGATGGCTTGGCTCCGGACGTCTCCCTTCATGTTTGACGCCGTCACCACCGCTTCGATCTGCGCTTTCGGGATCGATCTGCTCAGCAGCTCCACGGAAATCTCAAGAGAATATGACTTCCCCTGCCGAAACGAGGAACATGACTGCATCAGATGATCACTTGGTCCCCTTTCGTCCCAGTAGAATGTAAAAGGTTCGCGCCTTACTGGAATCAATCGGGGATTGAAGCCTAACAGATGATCATGCATCAGCCGCGGCTGTGGGGCACCGGGTCCGGTGATCAGTATCCAATACGGTATCGAATGGAGGACCGTGTTCCCTGACCGAATCTCGAGCGACAACCCCTCGGCCGAGATTGGACCAATGTTCTCGACAGTGACCCTAACACGCTGCTGTGCATACAATCGGGTCAGTCCGCGATGAATGAGCGGGGTGTTCCTTCGGATCGACTGCTCCCAATCCTTAAGCCGACCTGCATGGGAATGATCGAAAGTCCCTAGTCCCTGAATGTCAAAGGGCGTCGGTCGGGCTTGCCGAGGCGCATTGGCTAGCAAGCGGTCGATCAATTCGTCCACTTCAGCGGACGTTGCTTCTCCAACGTCGCGGTACAGCCATGGGCTGGGGGTCACCGCCTCGAGCCTTACGTCTACCTGCGGCTGATCTGCGCTAAGCAACCTGTTTTTCGCTTCGAGCTCTGAGATGCGCCGCTGTTCAGGAGACGGATCTGGATCTTTAAGCCATGTTTCAGGGAGCTTTACCGCCGCAAGTCCGTGCGAACTCGCCGCATCACGCGGCCGCATATCGTGACTAAGAAATACAAGCCTAGTCGGATCATCAACATTCGCATTTAGAGCTTGGGCGATAATCCGGTCGTCAGGGTCGTCGCGGTCGAGGTCATCCAGTGCATCCCAGTCGATTTTCCGATTAGCAATGGTGGCAACATCTACTTGCGGGTTTGCTAGCACCGATGATGGAACGCGATCTACGATGTATCGATCGAGCAACCTGTTGAACGCCCGCGCGCGCTTACCAAGGCGTCCGTCGTTCTTGCGCTTGTCGATCTCAGTCTGCACTTGGCGCGTAACCAGCAACAAAATCGAGCCCGTAAAGAGGTCAGCCCACGGGAGCTGATCAAGAGGCTTAGCTTCAAGGACAACCTGCGAATCAATGAGGACGACGTTGTCGTAGCTGATGGTCAGAAGGGGGGGCACCATATTGGAACAATGGGGGCGCCATCTTCGAGACGCAACTACCTCCCCGTTTGCAACTCTGCCTGCATCCGAAAAATTCGGCATCTGTCTGAAAGCGAAGTCAGCATTGGTGGTGTTCCCGCTGTAACCCCTTCGCAGGGCCGAAGGGGCGGCCCGGTGTGGCGCTGAAGCGCCTGACCAGCCCTGCCTTCGTCTCACCTGCTCGAGGGCGGGAACGTCTCTTCCACACACACAGGAACACCTGCCGAAACCTATCGGCGGCCGCCCCTTGGTCAAGGATCGCGGTCCCCCCAATTTTCAGCAATCGCGGCTGTCTCGCTGCGCTCGCGCCACGCTTGGCAGAAAATCGGTTCCCCCACGCCCGCCATGGCGGCGGCGAGACAAGCTCGCCGTCCCTGACACGGCTCGTCCGGCCCGATGGGTTTTTGGCTGTTCCCAATGTGGGGACGATTTCAAAAATCGGAGGCTTTTATGACTGTTTTCAATTCGTTCGCAGATCTGGCTCAGGCACGGATCAATCTTGCCGATGCACGTGAAGGGATCACTGAATCCTACGACGGGGCGTTTCTTGAACACAGCGATCTGGCCAAGCTCAACATCATCGAGGCTCCAATCGCCGCAGAGATGCCGGATCCAGACATGGCGCGCCGCGCCGTGGAGATGGCAATCGGAACGATCTTCGATGTCCTCAAGGATACGCGCATGGAAGAATTCGCGCAGCAACTCGCTTGGGGCATGGTCAACTCCTTCCACATGACCGCACGCCTCGCTGAAGCTCGCGAGGACGATGCTGCAAAGAAGCTGGGCGAAATGGCACGCCACTTCGATCCTTCGGAAATCTACGCTGTCGAGCTCGAGGAAACACAACAGCTCTGCCAGACACTGCAAGGATGTCGCGAAGCGCTCGAGGCGATGCGCGATCATGCAGCAGACGTTTACCGGGTCGAAACCGGTCGCCCCTTCACGGCTGCAAGGGGATCGCAGGTCAGCAAGAACGGGGTTACCGCAAGCCAGGTGCAGGCTCGCGATTTCCTCGCAGCACGCGCCAAGGATCGCAGAGCGCAATTCCAGCCCGATGGCCCGCTGGTGATCGTGTCAGGTGGTCAGAAGGATTGGCACGATTTCGCGATGATCTGGGCTATCCTCGACGACATCAAGTCCCGGATCCCGAACATGGTCCTGGGCACGACCGGCATGCGCAAGGGCGTCGATGCCATGGCGGGTGCATGGGCACAGCAGAACGGGGTCAACACGATCCTGTTCGTTCCCGACCAGCGCCACGGCAACCGCGCTCCGTTCCTGCGCAACGAGAGCATCGTCAAACTGAACCCGGTTGAAGCGATCATTGGGGAAGGATCGGGCATCCAGTCGAACCTTGCACAGCGCCTCCGTCAGGCAGGCGTGCCGCTGCACATCCGCCGCATCAGTGATCAGGCGCAGGTACGGTCGCGCAACCTTGGGTGAGCGCTTTTCGGAAGGCTCCGGCTTATGCCGGGGCCTTCCGCTCTTCTTTTGCGCAAGGGGCGGGCTCTGGGGGCATCGAACCCCCTTCGCCCGCTGACGCGAGCATCGCGATCCCTGAGTTTATCAGCCGCGCTTGTACCTTGGCTCGGCGCAACTTGCCCATGCTCGATGCTTCGCATCTTGCGGGCATCGCTGCCGCGCCAACTGCTACACCCGGACAATGGGTCGACCGGCCATCCTTGAGTGAACCACAACCATCTGCCGGCATTCAGCCACAAGCTCGGGGGGTGAGAAAGGAAAGGGGGGTCGAGGGGACGAGCAGCGACAGGAGGCAAAGATGCTCGTCACATTCCGCGTCAAGGATATCGAGACAAGGCTCCATTCGAAACCGGCTCAGATACGCCCGCCAGAGCTCGCCGCGCTGATGCGCAGACTGCACACTACCAACAGTACAATCGATGCAGATCCAGGTGAATTCCTGGCCGCGCCCCTGAACTTCGAGATCAATGCCAACGCGCTTGCCATCGCCGAGTTCGCTTCATGCTTCGACCATCGTCCGGAGATGATCGCGATCGTCGAGGAAGCGCAGTTTCTTGGGCGAATGCTGCGGATCGAGCACCAGCAATGCGATGCGCCGATCACGATGCGCGTAAGTGAACACATCGCTTTGGTAGGTGACATCACCATGAGCAGCGACCTTGCGGCTAAGGTGCTCACCTCTCTTGGCCGCCATGCAAATGAATCTGGCCAATTGTCCCTGCAGAAGCTTGGGACAGCGCTCGAGGATCACCGGACTTACGCGGCTTTCGTCAAGGCAGGAATCACTCCGCTCTTCGAAAGCCTCGCGTTCATCGCCGCTACCGATTGTGGAGAGCAACATCCGCTGCTCGAATGGACCTTATGACTATCCGGCCAGCAGTCCGCGAGCAGCCACGAACCGGCTGAACTCCTCGCCATGTTTAACGCTCGATCTGCAACCAGCCTCCTGCAGGATCGAGGTGGAAAAGGGTGCCCGGCACGTTGCCGCGGCGCCCTTTTTTCATACCGCTGGGGTTACGCCAATGCCGAACAGCCACGCGCCAGGACATAGCTTTCGCGAAGTCGCTGGGAACGCATGCTTCCTGCCGCAGGCACGTCCACCACCATCGCCATGAGCACCCCGCCAGCATACTGGTCAACCACTAATTTCCCGACCGAGAAGCCGTGCTGCGCCGGCTTCCGCACCATCGAAAAATTAGCGGTCAAGCCTCCGCTTCGCTCCGGTGACCAGCACACTGACGGGGCGCTGTTTCATGGCATGGCGGACGAGCCGCCAAGCGCCAGGAGGCAAGGTCATGTGCTACACAACGGAAAGCTACGAAGAAGACGTTTCAGTGCTTCGTCAGATCAACCCCAACATCATCGCCCTTGATGAAAAAACGCTGGAAGCTGAGCGGCGCTCATACCACACCTTCTTCGACGTCCATGTCGTCGAAACCCGAGACGGGTACATCCTCATCGAGGAAGGAGACTATGGCGAGCTGCCGATGCACCTGATCGACCAGATCGTCTACACCGCGACCGGCAAAATGGCCGATGAATTCTGACGAGACAGGGCGGTGGTCATCGCCGCCCAACTCGACGAAAAATTAGACCTTACCGCCGAGCTTTTCGAGGGCAGAAATGGCCACCTTTGGCTTCACTTTGACGGCAAGCTCGAGAAGGGCAATCGCCGTATCCTGACCGACTTTCTTGATCAGCCGATTCAGCTCTCGTTCCGCTTCCTCACGCTCAAGCTCTGCAAGCTTCTGACGGCGCTCTTCCAGCTCCTTTTCCGCTGCTGCCAGGGCAGACCTCTCGCGTTCAAGTTTCGACACCATTGCGCATTCCTCCAAGCCTTGAAAGATCATGCGAAGATGCACCAATCGCAGGGTCTGTTCGAGGCATTTTTTTGCTCGCTGCTCTCGCGATACTTCATCTCGAAGCATGCCCAAATTGGACGCCCACCTTGATCGAACGTGGTGCCAATGACGTGACACAGCGGTCCACAGAGGCACGCCAAACGTCTGTGGTCAGTTCGCGAGTCCGGCTCGCCAGCACATTTCCCCCGGAAGACCAGCTGGGCCAGTGATCCCCCTATGGCACTGAACCTAGCACAGGGCCTAAGTCCCTCATTTTATGCACACCGTACACCGCTGCGCGGTAGGCTGATGCAGCGTAATTCTGCATATTGCACAATTGGTTAGCTGACCTTTTGCTCAGAATTCAGGCGGTGCAGTCGGCTGCAGGATGCTCAGGGTTTCAATAAAGCATTGAAAAACCAATACCATAGCACTGCACCGGGCTGCATCGCCGAGACTCTTGGCAAGCGCGATGCAGCGCTATATACTCGAACCTGCGATAGACGAACCACGCCTGAAAAGGTGTGGTAGTGGAAAAGAAACAGTTCCAGAGCGTCGGTGTAACGCTCAGCCCAAGGATGATCGACGTCGTCGATCAACTTGCGGCAAACCGCGGTGTATCGCGGTCAGAAGCCATCCGCATTGCCCTTGAAGTCGGTATTCCGCTCCTGAAGGCGGGATTATCGCTCAATGCCGAGCGGGCTGTTACAATCCTCGAGCATACCCAGCTTGCGCTCTCGCTCATCGTCCAGGAGCAATATCCGGCTGATGCCGAACACCTGATCGCTCAGGCGCTCTCCAACGTGCGAGAGCATCATGGCTGAAGACATCAGGTTCAGCAAAAAAGCTGCCACTCTTACCCACGCTTCTGCGCGCGGAAAAGTGAAGCGGAACGCAGGCAATTTCACGCGCGGATCGCAGCTGTTCCAGCATGAAATCCTGATGACCTGGGCGGGCATCAGAATGCCCCTCTACGTTTGGGTCGGAACCGCCATTCTTCTGCTGTGCGTTCTCGTTAGTTTAACCTTCAAGAACCACGAGGTGCAGCTCGTGCTGATGAAGCTCTATGCCGAGGCTTGGGGATGGGTTCAGCTCAATCCCAACAAGCCTGCAAACCTGACGCTTCCATCGGGTCAGATGGTGCAAGGCACGATGTACATGGTGCCATATCATCCTGCAGTGGAGAGGGCTTGGGCCAAGGCTGTGCAGGTCAGCATTTCTGCGGGTCTTGGTGCTGCCTTTATCTGCGTGCCCTTGACCGTCTGGTTCGTCGACTTTTCGAAGCGGCGCGGCACGGACATTCTGACCGAGAGGCATGAGCGCGGCGCCGTCCTTGTGACACACAGCGAACTGGCCCAAGCCATCACCAGCCATAACTGGAAAGCGCATGTCAGCGAGTGCCGCAAGCGCAGGCCAGCAGTGGACCCCGACAAGATCCTCGCAGAGCCCTTGAAGGACCGTGTCCGGGCGGGTCTGCATGCGCCTTACCGTCTGGCAGGGGTGCCGGTTCCTTGGCGTCTTGAGCAAAGCCATGCGATGTTCATCGGTACGACCGGTGCTGGCAAGACGACCGAGCTGAAGAAGATCGTCACGCAGGCGCGTGAACGCGGGCATCGCTGCGTCATTTTTGATCTGACCGGCACCTTCGTCGAAAGCTTTTATGATGCCGAAACGGACATCATCCTCAATCCGATGGACCGCCGCTGCGTGCCATGGTCGATCTTCAACGACTGCGACAATTACGCCGAATTCATGAGCGCCGCGACAGCGCTGGTTCCCAGCGGCCACAGCGCGGAAGATGACTTTTGGCAGAAATCGGCGCGTACCTTGTTCGTCGAGATGTGCGTCAAGATGATCAAGATGGGCGTGCGCTCAAATGGCGCGCTTTCCTACTTCCTGATGCAATCGGATTTGAAGACGATCCATGCTCAACTTGAAGGTACGATCGCAGGGCCGATGATGTCGCCCGCCGCTGCCAAAATGGCAGAGTCGATCCGTACGACCTTCATCGCCAATGCGAATGTTTTCCGCTTCCTGCCCGAACCTCCTACGGGCGAAACCGGCTTCTCAATCAAGAACTGGATGACGACCGAGGTCAGGGAAGGGTCGATCCTTTTCATCACCTCCACGCACCCGGACCTGGTCCTCAATCGCCCGCTTTTGACGCTGTGGATGGACCTGGCCGTCAATGCGCTGTTCCACATGGGACGAAGCCGTGATCTGCGCACGTGGTTTCTCATCGACGAGGTCCATGCGCTGCATCGTCTCCCGGCGATCGATCATGGCCTTCAGACCGCCCGCGCGTTTGGCGGAGCCTTCGTGCTTGGCATGCATTCCTTCGACAAGCTTGAAGAAACCTATGGCGAGAACGGGGCTACCAATCTGGCCTCGCTGGCCGGCACCAAGCTGATCCTCAAGACGGCCGATCCCGAGACGTCGCGGCGCTGCTCCGAGTTCATTGGCAACCGCCAGGTTCGGATCATGGATGAAGCCTATTCCTACGGTTATAACGATAACCGGGACGCATCGACGATCACGCCCCGTACCAACGTCGAAGAACTCGTCATGCCGGTCGACATCAGCGACCTGCCCAGCATGCACGGGTTCGTGAAATTCCCCGACGGTTTCCCCGCTGCCCGGATCAGGCTGACGTGGAAGGATTATGAACCCCGGGCCAAGGGCTTCGAGCGTGTCACCGACATGCGCGCCGCCGAATACACACCACCGTCCGGGGATATCGCGGATTTGGGGGGTGGGGATAGGGAAGGCGCGCAACCTAACATCGCGCCTAAGGAGCGGAAGGATCGCGAAGAGGTAGCGCTGAGTGAGGCTGAGCGGGCGGCGCAGCAGCTGAGGGAGGCGATCGAAGGGCCATTGAACCCTGAGCGCGAGCTGACCGAGGAGCAGGTGGCGCGCAAGATTGAGGATGAAGAGGAGCGGGCAGAGTTCGAGCGCAGGCCAGCGCAAGGGGAGCTCTATGGCTATACCCGCCCGGGCAAGAAGGACCAACGCGAGCGGCAAAACCTTGCCATGCGCGATAGCGAAGAGCGCGGCGCACATGCGAAGATCGAAGGCCAAAAGGGGCGAGCGCAGAGCAGCAGGGCCGACGCCCAGGAGAGCGAGCTTTCCAGAGAGAACATGCGCGGCATAGGCAATGAAAAGCAGAGCCGGCAGGACCCTTCCATCGACGATGATCAGGAGCTTGGGCGATGAGCACGGCCGCGCAAACTGGCCATGTGTCCCCGTCAATGTGCCCGCATTGTGCCGGTACGATCGGGCGGCGGATAAGGACCGTCCGAGCGGCTCTGGGAATCTCCCAGCACGTGATGGCATTGCAGCTCGGGATCGCGGACAAGACCATCAAGAACTATGAAGGTGGGCACAGGGATCCGCCCTCCAGCCTGATCGCTGCCATCTGTGAACAGTTCCGTATCGATGCCGCCTGGCTTCTGCTGGGCGATGCCTCGCGGCCGATGTTCCAGCATGAGCAGGCAAGGGTGGCCTGACATGCTGTCGGTCGCATCGGTCGCATCAGCAGGCGGTGCCGCCAGCTACTTTGCCAAGGACGACTACTATGTCGGCGATGGTCCTGCCGAGCTTAGCGAATGGGGTGGCGAGGGCGCGAAGGCGCTCGGGCTTGCAGGCCCTGTCGCTAAGGACGATTTCGAAAAGGTCCTCGATGGCAAGTTGCCCGATGACACGGTCGTAAATGGCAATGCAAACCGCCGCTCGGGTATAGACCTCACATTTTCCATGCCGAAATCGGCCAGCCTGCTTGCGCAGCTGGGCGGCGACAAGCGGATCCTCGATGCACAGGTGGCCGCCGTCAAAGCGACCATGGCCTATCTCGAGAAGCATTATGCGCAGGCCCGCGATCGTTCGCGCAATGCCAACGGCGAGGGCGTGGTCACGGGCAAGCTCCTCTATGCCCTGTTCCAGCACGATACGAGCCGGGCGCTGGACCCGCAAAACCATACCCATGCCGTCATTGCCGCGATGACTCAGGACAAGAATGGCAACTGGAAGGCGCTGTGGAATGGAGAGATCTGGAAGAACAACACAGTCCTTGGCTCCATCTATAACGCCGCGTTGCGGGCCAACCTCGAGAAGCTCGGCTACGAAACCCAGCTCACGGGCAAGCACGGTCAGTTCGAAATCAAGGGCGTGGCGCGCGATGTGATCGAAGCCTTCAGTCAGCGCCGCCTCACCATTCTGGCAACGGCGGAAAAGCTCGGGAAGAGCGCAAACGACACAGAAGCCTTGCGGGAAATCACCAAGCGGACCCGCGATCCCAAGCTCAATCCGGATGACAAGCAAGCGCTTCGGCAAGAATGGGCCAAGCGCGCTGCCGGGCTAGGGTTCGATGCCAAGGCGCTGGTTGAACAGGCGCGGGAACGCGGTTCCGAGGGGCGTGAAAGCCCTTTGGGGTCGCCGCAGCGGGTGCAGGAAACTCTGAGCGCGCTCCGCGACAGCGTGAAGCTCTACACCCGGCCAGCGGACACACTGACAACCAATGGCCTGCAACGGATCACCCTGACGCCGACGCAGCTGCGCAATGAGATGGCAACCGCTTCTGCGATCAGGATCATCGGCGAACGTGAAACCTCCTGGACCCGGGGCGAGCTGGTCAAGACCGCGCTCGACCTCGGCGTAAAGGGCGTGACCGCTGACGGGGTGGAAACACGGATCGGCGTATTGGTGGCCGATGGTAAGGTGCTGGAGGGCAAGAGCGACAGGCTTGATGGCCGGCCTGAGAAATTTACCACCCCTGAGCATGTCGCCATCGAGCGGGCAACCATTGCGAATGTCGCCGCCGGAAAGGGCGCAGGCCAAGCCATCATCGAAGCCGCCGCGGCTCCGGAACGGCTGCGGCAAGTAGCCGGAACTCACGAACTCAATGCCGAGCAGATTGCCGCGGGAACACTGGCGCTGGCCAGCAAGGACCGCACAATCGTGATCCAGGGCGTCGCGGGCGCAGGCAAGACTACGATCATCTCGGCAATCGCAAGCGTAGCGTATCAGGAGGGAAGGGAGGTCATCGGCCTCGCCTTCGCCAACAAGATGGTGAGCGATCTTCGCAGCGATACAGCGATCCGGGGGTCGGACGGTGAGGTTGTCAGACAGGGGATCACGGCAAGAACCGTCTCATCCTTCGTGAATGAGCATTTGCGGCCCGCGCTTGAGGGCTCGGGTCCGAAGTTCGAAGCCTCACGCGAAGCATTGCGCGGCAAAGTGCTGGTGTTGGACGAGGCTTCCCTCGTGGCAAACAAGCCGATGAATGACCTGCTCACGATCGCCAACCGGCTTGGTGTTGAAAAGCTGGTCATGATCGGAGACCGGGCCCAGCTGCAGCCGATCGAGGCGGGCAAAAGCTTTTCGCTGATCCAGTCCGATAGCCCCGCCATAGCCCGGATCGATACCAGCCTGCGGCAGCGCACCGAGCATATGAAGGAAGCCGCTGGTCTCGCGCGCGCCGGAATGTTCAAGGAAAGCTTTGCCTCGCTTGGCGAGCGTGTGGTCGAAGCTGGCGCAGACCACCTCAAGGTCACCGCGCAGAAATGGCTGGAGTTGTCGCCAGAAGACCGCGAGCGCACCGCGATCTACTCATCGGGTCGTGCAGCGCGCGGCGAACTCAACCGGATGGTCCAGCAGGGCCTCAAGGCTGAAGGGGCTATCCAGGGGGAGGGGCTGAGGCTGACCACGCTCCTCCCGGCCCACGCGACGCGCGAGGAGCTGCGCTACGCCGCCACCTACAGCAAGGGCCAGCTGCTTGAGGTGACGCGCCATAATGCCCCTGGAGGGCTTGTTAGGGGCCGGTACGATGTCGAAGGCGTCGACGCGAAGGGCCGGATCGTGCTGCGCGAGGAAAGCGGCAAGCTGTCCAAATTCGATCCGGCGGCGATCGACCCTTCGGACAAGCGCGATGCCTTGAGGCTCTCCGAAAAGCACAAGGAGACAATCTACGAGGGCGACAAGATCCGCTGGACCGAAAAGGATGATGCCAGGGGGCTGATGAAGTCCGAGGAGGCGAGGATCCTCGGGATCAGGGATGGGATCGTCACGCTCGAGAACAAGGCAGGCGAGATCGTAGAACTCAAGCAGAATGACCGCATGCTCGAGCGCATGGGCCTGGCCTATGCGATCAACATGCATCAGGCGCAGGGCGACACGCGCGACATGGCGATCGGTGAGATGCACTCATCGGCCAGGCACTTGTCGAACCAGCGTCTGGCGCTCGTCATGATGACCCGGGTGCGCGACGACATCATAGTCGTCACCAACGACCGCGATCGGCTTCTCGCACAGATCGGCCGCAACCCGGGCGACAAGACCAGCGCACTCGAAACCCTCGGCGAAAAGCAGGTCGAGGCCAAGCGCAGCGGCCGCGAGGCTGGCGAATTCCGGCCCACAATTCCCGATCATTTGAGGGCGCCCGAGGACAGGCAAGCAAATGCCTCACGGATCGATCCGGCGAGCCTTCGGGCAACGCCCCAGCTCGATGTGCCCGAACGCAACATCGAACGCAGCCGATAGGAGGAAGATCGTGACACAGATGGGCCATGCCAAAGCGGGCACGCCGCCTTCAGACACTTTCGAGATTCACCTCACGCAGCAGCTGACCCTGACCAATCTGGTGAACGAGGCAGGACTCTCGGAGATTGCGCGTGCCGCTGGCGGGGACAGCTTTGTGGTCTGCGACCTCAATACGTACGGGGTTCAGGGATGCGCTGATCTGCGAGCCGCCCTCCATAACCAGAAAATGGCCGCCGAGTTGGTGGCGATAGGTCTGATGATCCTTGTCGCAGTTCTGGTGGGCACGATCGCGGCCGCCTTTGTGAGGCTGGTGGCGCAGCGGGCGGCTCCTCCTTGGGAGCGGTGCGCCGTTGCCTTTATCCCGCTGCGCAGGGGTCGGGCAAAGCCCCGGAAAGATGCGGTCAACATCATAACCAGGAAGGAGAAGAGGCATGGCGCTTGAATACAAAGACGCAGGGACCGTCGGAAGCAAGCGTGGGGCGAAGGACGGGGCGCAGCACAAAAAGGTTGATCTGCGCGATCTCCACATCCGCAATGCCGGCGGTCAAAGTACCGTTCAGAAAACGAGCGAGTTCAAGCGCAGATCACCCAACAGCTACTTGAAGGGCGAAGCGGCAAACAATCTGGCACGCCGGGTCTTCAAAGAGCATAGGGCCGGAAAGTCGGTACGAGAAATCGCGGGCTGCTTTGAGCTTTCTCAGACCAAAATCCGCGTTCTCGTCAATCGCGGCCTCGATGCCGAATTTCGCGACGTGACAGCACCAAGGATGATCCAGCAATACTGCGATGAGGGACGACAGCTCGATATCCCCCTTAATGTACTTCTCGGTAAAAGAACGGGCGTCCATTGCTGGACCTCAAAAATGCTGAACGAGGGAGCGCTCCTGCGAGAGGTAAAGGCGCTCTATGAAGACTTCACGCTCGAGCACCTCCAGCACTGCATCTACAATTGTGACGCTCACCTAGCAAAGATCGAGGCCCTGATCGGGCCGCTGCAGTTGATGAGCGTCGAAGCATTTCATCACCGAGCCCGTCAACGGGTTGCGGCTTACCGGAGCCAAAATCGCTTCCACAAGATCCGCTATATCGACTGGGACACACGCCCTAACTCATACTTTGCTTGTACCAACCGATACGAACAGTGGCACGACTGGGTACTGCACCCCCGAGTGAACGAATGTTTCAACCCTAACCAAACACTACACGATATCATTGCAAGAATGGAATCGGTCTTCAGTGCAGCAATCTATTATAGGAATCAGGAAGCCGCCGAGGCTGAGTATCGGCACCTTGAGCGGCTTATTGCCGAAAACAACGGACCCAGAGAGTTTACCCAGTTCGTTGCCCAGGGGCGCGCCATATGGCGCAAGCGAAAGGCCGATAGAGCCGAAGCAGCGTACAATTCGACGCCAGACCCTATCGTCGAGGCTCGCCAGCGCGAATCCATTGCGAGAAGCCGGCTGATTACACACGCCGGCACGATAGCGATCCGGATGGCCCTGATGTTTGGCAGCATCATACTCCTCGCCCACGAGATGAGTGTGATCAACGACCCACAATATCTGGCTCGGATGAATGTTCCCGCAATGAGCTTCTACATCACCGCATTCATTGCCGGTGCTGCCGCCGTTGCGCTGGCGTTATTCACGTTCCAGTCGGCTCGAGGCTTCAGCCAGCAAATAAAGGAGCACCGGTCGGCCAAAGCCAGCCTCGACCACCAGATGGACCGAGGATCAGCGCTTACATGACGAACTGCACTTCAACTCCAATTTCAAGCGGCAGCCCTTCCCAAGCCCGATCCGCCAATGCCCAGAAGCAGTCGGCATGAGCCTGCGCCTGCGCATCCAATCTTCCAGACCGTCAATCACCACATGAAGGAGAGCATGAAATGGCATTCGATTACGAAGATGCAGGCACTTTCGGCAGCGAGCGCGAGGCAAAAGACTGGGCGCAGCGCAACAAGGTCGATCTGCGCGATCTCCACATTCGCAACGTCGGCGGCCAGCGGGTCGAGGTGGGTATCCGCAAGAGCGCCTACGATCAGCGCGAGAATTACGACAACCGGCACGGCCAGAGACAGGACGGCTTCTGGCGATGATGAAGTCCACCGCAGCGTGCCTGATTTGGACCACTGGCTTGTTGCACGACGCGAACGGAGCTCAGAATTTCGGCCTGATGGAGTTGTGGCGTATTGAAGCCGCTGGTTCCGCGGCTTCCAATATCTTCTTATGCAGCCAAAGCAGATTGCACGTTGCCAGGAAAAAGCAGGAGAGCGAAGGCATTTGCAATCTGCCGGGCGCTTGATTCAGACAAGCCAGTCACATCCCCCACCAAGGCCCCGCCATCGAAAAAGCTTTTAGGCTCAAGGCCAGAAGCGATCAGTTGATAGGTTCGGAACAGAACCCTTGCCATTTTCCCATCGGCAGACTGTCTGATCATCTGGTCATAATCAGAATCCAAGCTGATATGGTCCCAATGGACCGAGAAGTGTTTTCTTGCTTTTGCCACGTGCAGGAACGGTATCTTGCGGCGTTGGCACTCATAGAACCAAGCATCGCGAGCGGCCGAATCTCGCTTGTCGATCATTTTCCAAGCGGGGTTAGGCCATGGGATCCCTTTGAGGGGTCAGGACATAGAACGGGCACAGATATACGCTCTCATGACTGCCATCCGAGATACTGCCCGAGTTTACCCCTTCGCTGGCCGCAAGACCA